>Ga0208544_10003120_pt1 | contig 10517 bp, 9 predicted proteins | sample DEB08_DNA_9_FD_184526 | JGI IMG/M metagenome (GOLD analysis project Ga0208544, IMG submission 184526) | Aqueous microbial communities from the Delaware River and Bay under freshwater to marine salinity gradient to study organic matter... | ecosystem: Environmental > Aquatic > Marine > Coastal ...
TGTTGTGAATATTGTGACTACATCAAAATCGGGGGAGGTATCGACTGCGATTCTGGCCGACCCACGTGTTTCCACTTTGTCTTTCACCGGCTCCACCTATGTGGGCAAGATGCTACTCAAGCAGACTGCGGATCGAGTTCTACCAAGTTCAATGGAACTCGGAGGGAATGCGCCATTCATCGTCCTTGAAGGGTCCAACGTTGATCACGCTGTTGAAGGCGCCATGATCGCGAAGATGCGTAATGGTGGCTCCGCCTGCACCGCTGCCAATAGGTTCTATGTCCACGAATCGATTAGTGGCGAGTTCGCTGACAAGTTCGAGGCAGCGTTGCGCGGACTCAAAATTGGTCCGGGCACTGACCCGGTTAATGAGTTGGGCGCTATGGTCAGTGACAAGGAGCGCGACAAGATTCTGGAGCTCATCGGCGAGGCAGAAAATGAGGGAGCGCAGGTCACCCAAGCGGGCACCGCGCCAGATACGGGAGCTTTCGTCGCTCCGCGAATTGTTCGCGGAATTGAGCACGGATCGGTTCTTACCCGCAATGAAATATTTGGCCCGGTTGCACCAATCGTGACGGTCTCCAGCACGGATGAGGCCGTCCGTATGGCCAATGACACTCAATATGGACTCATGTCTTATGTCTTTGCCAAAGACAACGGTGAGGGGATCAGGGTTGCCCGCCGGATGGAGTCCGGCATGGTGGCGATCAACCGTGGAATCGCTTCCGACCCTGCCGCGCCTTTTGGAGGGATGAAGGAATCGGGGCTAGGCCGTGAAGGTGGCTTCGCCGGAATTCACGAGTTTCTCGAGACCCAGTATTTTGCCGTTGATGTCTAACACCGCGTGACGAGAATTAGATACGTCGGAAGATGAGTGCCTGCTTAACTTCTTGAATGGCCTTGGTGATCTCAATGCCACGCGGGCAGGCATCGGTGCAGTTGAAGGTGGTGCGGCAGCGCCACACACCCTCTTTGTCGTTGAGGACTTCAAGCCGCGCATTCGATCCTGCATCACGACTGTCAAAGATGAACCGGTGGGCAGCGACAATTGCGGCTGGGCCGAAGTACTGCTCGTTAGTCCAAAAGACGGGGCATGAAGTCGTGCAGGCGGCGCACAAAATGCACTTTGTGGTGTCATCGAACCTGGCGCGATCCTCAGCGGATTGAATGCGCTCCTTGGTTGGCTCGTGACCCTCGGGGATCAAGAAGGGGAGAACTTGGCGGTAAGCGGCAAAGAAAGGCTCCATGTCGACCACGAGGTCTTTTTCCAAGGGGAGGCCTTTGATCGCTTCAACGGTGATCGGTTTGGTGATGTCGATGTCCTTGACCAGTGTTTTGCAGGCCAGGCGGTTGCGACCGTTGATTCGCATTGCATCAGAGCCACAAATACCATGCGCGCACGAACGGCGGAATGTTAGCGAACCATCATGCTCCGCTTTGATTTTTTCCAAGGCGGTAAGAACTCGGTCTGTTGGGTACAGCGCAACCGTGTAATCTACCCAGTGGGGTTCCTCGTCAAAATCCGGTTGGTAACGACGGATGCGAAATGTGACATCTGTTGCAACCGGAACCGGAGTTTCAGGCATTACAACGGGCGTGACGTTGCTTGCTGGCTCTGCCGGGGTTTCGGCGAGGAGTGTGGTTGTCATTAGTATTTGCGCTCCATTGGCTGGTAATTGGTGACGCTGACCGGCTTGTAGTCCAGGTGAACGTATTCCTCACCCTGTGCGTCAATCTTGCGGGTTGCCATCGTGTGACGCATGAAGTTAACGTCGTCGCGAGCTGGGTAATCCTCGCGTGCGTGACCTCCACGGCTTTCCTTGCGCTCAAGTGCGCTCACCACGAGTACCTCGGCGAGGTCGAGCAGGAAGCCCAGTTCAATTGCCTCAAGGAGATCGGTGTTGTAGCGGGTGCCCTTGTCTTGGATGGACACATTCTTGTATCGCTCACGTAGAGCCTGAACGTCGATGAGGGCCTGCTTGAGTGTTACTTCGGTGCGGTACACCTGTGCGTTCATGTCCATGGTTTCTTGGAGTGCGCGGCGCAATGGTGCGACTCGCTCGCCACCGGTTGAAGAACGGAGTTGCTCAACCAGGGCGATTGTTTGTGCCTGTGAATCATGGGGTAACTCAACATGAGAGGTGCTGTTTGCGTAATTCGCAGCAGCAACACCAGCACGCTTACCGAAAACGTTGATGTCCAGAAGTGAGTTGGTACCTAGGCGGTTGGCGCCGTGCACCGAGACGCACGCAACTTCACCCGCAGCATAGAGACCGGGAACGATGTGCTCGTTGTCTCGCAAAACTTCGGTCTCAACGTTTGTGGGGATCCCACCCATGGCGTAATGGGCGGTGGGGAACACGGGAACGAGTTCGGTGACCGGGTCGACACCAAGATAGGTGCGCGAGAACTCGGTGATGTCGGGGAGCTTTGACTCGATCTGTTCCTTGGGAAGGTGCGTGAGGTCGAGGTACACGTAGTCTTTATGTGGTCCAGCCCCGCGGCCTTCACGTACCTCTTGCACCATCGCGCGCGCGATCATGTCGCGAGGAGCTAGGTCTTTAATCGTTGGGGCAACCCGCTCCATGAAGCGTTCACCGGCAGCGTTACGCAAGATCCCACCTTCACCGCGGGCACCTTCGGTGAGGAGAACACCGAGTCCGGCCAGACCCGTTGGGTGGAACTGGTAGAACTCCATGTCTTCTAGGGGGAGGCCTTTGCGCCAGATGATTCCCATGCCATCACCGGTCAAGGTGTGCGCATTGGATGTGGTCTTGAATACTTTGCCGAAGCCACCGGTTGCAAAAATGATTGACTTTGCTTTGAACAGGTGAATCTCACCGGTTGCCAGTTCATAGGCGACTACGCCGGCAGCAACGGGCTCACCGGTTTCTTCGTTGAGCAAAATGTCCAGGACGTAGAACTCGTTGTAGAACTCAACGCCTTCTTTTATGCAGTTCTGGTAAAGGGTTTGCAAAATCATGTGACCTGTGCGGTCAGCGGCGTAGCAGGACCTGCGGACAGCTGCTTCACCGTGATTACGGGTGTGACCACCGAAACGACGCTGGTCAATGCGACCTTCAGGTGTCCGGTTGAACGGCAGCCCCATCTTCTCTAGATCCAGAACTGCGTCGATTGCTTCCTTGCACATGATTTCGGCGGCATCTTGGTCAACGAGGTAGTCGCCACCCTTGACGGTGTCAAATGTGTGCCACTCCCAGTTGTCCTCTTCGACATTGGCCAGTGCCGCGCACATTCCACCCTGGGCCGCGCCGGTGTGCGAACGGGTGGGGTACAGCTTGGTGAGAACTGCGGTGCGGGCTCGCGTGCTCGACTCAAGGGCAGCGCGCATTCCTGCGCCGCCAGCGCCAACGATGATGACGTCAAATTCATGTGTCTGCATGGATATCTCCTTAGTCCTTCAAACTAGCCGATGGATGCATCAAAAGTGAAAATTACGAGAGTGCCTAGCCCAATAATGAAGGCGGTTGAGACATACAGCAACATCTTGAGCCAGAACCGGGTCTGATCTCGCTCGGCGTAGTCGTTGATGATCGTGCGCATCCCGTTACCACCGTGCAGGAGTGCCAGCCAGAGCATCGATAAATCCCAGATTTGCCAGAACGGGCTCGACCAGCGACCAGCGACGAAAGCGAAGTTAATTCGCTGTACTCCGCCGTCAAGAATATTCATGATGAACAGGTGGCCCAGGACCAAGAAAATCAGGATGATCCCGGAAACCCGCATGAACAGCCAGCCATACAGTTCGAAGTTGCTGCGCTGCTTATTGCGTGAGCCCGAGCGTGGGGCGAAGACTGAAGTACTCATGATGTGCTCCCAAAGAGTGCGTCAATTGTGTGGATCATCATGAAATAGATGCCGGGGATCATGACCAGAAGCCAGATAGCAGCGATTACCCAGGTCATTTGGCGCTGATAACGCGGTCCTTTAGACCAGAAATCAATGAGAATGATTCGGACGCCATTAAAGGCATGAAAGAGAACTGCTCCGACTAACCCAACTTCAAGTAAATTGACGATCGGCGTCTTGTATGTGGCAATGATTTCGTCATAGGCAGCGGGTGAAACCCGGACCAGGGCGGTGTCCAAAACGTGAACGAATAGGAAGAAAAAGACCGAAACGCCGGTAATTCGGTGGAGAACCCACGTCCACATGCCCTCGCCACCCCGATAAAGGGTGCCAATTGGGGTTGCTCGAAGCGAGAACCCTGGTGTTTTTACTGACACGTCTGCCATCCCATCCGGTCGATTACGAGTCGTGCGTGCACGTATGCCTTATGTATATCGTGTACGTATGCCTTATATATATGTGGTGCACCTTTACGTTTAGGGCGCGTCCTCAGAGACAAGGTTAGTCCTTCCCTCCACAATCAGCCCATCGGATCCAAAGACCGGCAGTGTGATCTTGGCCTCGCGAAAAAACATGCAGTGTCGACCACAGTCTTCACCCCGAATGGGGCTCAATTGCTGCTGGAGGCGATTGTTGGCTAGCAATTGCCCATTTTTTGCACATGAACTTCCCAATGAAATAGTGAGGCTCACAATAGGGACAACATTGGTGAGCCAGAAAATTCGATGGCCCTAGGCTGCTCCCATGCCAGAACAGCGAATGAGTGAATCAGGATTTGAGATCAAGAAGGTCTACAACTCGTCAGATTTAGCTGACTTTGATGTGGCCACCGAATTGGCGGAACCGGGTGAATTCCCCTACACGCGAGGTGTTTACCCCAGCATGTACACCGGGCGTCCGTGGACAATGCGGCAGTACGCAGGTTTCGGCACGGCGGCTGAATCCAATGAGCGTTACCGGCAATTACTGGCTGCGGGCACGACCGGCCTGTCTGTTGCATTTGATCTACCCACACAAATGGGCATGGATTCCGATAGTTCACTTGCACATGGCGAGGTAGGCAAAGTGGGTGTGGCCATTGACTCAATCGAGGATATGCACACTCTTTTTAGAGACATTCCACTTGACTCAGTTTCGACATCAATGACCATCAATGCGCCCGCAGCGATTTTATTGCTGATGTACCAGTTGGTCGCAGAAGAAAATGGCCTTGATTCAAGCCAACTCAATGGAACAATTCAAAACGATATTTTGAAGGAATACATTGCCCGTGGCACCTATATATACCCGCCACAACAATCGCTACGTTTGATCACGGATATTTTCGCCTACTGTAAAGCGGAACTTCCTAATTGGAACACGATCTCGATTTCGGGTTACCACATGGCGGAGGCAGGAGCTAACCCTGCGCAGGAGATTGCATTTACCCTCTCCAATGGAAAGGCCTATGTCCAAGCGGCAATTGACGCTGGTCTAGACGTTGACGACTTCGCACCACGTCTCGCTTTTTTCTTTGTTTCGCGAACAAGCTTCCTTGAAGAGGTAGCCAAGTTCCGTGCGGCACGGCGCATGTGGGCGCGAATCATGCGCGATGAATTCGGGGCGAAAAATCCAAAGTCACTCATGCTGCGCTTTCACACTCAGACCGCTGGTGTGCAACTCACCGCCCAGCAACCGGAAGTGAACTTGGTTCGTGTGGCGGTGCAGGGGCTTGCAGCAGTTCTGGGCGGAACACAGTCACTTCACACGAATTCCTACGACGAGGCAATTGCTCTCCCAACGGAGAAGGCTGCGCGTCTAGCGTTACGAACCCAACAGGTGCTCGCATATGAAACTGATGTCACCGCAACCGTTGATCCATTTGCCGGTTCCTACGTTGTTGAGAGCTTGACCGACGAAGTGGAAGCTCAAGCCCTTGAGTTGATTGAACAAATCGAGGTGCGGGGTGGTGCGGTTTCTGCGATTGAGCAAGGCTTTCAAAAAATGGAAATCGAAAACACCGCGTATACAATCGCTCAAGAAATCGATTCAGGTGAGCGCATTGTGGTTGGGGTTAATAAATACACGATCAGTGAAGAGGATCATTACGAACCACTTCGCGTTAATCCTTTGATTGAAGCCGAGCAATGTGAACGTCTCACAACTCTTCGAGCCAACCGTGACAATGCTGAAGTGGACAGATGCCTAGCCGCGATTACCGAGGCAGCCCAAAGCGACGCAAATTTGTTGTACCCCATGAAGGAAGCCCTTAAGGCCAGGGCAACGGTGGGTGAGGTATCTGATGCCCTACGCGCTGTCTGGGGCAAGTACCAGCCCCGGGTCTTTTTCTAGAGTGGATAAATCTCCATGAACCAAGCTGCACTGGGTGTTATTGCTGGTACGGGTTTCTATGAACTCCCGGAGTTGAGCGAGCACGAACTCCTTGTTGTTGAAACCCCTTATGGAGCTGCAAGGTGTGTGAAGGGCATTCTTCATGGTCGAAAAACGATATTTCTTTCCCGCCACGGGGTGGACCATAAAATCCCGCCCCACCTGGTGAACTATCGAGCCAATATTGCAGCAATGCATGAACTTGGTGTTTCGGAAATTCTCGCAATCAATGTCGTCGGAGGGCTGGGTCCCAAGTCGGGTGATTTGGTTGTTGTTGATGACTTTATTGACTTCACCAAGTCGAGGGTGAATACCTTTTTTGACGGGACAACAGCCCAGGGTGTCGTACATGCCGATATGGGGGAACCATTTGATCAGCGTCTGCGACAGGTCTGGATCAACGCGTGCAAACTGGCAATGGTTCCGGTCGTGACGACGGGTATTTATGGTGCATTCGAAGGTCCGCGATTTGAGACCCGCGCGGAAATTCGTGCTGCGATGGGAATGGGTGTCACGGTTGCAGGTATGACCGTTGTTCCTGAAGTTGTTCTAGCTAATGAACTAGGAATCCCTTACGCATGCATTTCACTGGTGGTTAATCCAGCAACTGGCCTGGGAACTAAGCCGGTGACCATTGAAGACATCAACCTAGTTATTGAGCATGGAGCTGAGACAGTCAAAAGGATCCTTTCCCACGCGGCACATTCGTTAGTTTTTGTTCAGGATTAGGGAGAAAACCACGAATGATAATTTTGCATAATGTTCGCTATGTCGTGACCTGTGATTCGCACGATACCGTGTTGGAGAATGCATCACTGGTGATCCAGGACTCAAAAATTGTTGACCTGGGACCCGCGCAGGAAGTGAAAGAGCGGTACCCGCAAGCACGCGTGATTGACCTCACCGACCAATTGATTATGCCCGGCTTGATCAATCTCCATACGCATTTACCCATGACCCTTTTGCGCGGTGTCGCAGAAAATGTTGATCTTCAGGGATTCTTGGAATTAGTGTGGGCGGAGGAAGCCCGGATCATGGATGCTGAGGGAACATATATTGGTGCTCGTCTTGGCGCATTGGAATCTCTGCTAGCCGGCACAACAACAGCATTAGATATGTACCTACACCCTGCTGCTAATCACCGTGGGGCGGTTGAGGTGGGGTTGCGTCACGTAACGGGTCCCGTATTTTTCTCATTCCCCGGACCGGACAATCTGACGTGGAGTGAGCGGATGGAATTGGCGCATGACTGGCCGGAAACCTTGCGTGAGATTGGCGGGCCCTATGTACCACTTACGTTGACACCGCATGCCCCTTTGACCGTGTCCCCGGAAAACTTGAGAGAAGTTGCCGAACTCGCTGTTGAGCAAGGGGCGATTATTACCGTTCATGCTTCCGAAAATGTCTCGGAGAATGAAGACACCGTCAATGCCCATGGAGAAAGACCCACACATTTACTGGACGTGACTGGGATTCTTGACCTCAGGCCAGTCCTTGCACACGGTGTTCACTTAGTCGAATCTGAACGCCTTCTAATTGCAGCTAAGGGCGGTTGCATTGCGCATTGCCCAGGATCTAATCTGAAATTGGCGAGCGGTGCGGCGGACTTGGTTCAATACCGCAAAGACGGAATCACTGTTGGGCTTGGTTCGGACGGTTCTTCTTCAAGTAATGACCTTGACATGTTTGCCGTGATGCGACTGGCTGCCAATCTAGCCCGATTGGTGAGCGGTGATCCCGCCGCAATTTCCGCTTTGGAGATTGTTCGGGCCGCGACAATTGACGGAGCCACGGCCTTAGGGATGTCGGAGCGAATTGGTTCATTGGAAGTAGGTAAAGAGGCCGACATCACTTGCATTACTTTGGATGAACCACACTTGATTCCAATCCATGATCCGTTTACCACAATTGTTTACAGCGCCGGTCGAGCTGATGTTCGTCATGTTTTTGTCGCTGGTGAACATGTTGTTGACAATCGTCGACCCACTAAAGTTGATCCCCAGGAAATCATGAGTTCAGCGCTCACCCACGTTGGACACTTGGCGTAATAAGTTTATGCTTGACCGCGTGCCTGCGCGAATATTGTTAGATTGTGACCCCGGACATGACGACGCAATTGCCATTATGTTGGCAACTGCTAGCTCTGAAATAGAACTCGTTGGAGTTACTACGGTCGCCGGCAACTCACTTCTTGAAAACACGACCCGCAATGCGCTGATTGTTTTAGACATGGTGAATCGGCCTGATATCCCGGTTCACTCGGGAAGGGCAGCTCCACTTTTTCGCGAATTGCGAACGGCCGCATCAATGCATGGGGATGGCGGACTTGATGGCCCTGTGCCGAACGCACCAACCAGATCTGCGAATGGTGCTAACGCACTGAGTTACATCGAAAATGTCCTGGAGAATGAGATCGAACCAATCACACTCGTTGCAACCGGACCACTAACCAACATGGCTGACGTCGTTACTGAACTAAAGCACTTGCACCACAAAATTAAACAAATAGTTTTTATGGGTGGAGCTATTGAATTAGGCAACTGGACACCGGCAGCTGAATTTAATATTTTGGTCGACCCCGAGGCAGCCCAAATTGTTATGACTTCGGGGCTACAACTCACCATGATCGGACTTGAGGTAACCCATCAGGCTTGGCTCGATGACTCACACGCCGAAGCTTTGCGAGGACAGGGGGAGTGTGAGGACTTCGTTGCCGAGCTACTCGACCATTTCGTCGAATTTCACCAGAAACGATTCGACTGGCCGGGAGCGCCTATCCACGACGCAGTAACGATTGCTCATCTTATTGACCCGTCACTCCTGACAACAATTTTCACAAATGTCACAGTGGAAACAATTAGTGAACTTACTTTGGGTCGAACGGTGGTTGATGTGTATGGCGTTACAGATCGGCCAGCGAATGTAACGGTCGGCACAGGTATTGATCGTGGCCGATTCGTTACCCTTTTGATGCAGTATCTGACCAGCCTCTCAGCCAACTAGCGCAGTAAGATTTGCTGAACGACCCGAATGGATATTCGGGCTCACAACCCGGTTCACAAGATCGGGTCGAATACGAGGAGATACATTGAGAACCAATCTAAAGATGGCAGGCGCGGTCCTTACCGTTGCTGCCCTCGCGCTGGCAGGTTGCAGCTCGAGTGATTCAACAGACACGGCTGCTACCGCAAGCGAGTCAGCAGCTGAATCAGCAACCGATGAAGCTGTAACGGATGCGCTTCCCGGTGCCGGACTCAAGGCTTGTGAAGTCACCGACGTTGGTGGCGTTGACGACAAGGGCTTCAATCAAAAGGCGTACAAGGGTGTAACAGATGCCGCTGATCAACTCGGTGTTGAGGCAATCGTTCTTGAGTCACAGGCTGAGACCGATTACGCACCGAACCTGCAGTCATTTGTTGACCAGGGTTGCAGTGTCATCGTGACCGTCGGCTTCTTGCTCGGCGACGCAACCAAGGAAGCGGCAAATGCCAACCCAGACATTCCCTTCACCATCGTTGACTACGCCTACGCAGACGGTGAGATCACCAACAACAACGTTCTCGGTCAGGTTTTCAACACCGATGAAGCCGCATTCCTTGCTGGCTACCTCGCTGCTGGTACAACCAAGACTGGCAAGGTTGGCACATTCGGTGGCGTCAACATTCCGCCAGTAACCATCTTCATGGACGGTTTCTACTACGGCGTTCAGAAGTACAACGCTGACAATGGAACCAATGTTGAGGTTCTTGGTTGGGATCCCGCAGCACAGTCCGGTCTGTTCACCGAGAACTTTGAGTCACTCGATGACGGTCGCACATTCGCCCAGAACTTGGTCGACGAAGGCGCTGACATTGTGATGCCAGTGGCAGGACCCGTTGGTCTTGGCTCTGCAGCACTCGCAAGTGAACTTGGCACCGACAAGCTCATGATCATTGGCGTTGACAGCGATCAGTTCGAGTCAGACACCGCGAACTCGGGCGTCTACTTGACATCAGTGCTCAAGCAAATGGATGTCACGACATTCAATGCAATCCAGGCCGTCGTTGACGGAACCTTTGAAGGTGGCGTAACCGTGGGAACTTTGGAAAATGGTGGAGTTTCCATTGCACCATTCCATGACATGGATGCCGCTGTCTCGGCTGACCTCAAAACTCAACTCGACACGATCAAAGCCGGTGTTATCGACGGGTCGATCAGCGTCAAGGGTTAATCAAGGGTTACTTCAGTAATCTGCACGTAGTTGAGGGGTCTGAGAAATCAGGCCCCTCTTCCGTGTT
>Ga0208544_10003122_pt1 | contig 10514 bp, 9 predicted proteins | sample DEB08_DNA_9_FD_184526 | JGI IMG/M metagenome (GOLD analysis project Ga0208544, IMG submission 184526) | Aqueous microbial communities from the Delaware River and Bay under freshwater to marine salinity gradient to study organic matter... | ecosystem: Environmental > Aquatic > Marine > Coastal ...
CCGAGACCGTTGTGGTGCATTTTAAGAGAAACCATATTAACAAGTTAGTAGCAATAAATATTTATGAAAATAAAACTACACCTAGGAATCCTACTTTTATTCATCTTGTCAAGCTGTAACAACAAGTATTCAACTGACGCCTGCAAGAAAGAATCTTTTGATACTGGTAAATACACTCTTTTAAAGAATGCTACCTTATTTGATGGGATTAGTGAGGATGTTCTCAGTAACTATTCTGTTTTAATTAAAAATGACATTATTTATGATCTAGCTCCTGATTCAATAATATGCACACCAGAAAATGTAAAGATAATTGAATTGGAAGGTCGATTAATCAGTCCTGGCCTCATTGAATCTCATGGGCATCAAACGTTTAATGAACCTTGGGACACTACTAAAATCAAACTCAAAAAATTGGTTTATGCAGGTGTTACTGGAATCAGAAACATGGCAGGAAGAGTGCCAAGCTATAATGAGTGGTCTAAGGAAATAAGTGAAGGAAAAATAATTGGTCCAAATATCTATTCATCAGTTTTTTTTGCTGGAAAAGAGTTTTTTAAAAAGGACGGGCGATTGCAGAAGTATCGTGATTATGGTGATAATCCCGGTCAAGAAGACTGGATGAAAATAATCGATGCTGACATAGATATATCGGAAGCAGTTGTAAAAGCTAAAAGAAGCGGGGCAACTGGAATTAAATTATATGCATCTCTTCAACCAGAATGGGTTAGTACTATTGTAGCAGAAGCTAAAAAACAGAATCTAAGAGTATGGTCGCATGCTCACTTACAATTTATGGAAAGTATAGATATTGTTAGTCTAAAATTAAACAGCGTTTCTCATGCAGAAATGTTAAGTCATACGATTTCAGAAAACAATAAAGTTGATAAAAACAGAACTAAAATTGACACAACTAGAGTTAAAGCCATATTTGAAAAAATGATTGAAAATGAAATTTACTTTGATGTGACCTTAGAGTTGTATTATACTTACGGTGAAAACTATTCTGACATGGCTGAATATGCAAGAAATATAGTAAAGTTGGCTTCTGAAATGGATGTTCCAATTGTGGCTGGTTCAGATTCTGACGGTTTTTGGAATGAAGGAAATATTGCTTTATATGATGAGATGATCACTTTGGTTGAAAAAGCAGGAATGAACACTAAATCAGTTCTAAAAAGCGCGACATACAATCCTGCTCGATTATTAGGAATAGAAGATAATTATGGTTCCATTTCAAAAGGAAAAAAAGCTGATATTGTTGTATACGATGACAACCCTTTAGAAGATATTCGAAATATAAGTCAGATTCATTTTACATTAAAAGATGGAATTATTCATCAACAATGAAAAAATTCTCTGACATGTTTTTTTAAACTGGTTAGAAAAATGAGACAAATGATAAAGGAACAACCACTTTTTTCATAAAAATAATAGAATACATGATTGAAAAATTAGTTTGAATAAAAAACGACACCACAACAACGTGTATAATTCATTGCTTGTAATTGCTTACTTACGAAAATCCTCTCGGATTTTCTATTCGGTTTGTATTTGCTAAATTAGGTGCTTAAACACGCAACGAAATCATACACAATCACGTTGTGCTTCATTATGACAAACCGCTAACCAATGATAAAATTCTTTAGAAAAATTAGACAAAACTTGCTAATGGAAAACAAAACTGGAAAGTACTTCAAATACGCTATTGGTGAAATTTTCCTCGTCGTTATAGGTATTCTCATTGCATTGCAGATTAATAACTGGAATGAAAACAGGAAATTAGAAAACAATAAACAAAAACTATTGCTTGCATTAAAACAAGAACTTCAAATTAATAAAGGAACATTAGAAAATCATTTAATTGGGCTTCATAAAAATAATTCTCGAGTAAATAAGCTTATCAATTATTCAGCTGGAGTTCAAGAATTAGAAATTGATAGTGTTAGAATCTATGCCTCTAGTCTATCATACCCAATAAAACTATCCTTATTAAATTCGGTTTTCGAAGAGGCTGTTTCTGCAGGTAAATTTGAGATTTTAGGGGATAGTCTAAAACAAACTCTTTCTTTTTTAAAAGATTTTACTAAATCCAGAAATGATATCAATGAAAAAGGCGATAATCTTCATTTTAATAATAATGGAAATAGTACCGATTTAATAATGATTCTAGATCTTTATGAGAGCAATAGTAAAGAAAATTTCTATGTACATCCACCAACAACAAAGCATCCAGATTTTATAAAAAACGATGAGGATTTTATTAAGTATATAAAATCATCGGATACATATGCCAAAATAAGCCTAACCTATTATTTTAATACTTTAGACGAAGTTTGGATTAAATATGGTCTATTAAGATTAACAACCGAAAACATTAGACTGATTGATAAAGAGCTAAGTCAATAGAGAAAAATGATGAAATTCTTCAGAAAAATAACGAAAGCACAACAATGGCTATAAGTAATTGCTTGTTCTCACCTACTTCTGAAAATCCGCGAGGATTTTCAGCTTGGTGTGTACTTGCAAAGTTTAACGCTAAACCACGCAACTACTCATAGCCGAGACCGTTAGCATTTATAACTCCGATTTCAAATTCTTAGGAACTGTATTCACTGTTTTCAAGTATATATCTTCGAAGGTTGAACGGAAAAAACTAAAGAAAATTTCGGTTTTATGAGAGTTTTTAGAAATCAAGAAACTTCTGATTTTATTGTTATTCGGATTTAGCTCAACTCAAGATTTATCCAATATAAACTGTTGATTTTACTGCTGTGAGCATTTCGTTAAAATCGAAATTTTCTAAAGTATAAACTGCTGATTTCAATGTTACGTTGAATTGTCTGATTTAGAAATTTCCCTAAATATAAACTGTTGATGTTGATGCTGTCTAGATTTAGTTAAGATCAAAATTTTCTTAACTATAAACAGCTGATTTCAGAGCTGTAAGGATTCTTGGAAAGTTCAAAATTTTCCTAATAACAAACTGCTGATTTTTTTGCTAAGTAATAAAAACTGCACAAATTTAAAATTCTCCGTAATTGTATACTTTTATTGCTGAACTGGGTACTTACTCGAGCGTGTCGCTACAAATGCTAACAATGTATATCGCATATTGCTAGATTCGAATTTTAACCAACAAAACTCGTTGATGGAAAATCAGGCAAATTTAACTAACTTAGTAACTGGAAAACGCAACGCGCGTTATACAAACCCGTTGTGCTTCATTATCAGAAACCACTAACCAATGATAAAATTCTTTAGAAAAATTCGCCAAAACTTACTTATGGAAAACAAAACTAGAAAGTATTTTAAATATGCGATTGGAGAAATTGTTCTTGTAGTTATTGGAATTCTTATTGCACTTCAGATTAATAACTGGAATGAAAATAGAAAACTAGAAGTAAAATCATATGATTATTTACAACGTCTAGAGGTTGATATTGATAATGTGTCAAAAGGTGTAAATAGATCTATAAGGGAGACAGCACGTAAATACAATCAAGCGCTTATGGCCTTAAATTCTTTAGAAGCAATGGAACTTCTATCTTCACAACAAGAAGCTTTTGAAAAGCACCTTAAAGAGTACTTTCAATTCGAAATTACCATGCAAAATACAACTGCTTTTAATGAAATGCTTAGTGCTGGAGATTTAGGTCTTATTAAAAATAAGTGGTTAAGAACTGAATTTGCGAACATATCTGATTACCGTGACTTTATTATTGAAGTAAATCAAAGCAATCATGATGGTTACAAAAATAATATGGAATTAATTCGAAAGTATATTCGATATAATATTCAGAATCAGGATACTGATTCGTCTAGAGTAAAAGTTAACTACGATTTTGATGCCATGGCCAATGACGAACTTTTTATTAATCAAATTTCAAATCAAGTCTATACATGGCATGATATCTTAAGAATTTATAAATATTACGAAAGGCGAGTGAATAATGTTAAAGACAGTATCCAAATAGAACTTAAAAAATATGATTAAATTCTTTAGTAAAAATAACGAAAGCACAACAATGGCTATAAGTAATTGCTTGTTCTCGCCTACTTTGGAAATTCCTGAGGAATTTCCAACTTGGTGTGTACTTGCAAAATTAATCGCTAAACCACGCAACTACTCATAGCCGAGACCGTTGTGCTTCATTATGACCAACCAATAACCAATGATAAAATTCTTTAGAAAAATTAGACAAAACTTACTTATGGAAAATAAAACAGGTAAATATTTCAAATATGCTATTGGAGAGATTGTATTGGTAGTAATTGGGATATTGATTGCGTTGAGCATTAATAATTGGAATGAATCTAGGCAAGAAAAAGTAGCTCTAGAAACTATTTATGAGACGATAAAGAATGATTTGAAAAATGATATTAAAGAAGGGAAATCTATTCTTAATCATTATAATCCATTGGGAGCTTATTATGTTAAGCTTGTGAAGGGAACTCTTACAGAGAAGGACTATGACGAATGTAATTGTGCGAAAAATTTAATTGGATTCAAGGATTTGTATTTAAACAAGCGTGGTTTTGAGTTGTTAAAACAAACTAATAATGAACTTATTAAAAATTCTGATTTACCTGATAACATATTGAATTTTTATAATAAAAATCTCACCTATTTTAGATTAATAGAAGGAAGTTTAAATACCTATATGTATGAACAAACAAGGAAATGGAGTGAAAAAGATTGGTGGTCAGATTTTAATAGTGGAATAGATGAAACTGGATTTCGAGACTATGTGATAAACGATAAGAATGCTAATAATGAAATGTCAAGCTTTCGTGACGCTTTGGTAAGAATTTATCTTCCTCGAATTAATAACTTTATTATTGAAGCTGAGGTAATAATTTCTGAAATTGAGAAACGGTAATACTAGAATTTAATTAATTATTATCTACAACATATATATACTAGAAACTAACGAAAGCACAACACCGTGTATAAAACATAGCTAATATAGGCTTTCCGAAAGGTTTGTGTATATTTACGAAGTCCGCCAAATTTTTAAATTTGGCTTTTAAAATTGATAAGTTAAAAACAAAATATAAAAATTCGGCTCTGTATTTAACCGAATAATTAGCATCTTTTTAGACGCTACGTTTCATACACAAACCCGTTAGCAACAAAATACAAATGAAACAATCTATTATAATTTTAATTTCCGTTTTGATTTTGGGATGTACTAATTCAAAACAAACACCACCGCTGAATCAAGTCTTTTACTCTTCATTTAGACCTGAAGGATGGGAAATTTATATCTCTAAAGATAATGGTGAAACATTCAATCCTTTAACTAATCATGAGAGCTTAGATTATGATGCGAAAATTTCTCCTGATGCCAATTGGGTCGTTTTCACCTCTGAAAGAGCAGGGAAACCCCAACTGTATATCAAAAATCTTCAGGCAGATGATAAGTCACGACTTTTAGTGAAAAGTAATTCTATGCAAGATCAGGTAGACTTTTCTCCAGATGGAAAGTGGATTGTTTTTGTTTCTACACATAACGGAAATTCAGATATTTATAAACTACCCTTTCGTCCATTGGAAACCTTAGATGTAAAGGATGCCCAGAATCTAACAAATCATCCCTCAGGCGATTTCAGACCTTCCTTTTCAAATGATGGAGCACTAATTGCATTTTCGAGCGATAGAGACCATCCAATTAAGCCGCATAAATGGTTTCCGTTTGCCTTGCAAAGAACAGGAGATATTTACAGCATGACATCTGAAGGAAATGAAGTCACCCGACTTACAGATTCTGATGGTTGGGAAGGGAGTCCTACTTGGTCACTTGATGATAAAGAAATCATATTTTACTCGGTCAAAACCGGTACTCCCCAATTATATAAAATGTTAAAATCTGGGAGCAATCAGGAACTAATTTCACCTGAAAAATACACCTGTTTCTCCCCTGTTTTAATGCCTGAGAACGATATGTTATTTACCAATATGAATGAGGAAACAAAAGAATTTTCCATTCTTAAATACAATACTGAAACCAAACAAATAGATTCAAGCCTTGTACAGAACTTCAATATGTTTAATGTTGATTACCATAACTCTGGTTTATTTGTATTTCATGGAGGTAAAAAGCCGGAGAACATGAATGGTAATAAAGGTGGTTTTGAAGGAGACCTACTAGTTAAAAACAGCCCTGAAAAAGTAACAATTAGTGATAGGGTGCTCAATTTGTTTGGCGTTAGACGAGCCTTCGCAGCACCGCCCACTATAGATGGCACGGAAATAGTCTACGATCAAAAGTTCGACAAAAACAAGATAGCCTTTTACGCAGAAGATTATCAGAAACATACCGTAAATAAGCTTTTTCAGTTTGAAGTGGATACCACGTTGTATTCTTCACGCTCAAGGGTAATTGATATGAAGTTTACTCCAGACGGAAAGTCGTTGCAATTTACAGTGGGAAGTTTTAGAGGAGAAGCAAATACGCCAGGAGGTGTTTATTTATATAATCTAGACGATAAAAACATAGAACCAGTTACGGATAGTATTGGCAATAATGGTTTTGCTGATTTTTCAATGAATAATAAAACAATGGTTTTTCGAAGTGGAAGAACTGGAACGATGGATATTTATGTTAACGAAAATGGTCGTATAACCAATATTACTAATAATGAATCTAAAGAAAATTTTCCAGTAATTGCTCATGATGGAAATACCATAGCTTATTGTTCTGATATCAATGGAACAGATATTAACGGTAAAGTAAAAACGGTTGATATTTACGTAACAAATCGAAAGGAAGATGACACTTGGTCCGAGCCAAAAAGACTTACTTCTTATACAGGTCAAGAAGGTCATCCTCATTTTTCTCCAGATGGGAATTGGCTCATTTATACTTCTGAAGAATTCGGAATCAATGATGAGCAACCTTTAGTTCAACCAATTATTTTCAGTCCTCAGATGTATGGTGAAATAACTGCCATACGATTAAAGGATGGATTAAAATTCAGACTCACTCATAATAAATGGGAAGATGGTGCTCCGCTATGGATAACAGAAAACTAATTATTCAGTTGCTAACAATGTATATAAAAAATAGGCAAAACAGTAGTAAATTCAAGGTTTTGGGCTCGTATCAAACTTATTGCTTAACCAAAAGTTTCGTGCTTCGTAATCGCCTACTTTTCATATACTAACCGTTGTAAATAATTTTAAAAAACACAAATTTCATGAAAAAAATTAAACCATTATTTATCTTATGCTTGGTATTAACAACAAGCTATGTTTCAGGGCAATTATGTGACCAAGACCAAAGGTTTACAACAGTAGAGTATTTCTCGGATACCCAAATTGATTCACTCAAAAATATAACCTATGGGAATGCTATTGATTATTTAGGCAAGTCACAAGAATTAAAAATGGACTTATATTTTCCTAATAATAAAATAGATACTTTAGAAAAACGCCCTTGTATACTTCTTATTCATGGTGGCGGTTTTCATGGAGGAGCAAGAGAGAGTATGATTTATCATTCTAAGGAATTTGCCAAAAGAGGATTTGTTGTAGCTACCATGAGCTATCGATTAGGTTTTGATCCAAATGTTAGGGGTGATATTCAAAAAGCGGTATATAGAGCACAGCAAGACGCTAATACTGCACTTAGATATATAGATTCTCAGGCAGAAAGATTGAAAATTGACAGATCATGGACCTTTATTGGTGGATCTAGTGCAGGAGCAGTCACCTCTCTTTTTACAAGTTATGCAAGTCAATCGGAATGGAATATGGTATTACCACAATTTGAATCAACTCTAGGTTCTTTAGAATCTTCTGTAACAAATAAGGATCAAACTTTAACAATTAAAGGAATATACAACTTCATGGGAGCGGTTCAACCTATTGTTTTTAACTCTGGAGAATTAATCCCAACCATTTCTTTTCATGGCGATTTAGATAAAACAGTACCTATTGGCAAAAGTCAAACCGGATTTGGATCTAAGCCAATTCATGAAATGTTAACCGAAGCAGGAGTATGCAATGATTTAACAATAGTCCTAGGTGGTGGTCATGGCATATACAGATCCAAAGAGGGTCAGGATTTTAGAATTAATCGTGTTGCCTCTTTCTTTAAAAGTTTGTTTTGTAATACTTGTACAAGTTCGATAGTTTCTGAAGAAGATGCTACAACTAAAACAGAGATTAGCTTAAAATTATTAGATGCAATTAAGGACGGAAATATCCAAAGAATAGAGGAACTCATTGATATAGATAGATTAGACAAGTGTCATGAAATAAACGGTGGATTGTATAATTATTTGGCATTGAGTATTAAATTTGAATCTATAGAGTCGCTTAAATACTTTGTAAATAAAAAGGCAGATTTAGAGGGAAATTGCACTGGAAAAACACCCTTAATGTATGCTGCTAAATACGGGCAATTAGATGCCGTTAAGCACTTACTCAAAAATGGAGCTGTTTTAAATGCTACAAATAAGAAATCTGCACTTCAATATGCTGTAAAATATAACCATACTGAAATCAAAAAATATATAGAGCAATACAAATCCGATTAAAAACTATTTACAACATTGTATATAATTATTAGCGGTTTAAGTGATAAAACGAAAATATAAACTTAAAACAATGGTCAGTGTAATACCGAAAGGTTTGTGATTAGAAATCCGCTACTACTCATATACTATACCGTTGTGCATAATTTGAGAACAATCCTATGAAACAATTACTAATTCTTACTTTTCTTTTAAATTGTTGCATTTTAAATGCGCAATCAGTTCAATTAGACACTTTGGTCGACATAGGAAAGTACAAAATTCATTTCAATATTATTAAAGGTAAAGGAATTCCAATTCTCTTTGATTCTGGTGCTGGTGATGATGGCACAGTATGGAATGATTTGTTAAAACCAATACACGATATAACGGGAACAACACTAATCACATATGATAGAGCAGGTTTTGGAAAAAGTGAAATAAACCCAGCAATAGAAACAGATGAAGGTCACGGCATTTTAAACGGAATTGAAGAACTTGAGATAGCTTTGAAAAAATTAGGCTATTTTGATGATATAATAATAGTTTCTCATTCATATGGTGGTTTCTATGCAACCCTTTTCTCTGCAAGAAATCCAGACAAAGTCAAATACAATATTCGAATTGATTCGGTACTTGAAGGTTGGTATACAGATGAAGTACTCAAAAAAATTGAAAGTGAAAATGTTCCACCAAAAACAAAAGAAACACTTGGAATATATTATTTAGTAACAAACTATACCAATACTGTAAGGCTAATGAGAAATATTGAATTTCCTTCGAGCGTTCCGGTAATCGATATTTGGTCACCTATTCAAAGACATCATACTGATGAAGAATGGAAATTGTTAATAGAAACACACCAAAAGTTTGTGAATTCAGAACCTAATCGCGAAGGAATTGTAGCCAAAGGAAGTGGACATTATGTCTTTATGGATAATCCTGAAATGGTAATAAATGCTATTGTAAAGGCTTATACTAACGCTTTGACAGATGATGAACAGAAATTGAATGTATTATCAAAAGCCATTGATAAGACTATAGAATTTTCTATTAAAGAACAAGAGAAAAAAAAGAATTAAACTATGCACAACAACGTGTATAGTTCATTGCGTCTGATTTTCCTTTCGGAAAATCCTCGCTGCTGAACAATGGGTTTCTGTTTATTTACTAACTTAGTGCTTCACGCAACGAAACCATACACGAACACGTTGTGCTTCATTACCAGAAACCGCTAACCAATGATAAAATTCTTTAGAAAAATTAGACAAAAAATGCTGAATGAAAACAAAACTGGAAAGTATTTTAAATATGCAGTTGGAGAAATTATTCTTGTGGTTATTGGTATTTTAATAGCCATTCAATTGAATGAATGGAGAAACGATAGCGTAAACACCAAACAAAAACAGAAAATATTATTAACCTTAAAGACGGATTTTGAAGTTAGCCTTACGAGATTAGACACTGTATATTACTACCAAGAACGAAGCTTTTTGAAATTTAGGAAATCAAGAGATCTTATAGATTCTATAAATTATGTCACAGACAATACCATTTTGAAAGAAAACCTTGCGCATGGTGGACATGGATATAGTTATAACCCTATTAACGGGGCATTGCGTTCTGCAATATCATCAGGAGATATTCACTTAATTGAAAATGAGCGCTTAATAGAATTATTATTTAGTTGGGAGGACTTAGTTGTAGATTCGTATGAAGAAATTGAAATCCTTCGAAAATATACTAATGAAACCTATTGGCCATTATTACATAAGTATACCCAAGTGACAGAAATATTTAAAAATATAATCAGAAGGAACGGAAGCACTCATCCATCTGACTTCGTTGGATTATTTAAGGATCCGCTATTTGAAAACTATACACAAGATATTATCTTCAAATCATATAATTATTTGGAAGAACTAAAGGGTATTAGAATAAATAATTTAGAAATTTTAGAATTAATTGAGCAAGAATTAAAAAAATAACGA
>Ga0208544_10003123_pt1 | contig 10514 bp, 10 predicted proteins | sample DEB08_DNA_9_FD_184526 | JGI IMG/M metagenome (GOLD analysis project Ga0208544, IMG submission 184526) | Aqueous microbial communities from the Delaware River and Bay under freshwater to marine salinity gradient to study organic matter... | ecosystem: Environmental > Aquatic > Marine > Coastal ...
CCCCAAAACCCCAAAACCCCGTGAAGGGCATGCTCAGAATTCTTTCGTTTTCTTCATATAAATTGTGAATTAATTCAAAAACTTCATAAACAACCAAAATGGTGAAAAACAAAGCAGCGGAGCAATCCGCTTCGAGTGAAGACAACTACAGCGATGAGCACCAGTAGTAGCAGTACAATGGGCACTTGTCATAGTTTGAACAGCAGCCCACGCCACTGGCACCCTAGTAGTACCAATAGCATTACTCCAACTACTAGGTTGATCAGCTCAGCCGATCGGCATAAAGTTCCGAGCTAGTGTACAGCGCGCACACTCTGCAGACGAGTGCAGGAAAAACCGCGATTCCAAATTTGGATTAGCATCATCAAAACTTAATGAACTATGGTCGCCAGAGTGAGGAAAGTGTCGGATTTAGGGACGGTCACAGCGTGAGACAGAGCTAGGAACTAGACCATGACAACGACCACGAGCAGACCGCCTCTAACAAGTTCCAGTCTCCCTCTGCGATCTCTGCTCTCCAGTTTAACCAGCAGTAGATGATGACTTCGGAGAAAGCGTCCAACTAAATCCTCAGAAATTCCACCGAAGGAAACTCCACTCTGTAGTACAGTGACGGCAGCCGGGCAGACGTCAATGGTGTGTATCGAGTTGGACAACCGAACCACAACCAGATCTTGCATTACTCTGCTGGAAGACCTTTCCACTAACACAGTAATGGACATGTAGCTGGAGCAGCTGGTGGATCAAGCCATCTGGGCTAGAGCTCCTCAAACAGGTTGCTACAGAACTTTTTGACTGAGAGTGGTGCGTCACCCGTGTCAACTGTCGCAAGACAGAGAGCCTTACAAATGTCAAATGATAGGAATACTGCAGCTTTTTCACTTCTTAACAGTGAAGGAAAGGTCTACAACGATCATTAGCACCAGATGAACAGCTATGGGATCACCCAGACTAACTCCGAAGACCGTTATTCTGCAGCCTACCCACTCAGTGTCGCGACAAACGGCGCTGGAACTTATCTCCCCTTCTCGTATTCAAACACTGGCGGCCCCAGCAACCTCACATCGACTCTTTAAACACGAGAAGTTTCCGCTGAGAAGAAAGAAGAGCCCATTTTGACGGCGTATGCTTCATCAAGTAGCTTGAGACATGGTGGCGGCAGTGGCCGAGGTGAGAGTGCATCTTAAGAGGACAACTTTGAAGCGACAGATCCAAATACTTAGTCAAGAGGATGGCTCAAGCAGTTGAGACAGAAAGAACGTGATCAGGCGCGAGACAGAGACTACTCTCACTTTGAAGATAGACTTAAGTAGATTTAAGAAAAGGCAACTACAGGAGTCAAAGTAAGTAACTATACGTCGCATACCACAGCCGGAACAAAGAACCAATACAACTCCAGCAAGTCGGCTCAGATTGAAATCATCGACCAAGAGTTAGGCAGTGAGGAAGCCCGGGGCGTGGTTGGCCGTGACGATGATGACGCCGATGAAGTTAATTCATTGATCGCGATGGAGGACCACCTGGCAAAGCAGCGGGAGACAGTTCACAAGAAGCTGGAGTCAAGGTACGGAAGCAGCACCGCAAACTCGAAACAGCCTCTTTCTCTTGAGTCAACTCACCACCAAGTCAGCACTCATCACGTGAGCTAGCAAAGCGTACCATCCTAGGAGTCCGCCTCCCTACGCTCTCCTCGTGGCATTGGTGATCAGATTGTACCCTCTTCGATGCTCCAACCCAGCTACAAGGAGCAAGCATTCTCGCATGCTGTTGTCTCCTAGGAGAACACGATTAACTCTCAGCAAAGCTCTCGTGGAAAGAATGACAACGAGCAGTACCAGGACAGGTTGATGTCACTTCGGGAGAAGATACAGCGAATTCAGAATAGGCAGCCGAACGGCAGTAGCTGTAGTTAAGAGGTTGTGGCCGTGTAGTATCCTACATCAATTCATGACTAGCCCCCTGTCAACCATGGCCACAGCCAAGAGCATGAAGCTGGGAACACGTTGACGAGGGCGATCGCCGATCAATCACGAGCTGTAACAGGCTTGTCGCAGCGCATGCCAACTCACGAAGATTCCCTTCAGCCCTACAGATAACACAGCCCGCGGATTGAATCCCGCGGAGTCTTGACTGCTGCCGTGACTGACTAGCGAGGAAATGCTTCTTCGAGGTAGCGATCGTAGTCTCGTGAACAAGCCAGCTACATCGACTAGCACCGCGGTGACTACCCTCATCATCGTAGTAATGAGTATCAGCTGAGGGAACAGACTTCGGTGACTAGCAAAACTTAGGAAACACAAAACACGGAAGTGAAAGTTTACCCTGCACTACAGACTGCCAGTAGCGTCTCCAACATGCAAATGCAATTCGAACCATCATTCATTGCTCTTGAACAAAAGAACCAGACGACATTGACGACGGGAGCAAACTCACAAAGGTCGCGCCTCTCAAAGTCGCCCAGTCGCTTCGCCCAAGCAATGGATAATGAGGTCGCAGCTGTTAACTTGCGGCGTAAAATCGAGAACGTCAAGAGTAAGCTAAACTCAAAGGCGCCTCCTCTTCCCAGACCTTCCTCCAGCTCCTACTTCTAGTCAAGAAAGCGATCCGGTTCTACGCAAGGCATCGACATCACTGTCACTTCTTAAACAATGGGAGGATCATCCAAAATGCCCAACCTAGCTTACGCCTCGTCGAACTCCGCGACCAAAAAGTCTGGCGGCAAGGTTCTAGTTGTGAAAAACAAAGATTATGAGCAGCGGGTAAAGACATTGTGCAAAGAGAGGAGACAAAACAAGAGCCAGATGGCAGAGTTATAGAACCAGATTGTTGACATGGGTGATCGCTTGAAGACAGCGGAAAGACGAAGCAGTGTCACAGCAAATGCTGGTAAAACTAAGGTTAAGGAGCTTTAAAAGCAGATCGACAGGCTGGAGAGTAGTGTCGTTGAGCACAGAGACATCGAGAGAAGACTGAAGCGACGCTTGGATCATGAAGAAGGAGCGAGAACACTTGATGTTAAGTAGGATACTATTACCGGCTCTGGCGACCTTCTGTCATTCAGAAAAGTTGAATACGCACCAAGGCTACACGACAAGCAATTTGATGCTCGTGCTGAAAACAAGGAAAACACGTTCGCGCATCACAACAGAGGTCGCGGCAACCTCGTCAGCTTCGGGTACATGCAGACCAAGAATGATGTGATTGCGATTGATGAGCCATTCAAGACGTTGAATCCGCCGAGCTCCCAGGAGATGAGACCACGGAAGAGTTCTCCTGACGGCTTTGTTCCTCTAAGATAAACATACAACTCGTCTTCCCTTGACCACTCTCGGAAAACCAGTCCCCGTGAAAGCCGTTTCTACCGCAAGGAAAGCAGCACTAGAGACTAGAAGGCGTTGAGCTCGGGACCACTGAGAGATCGAAGACCAAGGACACACTCTAAATCAACTGGGTCACAAGATTAGAATCTGAGGTCGCGTTCGAAATCTCCTTCTGAACGACTTTTGACGAAATAGGGCGAGACTCCGTCTTCGATGAAGCACCCCTGCTGCATTGAGATCAAGATCAAGAAGAAAGTAAGCACCGAGACGCGCCTGCAGCCATCCAAGATTTAAACTCTCCACAAACGCTCCTTCTCCAGTCACCAGCTGCAGCCGACTCAAGCACCCAAACCAAAGCGAGCGAGACAGCCCCTAACGCAACGCAAACAGCCCTCAACGCAGCGTAAGCGCAGCAAGAGTAAAAGCAAAAAGGAAGCCGCCAGTCTTCCTCGCAAGCATGTCGCTGAGGAGCAAGCTGAGAATGTCGCTCTTCGCGCGCAGGTTAACGAGCTTGAAGTACGTCTTGGAAATGCTTTGATCGAACGGAATGAATGGAAGGAGAAAGCTAAGAAGCTTTCCGACAACTTCTTGTACACCCTTAAGGAGTTGAAGACCAATCTGTACGCTGTCAAAACAGAGCAAGAGAGTGAGCTTCACTAAACGAGAAGAGAATTCGAAGACCGCATCTTAGATCTAGCAAGACTCATCGAAAGTCAACGACACCAGATTCCAAGCTCCCCAAGAGAGAATCCTCGAGAAGAACTGTGCGCAGCTCGCCGACGTGATGAGATAGCGGTGATCGATGAGGCGGAGTAAGAGTCGCCGGGCTCTTCCTCTCGTCGTCAAATGACAGACTACACCTCGAACACATACTACACTAATACTAACACCAACGCAGCTAACACGTTTGCGAACAACACCGAGTAGAAAGGTGAGATGGAGGAAATCCAAGCCATGGAAGAATAGATTAGGGACGGGGGAAGGCCGCCAATCAGAAACTCTTCTGCTCTCAGACATGGTGCGCCTCATCAACGAATGTAAAGACATGATGAGCCAGTTCTCAACTGAAGCTCCTTCCTCCCCCAGGTGGATCTTGAAACCACGACAGCTTAAAAGTCTTCAAAATTTACTTCTTTCTAAAAATTGAACTCTGATTAATGAAAATTAAAAAGATAATTGTAAGTAAGGGGTTAAGAATCAGAGAGCAAGCATGCTAACGGCTACAACGACCGTTGCTGCGAGAGCACTCATAACTGCAGCCTCATCTAATATTTTGATCAAGATACGTTAGCTGTGGCCGTACTGCGACTCGTCGATGACCTAAGCCCAGTCATTCTCCGCTGTCATTGGCTTTGAAAGCGCATAGATACCGATCACGTTGTACTCCAAGTAGATTTCTACTTTCGTGTCCTTGTAGTCTTGTGTGTTCATCAAGCGGTAGATGGGGCATGCAAGCACTTGTTTCCCAGTCTTTTCGTCTACAGTCCTGTTAAAGGGGCTCTTCTTGAATGTCACCTCTGTATCAATGGACCAGTCATCTTGACCCTTCTAGTCAACATCCCGGGATTTGTCAAGTAAGTCAATAAATCCCTAACCCAAGTCAAACGGCTCCTCTTGAATCCAATAGTCTTACACCTCGGGCAAGAACTCAGGATCATTGCCATAGTATGTCTGGTTGCAGAGGCCGACGTCGTAGCTCACCTACGATCCCGCTACCTTCGGCAACATGGTGCCAAACAGAATGTTGGTTTGCTCAACTGGTTCATCGATCTCTAAGAGCGTAGTGAAGTAGATGAAGGCTCCACCGATTCCATCCGTGAAGACCCAGTAATCCAACTACATCTCGTTTCCTGCTGTGTTGTTCATTGTCTAATTTGATGAAATCAGCCATTAGCGGGTTTATGGACCGGTATAAGCCTGAGCATTGGCGAGAAGTGAGGCCAAAATTGCTTGAAATAGAAGCGAAAAGACTTTCATTTAGTTTTTAAAATATAAATATTAATAGTTTTGTCTGTATTACGAAAGTTAGTAACCGTAATAGTTGCATTAAAGTTAAAATGCACAGGCAGTCGTAGTCTGGTCACTTCTCAAGTTCAACTCTGTCACAGGCGATGTATATTTGCGAGGGATCCTAGCGGCAAAAGCATTACATTCGTTAAGTTGGTGTTGTGTTTGATGATGTGATTTGCTACTTACACTGATTATTTAGAATCCGAGGATGTTTGACTGGCATGAAAGGCAGCAGAGGTACTTCAAATCTCCATCTAACTGGTGCACTTCGATGTTGGCGAAGCGGCAAATGTTGTCGACGTGCCAGTAGGTGGAGCACAGGTCGTACTCGCGCATCGTGTTCTAAATCAGGTGCACGTTCTTGTTCACCTTCACAGCGTTGGCTTCCGGGATCAGGAGCAGGTGGCAGAACTGGCAAAGAATGTTTCTGTTGTTGATCAAGCCGATTGTCTGGTCATGGTCTTCCTTCTTGTCAAGAGTGAAGTTTTCATGCTGAGAGCTGACTACCAACTCAGGCGCCTCCCAGGGCTGCTCTTCGACGTGTGGCTCGACTTCCTCGACATTTTCACCGTTCTGGCGGAATTCGTCTCCTTCAGCGGATCCCTCGTGGACAGCAGTCTGCTCACCGTCAGCAAGCTCGGCGGCTTGATCGACTTCTTCGTGTTCGTGAACCTCCTCATGGGGCAAAGACGCAGTATCGGCCATTTTGAAATGCAAAATCAAATTATTATAAAAGGTTTATTTAAATTACATTGTCCTATCACTATAATCTTACATCACTACTCACACAACACTGCCCCAAGATGTCATCTGAAAATCAACAAAAGTCACTACTGCAGAGCTTCGTTCAAGACTTAATCTGCGGGTCATTCGCAGGAGTTGCCAACTGTCTCTCTGGCTATCCGCTCGAGTAAGTTTGTTTCCGTAACATTCTCATGTAACTAACATTGTTTCTTCGCCTAGCTAGCTCGGTTAAGGTTCGAATGTAGTCATAGACTGCACCACACGTGACCATGAGACATGTCGTGTCGACCACTGTGTCTAATGAAGGAGTATTCGCGCTTTATAAAGGATTAAGTGGACCTCTGCTAACTGTGCCGCTCATCAATTCAATCATCTTTGCTTCCTACGAGTTCGCTAAATCAATGATGAACGTGACCGATGAGAAGGACTTCACGTTTGGTCAGAGCATCAAAGCCGGCTGCTTCGCTGGGTTGGTTAACTCAATAGTTCTTTCACCGATCGAGCTAGTCAAGTGCCGACTCTAGATCCAAACCGAGAGCTCTAAACATGCATATTACAAATCTACTACTCACTGCATCCAGCGCATGTGTGCTGAAGAAGGCCCCGCGTCGCTTTTCAAGGGATTAGTGGCTACGATGCTGAGGGAAGTGCCAGCGTATGCCGGTCAATTTGGTGGTTACTATTTGACGAAGCGGTTGATAGCGGAGCGGGTTGAAGGAGTCGAGGTTGGCAACATCTCGATGAGTGGCAACTTTATTGCAGGTGGCGTCGGTGGACTATTCTGCTGGATTGTCTCTTACCCCTAGGATGTAATCAAAACGAGACTTTAATTAGCGAAATCAGCAGAGTTCGCCAAATACAAAGGGGTGACTCCCGATGGAGGTTTCATTAACTGCGGCATTACGATCTACCAGAAGGAGGGAGGCTGGAAAGCGCTTTGGCGAGGATTCACACCTTGTGCCATTCGCGCGATCGTTGCCAATTCATTTATGTTTTCAGCCTACGAGTTCGCATAAAGTCGCTTTCAGTGAAGACGCTCTGGTTCTCGCAACAAAAATCTCCATTCACCTTCCTGAAATCAAGCATATACTAGTATTCTGAAGTTAATGATTACTGATGCTCTAGTTATGGCTGTGTTGACTTATGCTTAGTTAATAGAATGGAAAATTAAGTCAAATCACTTCTCAAGCTATCGTCAACCCCCCCTTGCATCGGAGACGAGTCTGCTGTGCGTTCTGCCTGAGGAGACTGTCAGATTATCTTATAGATATTCTTCAAAGAACTTTCATGATTGCTTTGCCGTTTAATACTCTGTGAAGGTCTCGTTTTGGTCTTTTTGTATCCGCCGAGAGTCACTCTACTCTCAGTCATCAACATTGTATCTCGACTGTCTCCCATCGTAATAAACTCGCCATACTTACTCGCTCCAATAGTGGATTAGCGTGAAGTTATTTGCGCATACGACCCATATTCCTGATCAACACTAGATTCTGCCGTAACTTTACCTGCCCGAAATTATCTAAATCGCATCTTACGCGGTGTTTACGAAGTTAAATAGCTGATGGCGCCGGTGTTTTTAGTCGGCGAAGACATAAGCAGCTTGCGTGGCGAGAGGTTTCTGGTCACCTTGACGATTACTTTGGTTTTCGATCGAGGGTAACAGTCTTCGTTAAAGCCGGTTATTGAAGTTTATTTCGCGTTTGTAATTGTTGTAGGAGCTCTGCAGTCGCTATCTTACGATTTATTGATCCCTGCGTTGACTACTGGTGACTTTTTTATATGAGTTTGCATCTTTTTGAGCATGTGCTGTTTTCGTTGCAGCTCTTGCGACATGCTTTCAAGTACGGCATTCCTTGGCGATCTGTTGCGAAGGTAAGTCTTTCGAAACTCATTCTGCGCCTCGATTAAATGTTTTATTCTCTCATTGAAGCGGGGCGAGACTTGTGAATCGTGCTCACGGGTTACTGAAGTGGGTGAGAAAGCTGTCAGCGTACTTGGATCTTTGACCAAGAGAGGCAAACGCCCGCTGTTTTTCATTAGTAAGATCGGGAGGGTTTTTGATAAATTAAATTTAATTTAGTTTTTATTTTATTTCAATTAAGCCGTTAGCTATCAGTTCATTATGATTATCCGGAAGCCGCTCTCTTTAAATGTCTGTATTTATCACTTCTAACAGAGTTTTACCTCTAATTGTTTTGCATTTACTGAATGAGTTCTTCTTAGAGAGTCTGTTAATCTTTCCTGGGTATGTTCATTGTCTGCCGACGTGCTCTGTTCTGGAAATTGACTGCATTTTTGAGCATATGAGTTTGCTTCTTGTCTTTGATAACTTTGACAGGTATGAAGCAATTGCCGTAGAAGTCGAAGCTTTGAGAAACTATTGAGAATGACTTGCCCTTCAGCTTAATCTCCTGCTCAGTAGTGTCTTAAAAGGTACCCTGTCTTTGATCTCCTTGTCCGGGCACAAATATCGATACCAGTTCTGAATTTGACTCGGCGTTTAATATCTTCTTTACCTTTTTCGACTTACCAAAGCTCAGTGGCTCAGAAGTTTGAGTAGCTATTGCGCCTCCAGAATCAGGGTCTTTTATGAGGTTCTCATGAGCTCGAACAAGCTTCTGATCACCAGTCGCGAATTCTCTCTAATTGGTGTTCGAATGGAAAAGTTGTCCGGTAGAACTTTCCCGCTCCCCGTCGTCAATAAAGATGTTTGGGTTGCGCTTTTTCCGCTGCCCAGCAGTGGCCGCCGGCGTTTTACTTCTCGGCTTGCCAACTTAGAAACTACCTTTATGTGGTTGAAGTAAGTCGCGCGAATCGCACGAGTTGTTGCTTTCAAAGCGGTCTTCCATTGATCGAGAGCCTGCTTCGAGTCCATCATTCGCGCCAACGCTGTTTTCTCTCCTCGTGTTCCTGCCATTTGTTAAGTCTTGCAAGATCTACAAGCTTTGTTTTTGACCTTTGGTACGTCTATTTTGGGCTGACTTAAAGGCCGCGCTGTTCCTCCAAGCGTTGCTTTGAGTGAGTACTTAGCTGGCGTATCGACGCGGATCCAGTTTCTTCTCATCTTACTTCAACAGGATCAGGTTTGGTGGAGGAGGATTCTTCAATTTCCAGTGTTCAACCAATCCCGTGTTCACATTCAAGTTCTCGGACATCTTGACAACATCGCGTGACAGAGTTGCCGACCCCTAATTATACAACATGGCCTTAGCGCCTGCAAAGTAGTTCTTCGGCTCCGTGCTTCTATTTTTAAACTATCGCTTGGTAACTTCAAGAATTGCTTTCTGTGGTGAGTACCGCATTTAGGGTGCGCCAACACCCGAAATCAAACTTCTATCACCTCCAAACTCTATCTTTAGCTGCGAGGAGAGCACTCCACTCTGCTAGGCTCCAGTGGCATGCTAGGCCTACTCACCGGAAGCAGCTCCGCCAACGCCGCCTATTATAACTCTAGTTGAATTTAGAGCACTCGAGTCTACCGTTGATGACTAATGGAGAATCTTGGAAGTGTCGAGCGAGTCAATCACGTTGACTTACTTCGAAGTGCCCTGTAGGTTCTGTGATTGGCTTAAGTGGTGCAAAGAGTTGCTCTGGGTTTTTATTTTCTTCGTCAAGTCGTATTGAGCAATGTGTTTTGATCGAAAAGAAACTTCTACACACCGTTTTCCTGCTCTACTGAAGCAGTCCTTCGAAAAACGACTTTGCTGGGCCGTGTGCAAGAGCGGACGAGAACGTTCTGCGAGTACTTGGCTCGAGCCGAGGTGTTTCTTTGTCTTTGACGTCTTATGCTGTTCATCCTTAAACTTTAGCGCGGCATTGGGGTTGACGCCTCGGTAAGAGGATTAGGCGGTGGAGCTTCGTTGTGAGGTGGACCCTGTGGCAACCATCAGCTTCATCAGACGATCAGCAACTGTTTCCGTATTTATCCTAAATGGCATCTTCTACAGCTCCTTCTCTTTCTAGCGTTACCTCAGATCAATCAAACTTCTATTCTTCATGACGAGCGGCTCGAGATCGCAGGTGGAGTTCATCTTGAGCGCCATCTGAATGCGTTCCTTACTCGAACTCTCAGTGTATCGGAATGGTTTTTTATTTTGGAAAGCTTCGAAGTTCTTGGAACTGGAAACGAGTAACGACCCGAGCGGAATGCGTTACGTGCAGTCGCCAACCGTGTGTATGGGGTTTGAAAGCACTGTTTTCTCTTTATCTAACTTCTGGACAAACTTCCCCACGCGCTACGCATATGCATCTGCAAACTTCCTATTAGCTTTCTACCTGTTTTTCTATATCTTGACTGCAAGATCGGTTTACTGATTGTCGTGCTCTTACTTTTCCATCAGCTGGTTCGCTTTGTAGAATGTAAACATTTTATAATTTATTTTATATTATAATTCAACCATCTTTCTAAATCCTTTCAAAATCACCCTCGATCACTCCGGG
>Ga0208544_10003130_pt1 | contig 10502 bp, 16 predicted proteins | sample DEB08_DNA_9_FD_184526 | JGI IMG/M metagenome (GOLD analysis project Ga0208544, IMG submission 184526) | Aqueous microbial communities from the Delaware River and Bay under freshwater to marine salinity gradient to study organic matter... | ecosystem: Environmental > Aquatic > Marine > Coastal ...
CCCCAAAACCCCAAAACCCCGTGTGTATATACTTGTCCGATTAGTCAATGTTATCATAAATAAAAGATACTTGTTCATTTTTGGAACTTCATCACGCAATTAATGACGACTACAGATCAAAGTTAAGAAGTGAAAGCTGAACAGATTAACACCTTAGCAGCCATTCCTTTGCCTGCCCCCTCGCTTGCCGACCGTATTGAGGCATGGAAAAGCGTCATCTAAATGAAAGGTAAGTGCCTAGTTAACCGGATCATCACACAGTGCGTTTAACAACATGTATTTTTTTGATGTAGACGCTGACCGCATCACTGGCATACTCAACGAATTTAACCAAGAAATGAGAAACAATACTCTATCATTCGACCAGATTTCGTCGCTATATACATGTCTCTTGGGCCGCAAGTACTAGTTCTCGAACACTCTTTCCAGCCAAATCGAAGTCATCTGCTTTATCACTGACCATTTGCGCAGCATGTTCAGTGGGCAGGGTAAAAGTGGGGCCATTTTGGAATTGTCCTCTGCTCATCAAATCCACTTACTTGAGACGGTTCTTGATGAAAGTCACAGCTTGTTCAATTACAAAGTGGCTTTTAACTCCGCGCAGGTTGGTCAAGAGCTGGCCGCTAAAAGACGATTCAAAGAGAGTGGAGAGGAAAAAGCTGGCAATGCTAGTGCTGCTGACCTTACGACGCTTGCTGAAACGGAGATCCTTTCACATTTGGTACACGACAATATCTCATACTTTTCGCATGCCTTTTCCCATATCGTGTTTAGCTTGGTACACGTGAATGCATTTAACCAACTACAATAGCGTGTTCGTTAACCACAGGTGGGCTTCAAGGAACTGCTAGCCACGGTGAACATCTTGTGGAGTGTGCGCAGATTCATCGATGGAGATGCGTATTTCTCGCTGGTGTAGCTTGTCGCTGAGACTTGCCTTCAGTTCAGCACTAGACTGGGAAAGACACACTCGGAAGAAGCAAGTCTTATCCAGTTCAAGAAGTTGCAGAGGAAAGATTTGACTGATTTTGTGGACAGACTTGAAAAACTTCTCGAATATTCCTATGCCTAGACTTACCCAAGCGTGCAATAAAAATCAGATGATTAAGCGAGGAGGGCAGAGATGGTTTTCCGTGTGCCTGAGCTCATCCACCTTAATTTTTCGCTTAAGTGCCTCCAAATGCCTGTCCTCGAGAAGAAACTCACTGGTGGCACTCTGCTGATTATGAAAGTCATTTTTGTCAGAAACATGGCCAACAAAAACAAGACGAATGCATCCGCCTCAAATTCTGCTCTAAAATGGCTGACACCTTAGACTCTTGTTGAATGGCTTGATAGTGTGAACATTTTTGACGCCTTCTTTGGTGGCTCAATGCACAGCGAGGTGATCAAGAAGAGTTATTATTTACTCGAGTTCATGTACAACCAGGGCAAACTTGGGTCAAAAGAGCTGGGCAAGATGTGGCACGTTGCGACCAAGAAACACGAGGCATTCAAGGCCGCCATCTTTAAGGCACTTACGTTCTTGGCGAGTAAAATGGCTCCCAAAGAACTCGAATTCTTGTTTGAGAAGTTGAGAGCCATGCCCAACAAGGATCACGACAAGCTAACGCTCGGCCTACTTAAGGCGATCGCGAAGAAACTTGCTCCTGCAGCCAAACTCTCAAAACTTGCGCGTGTTTTCGGCCAGAGGACTCGAGGAGGAGCTGAGATTTCTGGGCTTCCTGCATCGACAGCTGCTGGCCTTGGTCTTGCAAGTGCCCTTATCGGAGAAGATATGGGACGAGGTGGCCGTTCTGGGTCTGCTGATGGTGGCCGCGGTGCGAAAGACGACCTCGGCAAGAAGGGGCGAGATCGCAAATTTGATATGTTCAACGATGACACTGTTCTAGTTTCAAAGGATAACAAAGATCGTCACGAGGAGCTTCAAGCACCTCGCAAGCAGCGTTCCGCTTCGACTGGCCGGTAGTAAGCCAGTTCTATGAACGAAAATAATGATAGAATTTCTCACTTCGACTCGTTCGGCAACCAAGACAACGACGAAATAATGCTGCAGAAAACACTCCAGGCGTCACTAATTGACCAGAAACAGGTTAATCCCACAGACCCAATCTAGGGCAATCAAATACGTGTCCCTTCCCAGGGTGGCAATGATGCGACCATGCAGATTGATGGCGGAAACTTCGACGACTTGTTGGACTCACCACAACAGCAAATCAACGAGGGTGGCCACTTAGACTTAGACTTTGATTAGGGTGGCGAAACAGAATTCAACCCGCTAGAAGTTCCTAGGGACAAGGAAGACAAAAACACAGCTGATGAAGAGATGTCACCCCCTGGGAGTGTTGATCAAGACAACTTACTTGACATCAACATGGACTCGGATGTGCCCATGCATTATCTTCTCTCAGGAAACAACGAGGAGCGAGAGGTCGCTGCCAAAGCTCTTGATTTCCCCCAAACTAAGGCACTGCCCCCTCAAGAAGAGTCCAAAGAAGACGTAAAAGTCGCAAAAGATATGAGTCCACCCGTGAACGAAGAAGCCAACGAGGAGAGGAAACCTGTGATCGGAGATCACTTTTACTGTGACTGGTCGCTGGGTCTGGTGAACGATGAGGATGAGATAAATCGACAGGGGCTCGCTTAACGCGTGCTAAACTTCATGTGGATCTTGTGTCTAGATGAATCAGTTTACGGAGTGTTCCCAGGCAGCGCTGACCAGCAGAACAACATGCACCAAAATCGACAGTTGTCCCCGCAGTAAGACCTGCGGGTCGGAAAAGCACTTTCTCCATCTCACCACTAACTGTGCATCGACCAGTTTATCGAAGTCATCAACTACAATTACTCTATGGCCTGGTTCGTATACATACGCGAAAGTGTGCGTAAGCTGCAAAGCAACTGCCTTTACTCAATCACCATGTAGATCATCATTAAGAAGCTGCTCATGGGTGTGCAGTTCCCCCTCGTTGCCAAGCCAGTCAAGACAAAGAACCTAGAGGAAGCGGGCAGGTTTGAAGAAGAACTGGCCAGATTCAAAAGTCTGCCCAGAAACCGTGTCGAGTTGCTAGAAGTGCTTGAGGGCGAACTGGACCTTACTAGCAGTTGCCTCAGCTCTTACATCGAATTCAAGCGCGAAGCCCTGTCGTTGGTGTATGCCTACAACTACGAAAATGTTCAAGAAGAAGACAATTTGGAAACCCAGAGCTCCCTTGACGGTGACGATGAAAAACTTTTGCTCGCACCTTCGTCTTCCGCTCTCAGCCAAGACAATAACACGTCTTCTAATGCGACAGCAGGCACTGGTATGGCATAAGCTTCAGTAAGAAGCGACGCGCAGAGGCATAGTGGTCGAGGTGGAAACTCTGCGCTAGAAGAAATGGACCTGCAGCTGACTGCGACTTCGCACACGAAACAAAAGATGCCTCAAATAGAGCGAACCACTGCTAGGTCCTTTTAGTCGGGCTACGAGACTATTCGACCAAACGCACAAATGGTGGAGGAAAGCAAAGAAGAGACCAAGTCACAGTCGATGAACGGTAGAAGTTCTACGATTGGACTCGAGTAACCCCTCAGCGGAGAAAATAGAAGTTTCCTGGACACGATGGTGACGAATAAAGTTTACAACTACTCATTCCAAAGGGAAATGATTGAGAGACTTGACTTTTTGCGCTTCTTAGTGGTGCAAAGTCCTGAGTCTCTTTTGAAGCCCACCTAAATTAAGGTGCTTTGGGAGTGCCTGGTGAACCACGCCTTTTACGAGCGTGAGCGCGATTAATTCTTCTACTGGTGCACGGATGTATTGAAAGCGGCTTAGCGTCGTTAGAATAATCTTCGGAATGGGGACGGGCGAGCAGCCAGTGACAAGCAGGAAGACCTTTTCTCAGATGACTGTCTTGAGCTGCTGTTCTTTGAAACTTTTCTCAAGTTGGACTTCCGCCACTTTACAGAAGCCATCTACAACTGCTTCGAGTGCTTCTTCCTGCATGTGAACGAACAGTATGGGTAGATTGTAACTAGCTACGAAACTCAGTTTGAAGTGTTTGAGTTCAAGTTGATCGGCATGGAGGCACTTTGGGAAATTGTGCTCCAAGTCCGTGACGAGAAAGTGTACAAGAAAGCAAGTATGTTTTTGCAAAAGCTCTACAAACGCATGAACCAGAAGCTGCTTTCGGAACGCTTGTCTGAGATAAAAAAAGGAGTCTTACAAACATGCATGGACCAAATTCGCAAAAGTTTGACTGATTTGAATGACTCCTCCAGCCAGCTCAACCGAGGCATGAATGAAGCAACGCATGAAGACTCTACCAATCGGACTGCACGCTCCATAAAAGTGCTCAGTCGCTTTATTGAGGACTTTGAGGGGTACAAGAATCATCTGAAAGGGGGAGCTGACGGACAGGCAGGTAAAGAAGAAGAAGAAGTTAAGCTGACCATTAGAAACCAGGTCACACACTCACAGGGCCCCACTAAGTTCGAGATTTGCGTTCCAGCTGTCAAGACCACTATTGAAAACTTAAAGGAGCAGGTGGCTTCCACGATATTCCCAAAGCGGAAAGCAAAGGAGTTGAGCCTGATGTACAAGGGAAAAGACCTGCGAGAAGGCCTAAAAACAATTAAAGAAGTTGTGGGCACTTTCCAGAACACGCAGCCTGTGATCATGATCTTGACCAGCAAGAGTCTGCTGGAGTTGGAGTACGAATAGGAAGTTGAAGCGATGGCCGCAGGCACTGGCGCAAGTTTAGGCTAAGCTGTGGACGATGGAGTCGACCCTGAGGTTATGAGAGGACAGATTGCGTTGTTGAAGGAATTCCTTGGAGGCTGTGAATGTTCCGACGAGGTCATCGGACTTGCTCTCAAGAAGTGCAATATGGATTTGGAGGGTGCCATCACCATGGTCACTATCGAGGAGTCCGTTGCCGACTTGTAAGCAGAACTCGCCGCTGAGACAGAAAAGGATCGTGAACAAAACATGATGATTTTAGACGATGGGCCTACAGATAAGGAAGACGCTTAAGCTAAAGGCAACAGCGGAGAGGAGGAAGATGGGGCCGAAGCGACGGGAGTGGTTGAGGAAAAACTGAACCTGATTATCAGCAACAAGGCGGAGTACTTCGACCTGCTTTTTGACTTGCTGAACCTCGGCATTGGCGAAATCACAGCTGCCGTCTGGAATCTCCTCATGTAAATTCCTGTAAACAAGCGTCTGTTGCAGAGCATCAAGAGTCTAAGCGAAATCGAGAAGATTTAGTCGTAGCCTGTCGAGTTCATTGGTTGGTTCCAGATTGTCGACCCACGTTCCACCTACAAGATGCTCTACTCCCTTCAGATCCTCAACACCCTCATCTCGGTGAACAGTGAACGTATGCAGGAGTCTGAGGTGCAGGAGCGATACGAGTGGCGGCAACATTTCCTCGAACTGGGAGGATTTAATCATCTTTATGGGATCCTCATCACTACTGACATTCAAGAAATGATGTCGGTCACCGCATAATAACACACTAGTTCCAAAAACTTCGCGCGCAAGTCTTAACGCTCCAAGCTGCTGAAGACTACTTCTGTCGCTGCGGGTTCAGGAGGCTCGCAGCAGCAGAGCCAGAGGAAGGACCAAGCTCGGTGTCTCGGCTTGCTGATCAGTATTATTAAGATATTCCTGCAAGCAGCTTTGTTGACTGTTGACCAAGAACGTTTACTCTCCTTGATCGTTTAGTCAGGCACAAGTCCCTTCCGCAAAGCTAAGGGACCTTAGAAGGCCACTAGTGATGCCAGTGGATAGATAGGTGCTGGAGCTACGATGGTCAAACTGGAACTGAAAGGTTTGGAGTAGAAGCAGGAGGACGATTAATTTAAGGACAACGGAAGCAATAGCGGTGGCGCTAAGACTCCCAAATGGGGTCAGAGTTAATCTGCTGCTGGCATTGCAACACCTCCCCTAAGCATTGGTGAAGCTCAAAGTCAAAACTAAAGCTTCTCGAATTAACAACAGCACACGAAGCCAAAGAACACGTACACGCAGGTGGATGACTTCCCTCGATTGGTGGAGCAAATGAAAACCGACGACCTAGCAACTCTACTGCTCGACCAAGTTGTCGATTTCAATGACCTGGTCAGGAAGCTCTTGCAGATCGTTTACTCCGCGGTCATGTTCTGGGACAACCCCAATAACTCATCAGCTTCTGCCGGCACAAAAGACCACCAAGCCAATGAAGAACTGGCTGAGTTGCTTCAGCACGCACTCGACCTGCTCCTTCCCTGCGTAGTGTGGCAACCTGCGATGCTGTTGAAAGAAATTTCTGCGTTTGAAGGACTTGAAAGCTTATTGACTCGCACTTTGCTCTCCAACACAACTGAGAGCACGAGGTAGACTTTGGAGCGTACATTCAGAATTATCTGTTTGCAAACATCTACTTCTAGTTAGGGAGTGGGTGGTCGGAGTAGCTCTGATGCTAACAGTTTGGTTGAAAATGAGAGCACTTTGAAGTTCCACATCCTGAAGCTGTTGCTGAAGAACTTGCCAGACGAGTCCATGACAAATAGCCACTGCACTGAGTTTTTCAACTTGCTCGCCAGTCTCATTAAAGCTTGCAGTGGAAGTTTCACTTTGGACTCGAGTGGCAAATAGGAAGGGGGCTATAAGGATAGTGGACTGCCAAACACATTGAAGAAACCTGCCCCGCCGCAGCCCTCATCCAGTAATTTCCGAAGAAAACAATCCCAAAGGAAGCCAGTAGTCAAGATGAGCAACTTTGTGCTTGACGAGGCCAAAAATGAATTTTCAGCAAACTACTTGTTCTCCGTCTTCATCGAACAAATAAAAAACAGGCCAATTCTCGAAGGCAAAAGTGGCTCTCTTTGCGACAAGATACTTGCTGGTTACCTCCAGGTGACCCAGAGTTTGATTGAAGCCGTTGACAAGGATGGAAGCGCTAGAGATAGTCTCAAAGTAATCGGTGGAAGTGAGAGTAGTTAAAATGGCCACGATCTCGTTAACACCCTATTCGGCTACCTCTTCGACTTGCCCTCCAAACCTCATCAAAATTCCCAAATGGCACAGGCTGCGACCGCTAATCAAATTCAAGTCACCTCACGTGGTTTCGCCACAAAAGACACCTAAGCAGACTTACCGAAGTTCAAGTCGAAGCTGACTAGAAATAGGGCGTTCAATTTACTGCTGTCGATTTGCTCGTCGTGTGAAGTCAACTACACGCAGCTGCTCGGCAAACTGCTTGGGTACTAGCAAGACATTTAGCATGCAAGTAACGTGGCGACACAAGATTAGATGAATGAGTTCCTCGCTATGAGCTCTAATGCAGGCTCCGGTAATGTAGGACTGCGCAGCTCAGCCGGCTACGTGGGACTGAAGAACTTTGGAACGACATGTTACATGAACAGTCTAATCCAGTAGCTATTTATGATACCCCAGCTGCGCAAGGGCATACTCAGATACACTGATTTAGACAAGGAGTAAACACTGCAGTCGTGTCAAAACAAGCAAGTGGTCAAAGAGCTGCAAAACATCTTCGCAAACCTCTAAGAAAGTGAGAAGCAATCATACAAACCATCCGGGTTCATCGAGAACTTTTAATTCTACGGCGAGCCTGTCAACGTGCGCCAACAGCAAGACACCCATGAATTCTACAATGTACTCTGTGCAAACATCGAGAACTGTTCAAAAGAGATGGCTGACTTGCTTAAGCAATCCATCGGCGGGAAGCTGGTCAACGAGACCAAGTCGCTTGAGAAGGACTACCCTTACGTTGGCGAGCGAGAAGAAGAATTCTTTGCGCTGACTCTTGACATCTAGAACAAGAAGAGTCTGGCAGAGGCGCTTGACATGTACGTGCGTCCTGACATCCTTGAAGGTGACAACAAATACCAGTGCGATGCCCACGATAATCGACTCATTGACGCATAAAGAAGGACTTACCTCAAGCAGCTGTCAAACACAGTCGTAATCAGCTTAAAGAGATTTGAATTCGATTACAGCACTTTACAGAGGATTAAAATTAACGACTACTGCGAGTTCCCCGAGATTCTTGACCTTAGACCATGGACTAAAGCTGGAATTGAGGAACGGGCCAGAGAAGATGCCAAGTAAGCTGAGAATGGAGAGCAAGCTGAAGGTGTGAGGGTGCCAGACATGGCAGCCGATGAAATCATGAGAGATATGGAGGTCGAATAGGCTGAGGAAGAAGGAGATGGGCATATCTGCTCAGATGACGAAGGTGGGTTAAGCGGGGCGAACGACTTGTCGGATAATGACGATGACGACGATATGGATTGCGAAGACGAAGGCGTCGCAACTGGTAGGTTCAGCGAGAATGACAAGATTGACTCCTCAGAAGCAGAAGATGCTGCCATCGACGCTATCGTGACAAAGCACGGCGACGGGGACAGTAAAGATGACGACGAGGAGATGAACTCTACGGGGTTTGAGGAACTCATTGGTTACACTTAGGATGAGGAAGAGCAGCTGTTCAAGACGGCCGCGCATAACATCAAACTTGCGAAGAGTCCTTTCAAAGCAAGTTCAAGCTCTGGGATTATCAATTCGACGCAGAGCAAGCAAGCACTGCTTACCGCTGGCCAACGGAATACTTCTGCCAAGAAAAAGAAATAGGCGCTCAGAAAGACCAAGAAAGCTTACAAGACTAGCAAGCAGGACTATCTGTACAGATTGGTGGGCGTGCTTGTCCACTCAGGGAGCGCAAACTCCGGTCACTACTACTCTTATATCAAGGAGCGGGGTGAGGGCGGCGAGGCCGGTAACTGGTTGGAGTTCAACGACACGGTTGTCAAGGACTTTGATTTCTCCACCATGGCGCAGGAGTGTTACGGAACACCCCCTCAGAAAGCACAGACCAAGGTGACTCAGTACTCGCAGTTCCAGTTCGAAAGACACTCCAACGCGTACCTCTTGTTTTATGAGAAGGTTCATCGCAGCAGTGTCTAGGAGGACTTGCAGGCTGAAACAGTTACTTCTAGGGTTCCCTTGCCTCTTTAAGACAACTCGGCTCTTCCTCTCGAGGATAACTCCGCTGAGACCTCTGAACAACCCACCCCCGATCCGACAGCTACCCCAGCCCTAATCAACAACATGCCTTAAGATCTATTTGAGTCAATCTTGGCGGAGAACGAAGCCTTCATGCGTCTGAAGTTCTTCTTCGACGGGGAGTACTTCCAGTTTGTGCGTGACTACGTTAACCTGTACAAGTCGCTGAATAAAGCAGCAGAACAGTCTTCCTCGCAGTACTTCAATGATAAGCTCTCCGAGTCGCTTCGAGTCAAGAGGCTAGTTGAACTGTCAGCTGAATTTGACAAGGAAGAAGGAGTTGACACTATTCTATTAGACCAGTATCGCGCCCGGTACAAAGACATCGAGGCGAAGGGCGAAGAAAGTTTGGACATCTTCAGTGAAGAGTGGTAGAATGAAGAAATCGGACTGCAGACGTTGAAGTTTGCGACAGTATTTAGCTAGGATATGGCTCTCAAGGTGAAGGATGTGAACAGTTTCGTGCAGTGGATGTCCTTGCTGCAGTCCTTGTTCGAGCAACACGCCAACGGCTGTGTCTGGTTTGTCAAATACATCATTCAAAAGGCTTCAGTTCTGGAGTAATTGTTGCTTGAAAGCCCTCATGATGCGGTTCGCGAGTCCTTTGGCCGCCTGCTCAAGACAGCAATCAGTGTCACTGCTAAGAACGAAGAGACCTTCTTCGAGAAAATTGACTCGTACACGACCTTCGTGGGTGAAGGCCCCGTGTTTGGAACAGCCTAGGTTAGCAAATCAAGCGTAATCAGGTTTATTGAGTACTTCTTTGGCGTTTTGCTTGGCGAATACGTGCGCAAGAACTGGTATCGTCGCTACGAAAAGTGCTTCGAAGTGCTCAAAGACTACTCCGTCTCAGGCTTCTCTCCCACCAAGTTCATGGTTTAGCGTGACCAGGCCATCTTCCGCATGTTTGAGTTCGTTATGAATAATAACGCTCCCTTCACGATTGACGATAATCAGAAGATGGTAGAAGGGTATCTGGTTGAGCCAAGCTTGACCCAGCCGTTCAACGTACTCTCTCGGCTCGTGAAGAGCACGTCGACTACCGGCATCGACGATGAAAATACCTAGGCGGCGACATCAGACAAACAGGCCGATGAAAGACATTTGTCAGTTGCAGACCTAGAGATGGTTGATTAAAGAAGGCTTATCTTGTGGAATAAAATAATATTTCTTGTTTGTTCAGTACTCCCACTCAACTGAACTAACGTGAACACACTGATATCCTGACTCCCTATTGCAATGACACCGCACTGACTCCTACTCTGAAGAACCTGTCTAAGCGTTACTGGGTATTGGTGAGAATATGAATTGGGTGACAGGATTTGTCCCAGTTCGTTATCACTCACTTGTTCGGCTACATTAAGGCGCACCTTAAATGTGAAAATGAATTTCATTAATATTTCATCTGTTTAATCAACTCTCTTCTTCACGGGGTTTTGGGGTTTTGGGG
>Ga0208544_10003131_pt1 | contig 10497 bp, 8 predicted proteins | sample DEB08_DNA_9_FD_184526 | JGI IMG/M metagenome (GOLD analysis project Ga0208544, IMG submission 184526) | Aqueous microbial communities from the Delaware River and Bay under freshwater to marine salinity gradient to study organic matter... | ecosystem: Environmental > Aquatic > Marine > Coastal ...
CTCTTGGAAACGCGGCGAGAAAAAAATCCAGGACAAGTCCGTACTCATCACCATTGATGACGGCTGGAAATCCGTCTACACAGACGCCTACCCTATCCTCAAGGAGCTTGGCTTCCCCTTCACTATCTTTCTCTACACCAACTATATAGACGGTGGCGCAGGCGCACTTACCATTGAGATGATCAAGGAAATGCAGAAGCATGGCTGCTCAATTGGCAGTCACTCGGTCTCCCACCCCTACCCCGCAACGGTGAAAGCAGAACGTGCCAAGGGATCGGATGCATTTGCCTCTTACCTACGAAAAGAAATGGGTGAATCCCGTAAAACACTAGAAAGTCAATTCGGAGCTAATATCCGGAGCTACGCCTACCCGGGCGGCTTCGTTACCGGAGAAATGCTGCCCATCGCTACCGAAAGCGGATACGAGTGCCTCTTTACAGTGATGCCCGGCAAGGCCATGCTCACCACCTCCAGCTTCACCCTACCGCGCTATGTCATCCTGGGCACCCATGATTACATTTTCCGCAATGCCACCAGCTTCAAGGCCACCAGCTCCAGTGTGGCTAGCGATGGCGCCATTGTTCAATCCACCCTCCACCCAGTTCAACCTGAACCCGGAGCCCTCATTTCCACCCGCCTCCCTATCATTTCAGTAGATCTCTCCAATGTTGAAGAAATTGATGAGGAGTCCATCGTCATGCGCGTTAGAGGTTTCGCTAAAGTTCCAGCAAGCTACGATGCCTTAAACAAGACCTTATTCTGGAAAGTCAACCGCCCTCTACGCGCCCGCACCTGTGAGGTCAGCGTTCGGTGGCGCACCATGGGAGCCACGGAATACGAACAACCCATGACCTGGATCTTCCGCATCAACCGCGAAGCCTCCTACCAACCCCAATAAATCCCACTCCCATTTTAACTTTCCATCTTCCATCTTCCATCTTCTAACTTCTATAAACCATGTTCTCATCCCTATCAGACAGCCTCGATAAAACATTCCGCAACCTGCGCGGCGTAGGTAAAATCTCCGATAAAAACATCACCGACGCACTGCGTGAGATACGACTTGCCCTGCTGGAAGCCGACGTTGAATTTGGAGTCGCCAAGGAACTCATCGCCAAGATCAAGGAGAAGGCAATGGGTGCTGATGTGCTTAAATCCATCAAACCCGGAGAGCAAATCGTCAAAGTTTTCAACGATGAACTCACCGAGCTTCTTGGTGGTGACGCCGCCCCCCTTGACCTAAACCCACCGGCCTACATCATGCTTTGTGGCCTCAATGGTGCAGGCAAGACAACCACGGCAGGCAAACTCGCCCTCCGCCTCCAAAAAGAAGGACGGCGCCCCCTGCTCGTTGCCTGTGACCTTTATCGGCCAGCCGCCATCGACCAACTTGCCACCCTCGCAGAACAGGTTGGTGTCCCCTGTTTCACCCCAGAACCTGGCGAAAAAAACCTCATCAAGGTCGCCAAGCAGGCCATCAAGTGGGCCCAAACACAAAACGGCACCACCATGATCTTTGACACCGCAGGTCGTCAGGAAATCGATAAAGACCTCATTGAAGAACTCAAGGAGTTACACCAATACATCAACCCCAATGAAACTTTGTTGGTAGCAGACTCCGCCACCGGCCAACAAGCGGTCTCCGTGGCCAAGCACTTTGACGAGGCCATCGGCATTACCGGTATTATCCTGACCAAGCTTGATGGCGACGCCCGTGGGGGTGCTGCGCTCTCCATGCGGGCAGTCACAGGAAAGCCCATCAAATTCATCGGTGAAGGGGAAAAACTCGATCAACTGGGTGTCTTCCACCCCGACCGCATGGCCAGCCGGATCCTCGGCATGGGTGATGTCGTCAGCATGGTCGAAACCGCGGCTGAGAACATCGATGAAGAAGAAGCCATGAATGCTGCCAAGCGGCTGCAGTCCGGCAAGTTCGACTTCAATGACTTTCTGGACCAGATGAAAATGCTGCGCAAACTCGGCCCACTCGACGGACTTCTGGGAATGTTGCCAGGGTTCAGTAAAATCAAAAAACAGATTCCGGAAGGGGCTTTTGATGAAACCCGCATGAATCGCATGGAGGCAATCGTCCTCTCCATGACTCCGCGGGAACGGACTACACCCCAGCTTATCAAAGGCACCCGCCGTAAACGTATCGCTGCAGGATCAGGGAATAGCATCATCGAGGTCAATCGCTTCATCAAGCAGTTTACTCAAATGCGCAAGATGATGAAATCGAAAGGCAAGATGAAGGACATGATGAAACAACTCGGCGGCGTGGAAGGCATGGACGACATGATGGGCGGCATGGGAGGTGGTGGAAAACTACCCAAAATGCCATTCTAGCAGGCAAAACTACCGAAATCTAAAATTCAATACTACCTACCCAACATCCTATTGGTATCCTTGACGCTCAAACCTCTCTGCTCTTTCCAGTCGATAATATCGGGCTGCTTATAAACGCGACGGCGAACATCTGTTTCCGAATCACTTGTGTGCTTGATGCGGGATGTGCCCTGCTCACGTGCTGAGGATTTTTTATAGGAATTCACCATGTAGTCCTTACTCTCAGCATTGGCCCGCTGGCCTGCGATACTCGCCTGTTTGCGAACAAACCACGGTTCCATCTTATAATGATTTGCGTCTGTTTTGCCATCGTATTTACTGTGCGGGAAAGATGTATTACCGCCCCATCGTTTCTTGGCATAGGACTTGGTGCTGTAGTCCTTGCCACTGTAATCACCTGCCGCCGCGATCGCACTCCGCTGCCCCTCGAAATCACTGCGTAAATCCGACTTCATTACTGGATTGCCATCCTTGTCCTTACCTATGCCAAATCGCTCTGGCTTCCCCCAGGCATCCTTTCTGACCTGGGATTTGGTCACGGTCTGCTCACTAGCACAGGCCCCTATGAGCACCACGGCGCCCAGGAGAACAATGACCAGCTTCAACAAATTCATGACCCATTTATCGTGCCATTGATTACCTCGCTCATCAAGAAGTGATTTCTACCCTTATATTTCACAAAGTTTAGTCGTGCCTCGCAATGACTTTTCAGCTTCCATTCAAGTTGTGAGTGAAACGATCACAGCCAAAGCTAAACTACGCTCAGAAATGAGAGCATTTCTGAAGACAAGCTCAGAGGACATCATCAATACTGCATCCGCAAAAATTTGCAGGCACATTGCCTCTTCACAGGATCTTCTGCATGGCGTAAAAACCATCGCGCTTTTCGCAGCGAACGGCGCGGAAATTTCGCTCTCCGGTCTGCACGATTTGCTGCCAGGCATGCAGCTTTGCTACCCCCTATGCCTGCCGCATTGCCAACTCTCCTTCCACCTCGTGTCCCGAACTGAGCAACTCACCCCCGGCATGTCAGGCATCCCAGAGCCAGACCCAATCAAACATGAAGCAATCAGCCTGGCTGACATTGACCTGATCCTATGCCCCGGACTCGCATTCGGCATGGACGGTTCAAGGCTCGGCCAAGGTGGCGGCTACTATGACCGCGCCCTTGAACATTTTACCGGAACTGCATGCGGCGTCATCATGGCGACACAAATCGCTCCAACGATCCCGCATGATAATCATGACGTCCAGATGCACTATCTGGCGAGTGAGACTGGCATTCTTGCTACCAGATCACCGAGAGAATAGACTGCTGTAATGCATCCATTGCAGCACGCCCCTCATCAGTGGCGTCCTCGTGCCCAGCCAAATGTAACAAGCCATGCACAATGTAGAGCATCAACTCCTGTTCAAAATGGTTACCGTATTGCTTAGCATGTAATTTTGCCGTTTCCACACTGAGGTGAATCTCACCATGATCAAAGGTAATCACGTCAGTAGCACCTGGAATATCCATGAAACGCAGATGAATGTCGGCAATGGTTTCATCATCCAACAGACTTATCTCCACTTCATTGAGTTTACCCAACACGGCCGTATCATTCCTAGCCACCTTAAGCACTTCTGACACTGCACTGCGGCCACATGATTCCAGCCGGGCAAGCAAACCAACGGACACATCTATGACCTCCTGATGATTATAAACAAAAAGATGAGGCAAGGATGACATCTTCCTGCGATTTTAAGATTTAGCCTCTAAGCTTTCAGCCTTCCGCGTGGACTTCCTCTTTTCAGAAGAATCTGACTGCTTGGCCTTATCCTTTTTATTATCGGCTTGCTCTTCCTTCGGGTAATTGATCCTGCTGTGCATCATGCTACTAAGTGTGGATACAAAACTATCACAGACTTTCTTAATACTGTTCATGGTCAAATCACTGTCATCAAGTTGACCACTGGTCACACGAGCCATTACAATTTCATTAACCAGGTTTCGTATTTTCTGAGGTGTCGGCTTCTCAAGGCTGCGTGAGGCACTCTCAACAGCATCCGCCAAGCTGATGATGGCACTTTCCGGGCTAACTGGGCACGGCCCGGGATAACGGAAATTCTTACGATCCACCTCTGGAATATCTTCTTTGTTTTCGATGCCTGCCTCAACCTTCTTTTCAGCTTGAAGCCGCTGCTCCTTTGCCTTGTGGTAAAAATACTGCACCAGCGAATTACCGTGATGCTCACGAATCACATCAATAATCTTGGGGTTAAGCTTATGCTTGATCGCCATATCCACGCCATCCTTCACATGCGCTATAATCACGATGGCACTCATTGTCGGAGTCAATCCATCATGAGGGTTAATATCGCCCTGGTTTTCAATAAAATACTCAGGCTTGCTGAGCTTTCCTATATCGTGAAAATAAGAACACACACGACACATAGCCGCGTTTGCACCCACTTCTTCAGCCGCTGACTCGGCAAGTGAGGCCACCACCATACTATGATGATATGTCCCAGGTGCCTCGAGCTGGAGCTTGCGCAGCAACTTGTGGTTCAGGTCACTCATTTCCAGCCAGCTGATATTCGTCGTAATGGAAAAGAGGCTTTCCAAAGCGGGCAACAAACCGCTGACCACCATACCTGTCAACAGACTCACCGAGAGAACCAGCAAAATTTTCCCTCCCTCAATCGATATCGTATCACCTGAGGCCAACAAGGTGAGGTTAATTTTATCAAATGCTACCGCCAGCAAGAATGTAGTAAGCCCGACATAAAAACCAGCCCGAAGCAGGCTGCCACGGCGACGCACCCTGCGCGTCAGGTTAACCGCTACAACCCCGGCAATAAGCCCCGTTATGAGAAACCCAAGAATATCCTCAACCGGCACAGTCAAACAGCCAAGCAAACTCGCACTCAACGCAGAAAAAAATCCTGCATGCCTACCGCACAGAACCGAGGCAACCATTGGAGCGAATGCCAAGGGCGGCAGCAATATTCTGTAATCTTCTGACCATACATTGGCGTCTATGAGATAGAGCGCTACCCGCAGCAGTGTCAGATGCACAAGAATACTACCAAAAACGAGAACCACCTTGCCATTGTCAAAATTAAGCTTCTGCCGAGTATGATATATCAAAATTAACCCAGCTGTCATCACGAGGCAGATAACACTCCGCCGCATGCCACTATCGTGAAACAATGTGTTTTCAGATATGTAAAAAGCTGCCAGTAAACATACCAGTAGTGCGAATGCTGGATAAATAAGAAGTTTTATCCAGACACTTCGCTGCATCGAGTCCACAACGACGTTTTCGCTGGCGGTCGATGTGCGGCGCTTCTTGCCGGATGACATGCCTTTTTTGGCAAGGCGCCATCTCTTGATAGCATCAATAAATCCCATAAAAAATAGATCTGATAAAAATAGGGTAAAACAGACGTTGAACAGGTCTTGTCCAAATTAGAACATAAGGCAAAGGGAACGCTGTTGCGTCCCCTTTGAGTATTTAGGATAGCTTAAAAAGCGTCATGTGACAACGTCATAATTGGCGCAAATCAAACAGTCGTTTGATTGCCGTTCAAGCTATGTTTACTCGTCATTACAGCCTCACACACATACCACTGAACGGCCTCATCACAATGCTGGCTTGCTGTCGGCAATCAGCCGTGTGGAGAAAAAGTGCCGCTCCCCTGTAAGCCGGATTCTGTCCTCACTGCTTTCACAGCGATGTACGATCATTTATCTTACCCCACAGCTGTGGAGAACCTCCCTTGCGGGATGGTGCGACTATTACCCGGGGATCCTGATCGGGCGGGCTACCCTTCCCCTGTTATGTCTTGCGCCACGCGGGGTTTGCCGTGCCTCCTTGGTTACCCTCGGAGCGGTGAGCTCTTACCTCACCATTTCACCCTTACCCTGGCACTCCTGAGAGTGTAGAGCGGTTTGTTTTCTGCTGCACTTTCCGTCCGACCGGCTTGAACCGGCCGTCCCTTGTTATTCACAAGGCACGCTGCCCTATGGCGTCCGGACTTTCCTCAATGACTCATAATGAGCCACTGCAATCGTCCGGGGAGCGGCATCGCCAGACTATCGCTTAAATGATGAAAGCCAAACCACAAATTCAAGAATTTGATGATCTACCTTTATTCGCACTTGGAATTTGAAATTTTAAACTTAGAACTTTCATCATGTCGCACATCCTTCCTACCTATGCCAATTTCCCTCTGACCGCAGTCCGGGGCGAAGGTGCTCGTTTGTGGGATAGTGACGGCAAGTGTTATCTCGACTTCTGTGCCGGCATCGCCACGTGCAGCATCGGCCACTGCCACCCCAAGCTGAGTGACGCGATTGCAAAACAGGCCAAGACCCTGATGCACTGTTCCAATCTCTATCAAATACCCCAGCAAGAAGAACTCGCAGTCGTGCTGGTGGAAGAATACACCGCTATTGACGGCAAGATCTTTTTTTCCAATTCAGGAGCGGAGGCCAATGACGGCATGATCAAAACGGCACGCCGCTTCGGACATGCGCATAAAAACAGCTCAAACGAGGTGCGGTATGAGGTCATTACCTTCAATCGTTCATTCCATGGGAGAACCCTCGGCTCCATGGCCGCCACTGCGCAGAGCAAGATTCAACAAGGATTCGACCCCATGCTACCCGGCTTCCGCTATGTAGCTCTCAACGACCTCGACGCCCTCAAGGCGGCCATCAGCGAGATCACCGTCGGCATCATGCTTGAACCGATTCAGGGAGAAGGTGGTGTTAACGAGGTTACCCCGGACTTTTTAAAGGGCGTCGCAGAGCTATGTGAGCAACATGATCTACTGCTGATGCTCGATGAAATCCAGTGCGGCCTCGGCAGAACCGGCACCACGATGGGGTGGCGGGCTATTTATCCCGACTTAAAACCCGACACCATCTCATGGGCCAAAGGCCTTGGCGGAGGTTTCCCTATCGGGGCCTTCTTTGTCAGCGACCGCACGATCGATGATCAGGGCACCTCACTCTCCTCATTGATGGATGCCGGGTCGCACGGCTCCACCTACGGAGGCAATCCGCTCGCTTGCGCCGCCGCCCTGGCAGTGCTCAACGAAATCAAAACTTCAGACCTGTGCACAAATGCATCACTTCAAGAACAGCGGATACGTACAGAGGTCGACTCATGGAACCATAAAACCATTACAGGGATTCGCGGGAAGGGTCTTTTACTGGGCTTTGCCTTGAATAATGCTAAGCTGCCCTGTGCTGACGGCAGCACACCGGCTCTGCACCTGTGCAAAGCCCTCATGGACAACGGCCTGCTCACCGTGCCCGCTGGTCCGGACACACTACGTTGGCTGCCACCACTCAATATCACCAATGACGAAGTCGACGAGGCATTGAGAATTCTCAAAAACACACTCGATTCCTTCTAAAAAAATCAATAATACCAACTTACCATTTTCTCAACATGACTCACCTACTCTCCATTGAAGAACTCTCGAAAGAGATGATTTGGAAACTCATCGACAATGCTGTTTCTCTCAAAACAGAACGCAAGCAAGGTTTTCACGAACACAAACCGCTCAAAGACCAGACTTGGGCGATGATCTTCACCAAGGCATCCACCCGCACACGAGTATCCTTTGAGGTCGGCATCCGCGAACTAGGAGGCTCTGTCATGTTCTTGTCATCCAATGATATTCAATTGGGACGAGGTGAACCCATCAAGGATACCGCCCGAGTCATGGGGCGCATGGTGCATGGTGCCATCATCCGTACATTTGCCCAACAGGACGTCGTTGATTTTGCAAACTACTCAGGTATTCCGACGATCAACGCCCTCACCGATGAGGCCCACCCATGTCAGATCCTGGCAGACCTTCTTACCATTCGTGAGCGCCTCGGCACCTGGGAGCACAAAAAAATCGCCTTTGTCGGCGACGGCTTCAACAACATGTCACGCTCTTGGATGTGGGCTGCCAAAGAACTCAACTTTGAACTCAGCATCGCCGCACCACAGGATTGCTTACCAACACCCGGTTATCTCGAACGACTGGGTGCAGCCAACATCACCCTATTCACCGACCCCGTCGAAGCCGTCAAGGACGCCGATGTCATCAACACCGATGTCTGGCTCTCAATGGGACAAGAGGATCAGGCAGACAAGGAAGCATTGTTCGGCCCCTATCAAGTCAACGCCGAACTCCTCAAGCACGCCCATCCATCGCACATCGTATTGCACTGCCTACCCGCCTATCGCGGTAAGGAAATCACCGATGAGGTGCTTGAAGCCTATGCTGATGTCATTTTCCAACAGGCAGAAAATCGTCTCCACGTTCAGAAAGCCATCCTCTCCAAACTCGCTTCCTACGGCCAGACTTTCCGCGAGATGTTATCATAATCCATCCTCACTGAAGCTGGGATCCCCATAAAACATGCACGGCCAACTCCTTCTCCTCGGTGTTCCAGGAACAGAACTCACCCCCGAAGATGCAGCCCTTTACAAGGCCATCCAACCTTGTGGCTTTGTCCTTTTTGGCCGCAATGTCGAATCTCCTGAACAAGTTCGCAAACTAACTGACGACTTACGTGATCTCAGCGAAGTCACGCCTATTATCGCCGTTGACCAAGAAGGTGGCCGCGTCTCCCGCACCCGGCAAATAGGAACCGAGCCACCATCAGCACAGGAACTCAGGGAAAAGGGTGACCTTGGATTAATTGCCCAACACGGTAAACTCACTGCCTACATGCTGCGTCTGTTAGGGCTTAACCTCAACCTCTGCCCAGTATTGGACATCTCTTATGATGACAACGCTGATAATGCCCTGCAAGGTCGATGCTACGGCACTGATTCGCAACAAGTGATCACCAATGCGGGAGTTTTTAACAGCAATCAGCGCTACTGCAAAATAGCATCCTGCGGAAAGCATTTCCCGTCCTGCGGCTTGGCGGATACCGACCCCCATCACGCAATCTCTCAAGTTGATAAATCAGTGTCTGAAATGCTCGCCAGCGACCTTCTGCCATACACAGCACTGATGCCAGAACTCGACTCCCTGATGAGCTGTCATACCCATTTTTCCGCCATCGACCCTGATTCTCCCGGGCTGCCAGGCTCACTCTCTTACAATCTACTCACTCGTCTTCTCCGTAACCAACTCGGCTACGAAGGCGTCATCATGACAGATGACCTCGACATGGGAGCTATCCTCAATACCTACGGACGCGGCCAGGATGCCAAGCTTGCTATCGCTGCCGGTAACGATGTAGCCATGATTTGTCATCAGATAGACACCGCTGCCACCACGCTCGACCATCTCAAGGAGCTCCCGCACCAAACCATTGATGATGCCTTGCGAAGGATTGAAAAGATGAAGAAAAAACTCTTCGAGCCTTTAAAATTCAGCATGGACCTCTGGAACAGCATCAATGCCGATGTCCTGCAGCTGCGGGTCGATGTTCTCGGTGAAGAACGCGCCCACCAGAAAATGGACTACTCCGGACAAAAGCGCTCACCTGTGGAAGACTATTGATGAAATTGCTTGGACTCTAGCTCAACTCCAGTTTCGCAATACCCTCCATAATCTTGTCCGAGATTTTCTGGTACTCCTCACGCCCCTTGGCGTTGAGCTCTTCCGGCGTAAAGGTAATCGGATCCCCCACCACCAGGGTAATGGGACGAAACCTCATCTTGCTGGAGCCGCGGGGAAGTGCCTCGCGGGCGCCAAAAATACGAACGGGCTGAACCACGGCCTTGCTCTTGGCCACAATCAGACCAGTCCCCGCCTCTGCCGGCTGAAGTTCCCCATCCAGTGTTCGTGCCCCCTCTGGGAATACTACCACCTGATTGTTCTGCCGAAGCAGTTTGATGATTGATTTCAAGCTGGTCATATCCGGGCGATCCTGATCAACCGGAATGGAATTAAGACGGGGATATAGCCACGCACCGAATCCCCGGAACAAGGTCTTGCGGGCAAGATAATAGACAGCCTTGTTATAGCCGATACCTACCAGCGGAGGGTCAAGGTAACTCTCATGGTTAGAGGCAATCAATACCGGACCCTCGGTCAATAGTTTCTCCTTACCTACAACCCGATATGAAAAGAAACAGACAAAACACAACTTCCAAAGGGTGTAACAAAACCAATAAATCGTTTTCATCATTAAAAAAT
>Ga0208544_10003132_pt1 | contig 10493 bp, 17 predicted proteins | sample DEB08_DNA_9_FD_184526 | JGI IMG/M metagenome (GOLD analysis project Ga0208544, IMG submission 184526) | Aqueous microbial communities from the Delaware River and Bay under freshwater to marine salinity gradient to study organic matter... | ecosystem: Environmental > Aquatic > Marine > Coastal ...
CCCCAAAACCCCAAAACCCCGTGTGGAGTGGTTGATTATTGAGTTTAGTTTGGGTGGTTGAATGTGTGAAGTATGAAATATCTAAGTAATCCACAAACGTGTGGTCGTTGTCAGTTCAGGTCGTGTGTGAGGAAGGATAGAATTAATCTCAAGCAAATTCTCAGTGTGTATGTCTCTCACGGCCGCCATCGTAGTAAGTAAAGCAAGTCAGCCTAATCTCAATCAGTCATCTCAGCAGCTTCGTCGAAGGGATGCTTCGACACATTGCTCTTAATGCTCTTGACCAACTTGTGCATGTAGTCAAAATCCTCAGGGTCCAACTTGTCGCCAGTACCAATCTCGGAGGTCGACTTCTTCGAAAGCATCGGCAGCTTAATTTTAGAGAGGTTGCTTTCGTCGAGCTTGTCTTCGAGAACAGCAGACTTCCTGCAGTCGTAGTACTCGTGGGCTTCATCCTCGTTGGGGCCCTTGCGCCACAGGTTGTTGATTTGCTCGGCGGGAACGTTTCGCTTGTTGAGGAAGATGTCATCCCACGCGATGTCGTGCGCGTCAGTGCCGTCGATTCCGCCTCCTGCTTCTTGCAGCGACCTCAAGTGATTCTTGAAGACCTGGTTGGACTTAGCAATTTGACACAGAACTGCTTCCGCGATGCGTCTGAATTGTCTTTTGGTGCGACACAAGGTCACCAGCTTGTCCACGCAGTGAGTATCCTCGAAGATCTCTTCGATGCGTTGTTTGCCCCAAATCTTCAAAAACTTGAGAATCAGAACGAGCACCAGGTTTCCCTCGAGCGGCTTCTCTGCATCGTAGCCCTGCTGCACCATTTCAAGGGCTCCTTTCAAATACTTGCCCAGCGACTCAAACATGAAAATGTTTTCGGGTTTGTCGAAGTCAATGGCGCCGTCGAAAATCATGGAGAGCAGCTGCAAAAACATGATCCTCAGCTCGAAAGGCAAAGTTTTACTCAGCATCGCCATCGACGCAAACTGCTCAGTTAAAGCCTGAACAAATGAACCCGGGATTTACTCAGCTTCTTCAAGGAAGGGTGGTTTGTTGATGATAGTGTTATCCCTATCACGTGTGATCACTGCGGAGGTCTTTCGGACGGAGACACGCGCAGCCGATGAGGCCTGAAAGTTCTAAAATTAGCTGTAAGTAGCCATCATAGAAGCTTTGCCTGTCGTGAGCATGTTAGCCTTGGTTTCTTCCTGTCTTTCTGAGTCCTTTTGGAGCTTCACGGGGTTGTGAGGGTTGAACAGTAGCTGCTCGAGGCACAAGGTCAAAGAAGTCACTACGTAGAGGGTCTGCTGCGCTAGGTAGCGATAAATCTTTTTCATGCGGTTCTTCATCATGCCCTGCTTTGGCTCCCGCTTATCGTACTCAATCCAAATCTCTTCGTTCTGGGCGTCGTAGTCGATCTGTTGGGTTTCAAATATGGTGTGGATCGAGTTAAGAATAAACACTTGGTCTTGGAACTTGCGACTCAGTTTGTCGATGCACTCTTCGAACTTCAAGTCGATGTACAGCCCGGGGTTCGTGTTGTACACGCGCGTAATGATCTTGTCGATGAGCACCTCGTGCTTGGTTCGCGGGCTAAACAAACAAAGATTAAACAACTGGGCAGGGTGACTTACTTGGTGAAGTGCGTGGTGGGCAAGTTGACAACCAGCTTGTCAAACTCGTCCTTCCTCACATTGTTCATCTGCTTCATGATTTCGTCGCACTCGCACTGAATATTTTTGAGTTGGTTTTCCCTCAAAGTGGTGTCCCACATCAGGAACACGTTTTCGTACTGCTCCGCATCCAGGTCGTCAATCAACTTCTTGATCATGTCTTTCACGCCGGACAAAAACTGGTAGCCTTGCGCATATGCGGCCATCGTGAAGAACTGGATGGGCAGCATGGCCCCGATGTACTCCTCACACACCTTATCGTCTTGGATGTGTTTCAGCAGAATGCGCGTCACTTAGCACCGAATCTCCTTCGGCTGGTTTTTGTTGAGGATCACGTTCAGGAAGAACATCACCAAGCCATAGTTGTTCAGGAAGGCTTTGATGTCGTAGTCTAAGTCTTCGGCTTCTTCTTGCTCGTACTCAAAGATGTTGCTCAGAATTTTGACCAGGTTTTCCATTTTCTTGAGTTCAAGGTTGTTTTGAGAGTTCTCAGCGATGCCGGAGCCAGTGCTTTCAAACGAGCTGGCAACCAATTTGACGAACTCCAAATTGCGAAGTAAGTACTCGGCAAAGACCTTCTAAGAAGAGATGATCTTCAAAATGTCGAAGACAATGCCTCTAATTGCGCTCAAGCGGCTGTGGGCGTCCTGGTGATGTTTTCCGCTGTTGGTCATTTTGCAGAAGAGCGAGATGTTTTCGTCAAACTAAAAGCTAGTCGTGTTGAGCACGTTCTAGTACTGAATTAGGTTTCTGAGCGCCTTAGTCATCTCGAGCAGGTTGTCGAATACCCGCTCGTCAGTCTCGAGTCGTGAGTTTTCGCTCTCGACTTTGTCGCGGATCTCGCTAAACAAGTTGTTCACGAAGTTGCGCACGTTTTGGGGACGGAAGTAGATGTCTGAGTTGAAGTGCTTCACAAAGATGTCGTCAATCTTCAGTTCGTTTTTGTTGATCTCGAAGTCGAAGTCGTCGATGATTGAGTGGAAGTTTTCGGTTTTGGGTTTGTCGTCTTCGGACTTGACGTCGAAGTTGGACATTGACAGCGATGCATTTGGAGTGTACAAGCTGCAGTTCATTCTGATTCGCATATCCCCAAGTTAGTTTTTAAGGCAGATTCTGAGTTCCTCTCTCATGGAGTCATTCCAAATGAGCTCCGGAGTCCTTTCTTCGTCAATTGAAAATAGTTTGCGGAACTTGAGGGCGTAGTCGCGTCGAACCTGCGGGTCAAAGTTCATGAAGAACTTTAAGTCGGAGACCACCTCATACACATCTCTCGTGGACACGTTGAGGGCGGTGCGGGTGGATTTGCGGGGCGTGTCTTGGGGTTTGTCTTCATTGACTTTTCCAGTGGCAAATCTGTCGAACCCGTGCGTAGTGAAAGGCGTAATTAGCTTGTCAAGGATTTTGCGAGGCAGAAGTTTGCGAAGAGATTCCCAGAAGTTGTTGGTGGTGGACTGTTCTTCCTTGACACTATCGCCCATGCCACCGAGGTCCAACTTAGGCACCAGTTTGTGACCACTTGCAGAGGAGGCAACGCCCTAGTACTAGTCGTAATTGTGATGGAACGGGGTCACCGTCGATTTTTGCTAGTTTTTCTTGTTAGCGAAGGAGGCAGTCTGAATGAGGATGATGGCGCAGTCGGTTAGGATGTTTTCGAAGATACCGAACTGACGGATGAATTCCCTCTGGATGTTGAAGAAGTTGAATTGCAGAGTGCGCCAAATGAAGCCACTGCGAATCAGTTCCTAGTGGAAGTCTCCCATTTCACTCACCGTGCTTCCAAGGCTAAAGATAGCCTCTGCCAGTCTCAGCGTTTAGGTCACTTTGTTCTGTGCGTTCTGCTTTTTGATGCGTTCATCCTGGATCAAAGCCACCGACTGGGCTGCCGAGGAGAACCACTTTTGCAGTTCGGCGTGGTTGACTTGCAAGTCGAAGTTGTCCTCGTGCATGGTCGTTTCTTCAAGTAAGTTTGTGGGCGACCTCGACTCACTTGCGTTTATGATTGTCTTGTTCGAAGTGAACTTGCCAAGACGCCCCATTTTCCGGTTGCTCGTTACTGCTGGGTTTAATCGATTCGTGCGAGACATGTTGGCGGGACTCGGACAGTTGTCACCCTCAACTACGATGCTCAGTTTGCGCTGCGGATTGAACGTCGCAAGACTCCTATGACTTGAGAGCGACTTGCGATGCGATTTGCGGCGGTGGAGGCCCGGCTCCTTCATAGTAACCTTTTACTTGAGTAGTCCTTCGTATAACCTTTCAGCGACGTGGAGGGTTTCAGTGAGCTGCTTGAACATTTCGAACCGTTCTTTAAAGGAGGTTTTGAAGTAATTGTCTTTGTCTTGAATAATGAGCTGTTGGATGGTCTTGGTGCAGTACATGATAATTTGGGCTTCCTAGTTCTTGAGAATGCCAAAGCGGTCGCGCTTGTGCTAGATTTCATTGCCGTCGAAGCGAGGATTCTTGGAGTAAAGAAGCACCAAGCTAATTACACTTTGCAGCAGTTAGATTCCGTTTTGTTTGTTCAGTTTGTCTAAGTTTGACTTCTGCATTTTGATCTGGTCTTTCAAGTCCTCCACTTTACAGAACACTTTCATCTTGTCTTCATTCACGACTCGCTACGACTCCAGGTCTTTGATATTTCTTTCTTCTTTCTCTGTGTCAATCGCCGTGAAGATGGCCTGCACTGACAGCAGCAAAATCTGTTGGATGGTCTTGTTAAACGAAAATTTGCCAGAGTGCACCACTACCGCGTCGTTCGTTTAACTCTTCGTGAAGTACTGCGCGATTTGATCGATGAGGTTGATTAATTTGTCGAGACAGTCGAATGACTTAGTCTTGAACGACTACGCCGCAAACAGACACGCCTTCACCAGAATAGTCAGGTTGTCAGTGCGGCTTTCCGTCTGCGTTGTCTCCAGGTAGTACGAGTTCTCCTCTCTTTCAGTTGATCTATAGATAAACGAAAGGAAGTCTTCGAACGAATTGGTCAGGTTCCGCAAGAACTCCTTTTCTTCTTTCTCTGGAATTCGGAAGAAACCTGACTCCTAGTTGGCAGGGTTCGCCAGCTTGTTCTTCTGGTCGACCCAGATTCTCAAGTAGTATTGGCCGCAACGCACCTCGTCGTTAATGTTTTTGTAGGCAATTCTCTTCTAAATAAATCCTTTGTAGATTGGAATTTCCTCGGTCTTCAGAACCAGAGATTTGTTGTTGGAGGCAAGCTCAGCTTAGTTGTACCTGTCCAGCAAGTGGTCTTTGCCTGCGAAGTTCACAATTTGGCCGTCTTTAGGGTCTTACGAGTACTCTTTCAGTTCGCGCATGAGGTCAATCACATTCGTGTAGATTGTGTCTTTCAGGTGCTCGCGCATTTCAATGTTCCAGATTAAAGTCGCCTTCTCGTACTGCTGGCTGTTGAAAATCTTGAGGAAGTTGTCTTACTCCGAGGCAGCAGTCTGCGCGTCGCGGGGGTGACTTTGCTAGAGTGCCTTCATAATAAGCGGAATCGGCATATACTTGAGCAGCAGGGAATTGCGAATTTAAATGGTGGAAAGCGCAATGCCCTTGGTAATGTCGTCCTGGTTCTGGTCGAGCACCTTCCGATCGTTTTCGTCGAAGAACGCATCTTTGTGTTGAAGGATTTCTTTGTTTTAATCCATCAGCACGTCCTGGAATAATCGAATCAGGTTAAACGCACGCTCCGAGTTTGCTTCTTCTTGGTCGAGCTAGAGAATAAGGAACTCGATGATGCCACTGTTTCTGAACTGGTACAAGGAGTAGTGCGAGTTGAGGTGCTTGGTGATAAACTCAATGATTTCGTGCGTCAAGTTGTGGTTGCCCACCAGCAACAGCTGCACAACCACTGCAATGTTCTGCTGGCTCAAAAACAGCTGCTTGCTCAGAGGCAGAGGGTACATCTCTTTGTTTTTGCTCAGGTTCATGATCAGATCGATCAAGCGGAAGGCGATCAACGCAATATTGATGTTCATGTTGTCTTGATGGAAATAGCTTGCGTCTTTGATTGCATTCAATGCGTAATTCATTGACTGAGGTCCTCCCAGCGTCAACTCCGTCTGCAGCCTCAACTACTCGTTGTGCTCTTCGTCATGGTGCTGGTCGTAAGCCGCACCAGCGTGAGTCTGAAATATCTCATCGTCTCCATCGTTAAAATGTTCATCAGTGGTGGCTGCTCTGAACTAGCGGGACTCGACAAAGTCTGTGGAGTGCTGGAAGCCCAGGGCATCGGTATGCGTTCGCTTGTGTCTTGCGTGTTTAATTACGTCCAGATCTTGAGTTTTGATTTCCTGGTGACTTGCGTTTGTAACCAGCTGCGGCCCGGATAGGTTGTCGGCTTCCAACACATCGACAATCTCCTGCTCAAGGCCGTCCGACTGGTGTTCGTCCTAATGGACTTCAATCATATTCTTCTCCTTCTCGTGCACAAGCTTCCTGTAGTGCGCTGAGTTCTTGAGCTCCTTGAATCCGAAGTTGAGGCAGCCAATCACGATGCTTAAGCCCTTCACTTTGTCAAACTACTTTTGGTTTTCCTAAGTAATTTCCTCTTGCCTCTTGTTCGCACTCTCATTTTTCAAAGGACACGGCGTCAAAGCAGTCAGCAACAGTTGAAGAATCAAGAAATGAATTTACCCACTTTGATCCTGCTCAAGCTGCTTCAGCCAGTAAGGCATAATTTGCAGGCTTCCAATTTCCACTCTGTAGTTTTGATAAAGCAAGATAAGGATTTTCAAAATAAGCACTTTTTCGTCTTTGTTTTTGCCAGGCATGTATCGCTGTAGCAGCTGAAACCAGAGCTCGTTTATGTCCTAAGAGACCAAGTCAGCATGCAACTTAGGCGGGCGACCTTCAGTTTCTTTATCCTTGTCCGCAAAAACCCCGTCAATCAGCAGTTCTTGCAGGTAGTACTTCCAAACCTTGCAGAGACTCTGCTCGTTTGAATAATGTGCTTAGAACTCTTCAAAGTTCCACTTCAGGTTGACAAAAGTCGACTAGATTCTTCCATCGTGGTCAAACGAGTGAGTCAGGTGAGTCAGAACACGCTCGTTTTTGTTTCGGGACTGCACCAACACAGCCTTCGAATGCTTTTCCTAAGTGTCTTTAAATCGATGGATTTCCATTTCTAAGAATTTTTGCAACTCTTACTTCGACTCTTGATTCCACATCTTGAGAGGGCCTTTGAAATCGTCTCTGACTTCCCGGAAGAAATTGAACCACTCGATCTGGCCCCACGTGCTCGTGTCCTTGAGGTTGGTCTGAACGTGCTTCAACAAGAACTTTTTGAAGGTTCTCTTAATAACTCCAACCGCATACGGGTTCTGTTGCATCAACGTGCTGAACATGAAAAGCGACTAGATGCGCTACGCCTCCAGAGGCACTGAATCGAGAATCAAGATCCTCGCGTGGTGAAGCAGTTGCACGGAAGACCCGAAGATCCTGTACTGGATTTGGCCGAATGATTGGGCAGTCATACGCCAGAAGCCATCGTACTCGCTGACTAGTTTGACGTACTAGTCTGACTGACAGAAAGACAGCACGTTGCTAATTATGCGTCCGAACGCAAGCTAGATTAACACCGGTGTACTTATGGAGAGACGGTCGATGATATGCATGAGCTTGAAGTCGTTTGCAAACAAACTGACCACGACAGCAAATAAGTCTTCGGGCCTGGTTGTGTTGCTGATGTTTCCACCTTTAATAATTACTTCGCCGCTCGACTTGCCTCCATCCACTTTGATTTAGTAAATAAACTCGGCCCGTCGAGGCTGCTTCCCCAACTTCACGCTTTCGCTCAGATTGTGATGCCCTATTAGCCGGTTGGTTATTGCTCTTTAGCCACCAGTGGAAGTGCCGACACCTCCTACTCGAGTAGCTTAACTTTCACGAAGCTAACCCGGCTTCCTGTCTTAGGTGACTGGGATTTCCTCATTTCTTGGTAGAGAAGATTCATAAAGAAATTTCAGGGGTTTGTTACTTCTGAGACGCAAATCGGAATCGGGGTTCTCTAATTGGCTGGCGCCGCGATCGCAAAGGAGGGCGGTGAGAATGTCAGCGACCATTTTGACATCTAAGTTGCACTTGAGCGCGCCACTGTGGAGGATCAAGTATCTCTTGTGGGAGCAGAGGTGTCGCTCCAAGTACTTCATGATGTTGATCTCGTTGCCAATCATGAACTCTTTGTTCTTTGTCTCGGCTTTCTGTTCGCTTGCGTCGCAGAACTTGAGCACTGAGACGATGCACTGGCTGGCCAAGTAAGTAATGAACACGTTTTCGGACTTGAGCAGCTTGAGAATGCCGCGCATCAGAATGCGGTTGTGGTGGTCACTGAGCTGTGAAATCTCCCTGAACAACTGCCTGCTTTGCATTAACTTTTAGAAGGTGATCAGCATGCGAGAGAGCATCTCGACGGCGAAGTCCATTCGATTCTGGTCTTTGTCCTGCTTCTTAATCACATTATCGTCCGAGTCATAGTCACTTTTCACGATAGACGCGTCCGAAACGAAAGAGTCACTCTCTTTTGAATTGACATCGGAATTCGAATCCTGGGGGTCGTTTTCGAAGCCACTGGGATGGCCTTGTTCTATAAACTTCTCTTCGTCGTCCGAGTCGGTGTCTAACTCGGATTCGTGGTACTAGAAAGACTGGTCGTTTTCTCCCTCTAGTTCCAAAGTCCAAAACTCATCGATTTAGGCACGAAGGGCTTAGGAGAAAATCCTGAATTGGCGAGGGTCCACCTTGTTCAGAGAAAAGAAGTTGCAGTTTTCGTTGATAGCTCGCAGCGCGTCGATGATTTGTTCTTCAGTGGTCTGTTTATACATCGATGCGCGTCTTTCCTTAGGCAAAGCACCCGCGAACTCTTGCATCTAACTGCCGGGCCCAATCTGAGGACTCACGTTATTATTCTGTTGCAGGTGCTTCTTGTCCAACGTTTGGTGAAAACTTTGCCTCTCGGTACCCGCACTGTCGTAAAAGATTTAACTGCCTGCTGTTTAGGGGCCCTTGTAAGGCGCCTTCACTGCAGGAGACTCGGATTCGGGGTCCAGGATAGAAATCAACGTTTTAAAGGTGTACTGTTCGTAGTCCGCATCCACGGTTTCGCGCAGAATTTGCACCGCACGCTAGGATTCAGGCGACTTTGGCAAGCTGCCCATGACCGTCTCATTGTACTTAGGCTTAGACGGCAGAGCAATGACTTGAATCTTGTTGTAGGCTGTAAACTACAAAGACTGCGCGGGACTGCGCTAAAGGAGCTCTCTAAGACTGAGGACAGAAGAGAGGAATTCGGTTAGCTTCTGATGTTAAGCTTTCTCCTTCTCCCCTCCTTCGTTTTAAACCATTTGCAGTTCGATCTCTCGGTAACTGTTGGCTTTCTCGAAGTGGAAGGTCAGCAGCAGCTTGCCGGACTCGTAAGGCTTGAGCACAACAATTCTCTGCAGCGAACCCAAATGGGCCTTGAACAACTGCTTTTGAATTTCTTGTTTCTTCTTTCCGTCGTGTTGTTCAGTGTTACGCGACCAAATTTAGAGTTCATCATTGAAAAGTTCAATTTCGACCTCTTTGTTTGATAAATTTGAAGAAGCGCGGCACATAAAGAGTCGGTTTCTGACTTCGCGCACCTCACTCATGGCGGTCTGCTGGAACACATAGTGGTCATCCAAGTCGTTGACATTGAAGTGCTTAAGCGGTGAGGTCAGCGTCTTGGAGCAGTTCTGGAACATAAAGTTAATTGTCTCGTTCGCTGAATAATTCTGCTCTTCAGTCACCACTGGCGTTCGGCTTGCAGGGTACGACACTTGGTTCTGGGTCTTAGTCATAAAGTAAAACTTCTCAATTTCTTTGTTCTAAAAACATGGGGTTATGTTTAATCTAAAGACAACTTACTTTTTTGACGATGTACATCAACTCTTTGTTGTGAATAATTTGATCGATGTCCGCGTAGAAGATCCATGTGTTCTCAGGGCTCTCGTCGTAGTCCCCTGTCTTGCGGCCAGCCTGAAGGATTCCAGACTTGTACATCAGATTCCCTCCCTAGGCTGGCGTGTGCACTCCGGTTTGCTTTTAAGGCACATAATCGTCTTCGTCTTCGTTTTTCTCAGAGAACGCGCACACTCCGAAAGTAGTCACCAGAAACTCGACCTCCTATGTGGTCTCGTCGGGATTCTCTGAGAAAATATCTTGGAAGTGCTTGACCTTTGGAATCCTCTTGAGGAGGTCAGTAATCTTTTTTTTGGTTGCCAAGTCGAGCTAGTTGGGGACAGCCCAAGCCAGATCTTCGCGCTGAATCGCGATCTCTGTCAAAAGCCGGTTTCTTTCTTGGGTGTAGAGCTGGACACGTTCTCCGTCACTCTTGACGATGGTGAATTAGTCGGAGCTTTCGGTGTCGACGATGACATCGTTGACATCCTTCAAGTCAATCTCTTCGGGCTTATCCTCGTCGAACTTGGTGTGCTTGAGCACAATAAAGTGTTTGCCTCTCTCGTCGGGCATTTTTATTTCCAGCAGGTATTTTGTCACCGACAAGAAAGTTCGCTTCTCGACGATGTAGCTGGACGTGAGTCGCGAGGCCATTTTGGTGTAGGTTGAGGGCGTTGGCCTTGGACAATGATGCTCTTCTGGATGACCTGATTCTTCAATTGCTTGTTGCTTCATCACCTGCTTAGTGCGTTAGGGCACTTTGGTGATAGAAAGATTTTGCATCTGACTCATAGTAGGCTATAAATGGATGAAAATAAAGTAAACAAATATAATAAACACTCCTAATTACTCCTCATCAATTCTCATGCCAACTCACGGGGTTTTGGGGTTTTGGGG
>Ga0208544_10003135_pt1 | contig 10482 bp, 11 predicted proteins | sample DEB08_DNA_9_FD_184526 | JGI IMG/M metagenome (GOLD analysis project Ga0208544, IMG submission 184526) | Aqueous microbial communities from the Delaware River and Bay under freshwater to marine salinity gradient to study organic matter... | ecosystem: Environmental > Aquatic > Marine > Coastal ...
TTCGAGCAGCGATCTGTTTCACCAAACAGGTCGCTGTTTTTGTTTGCCCCCCCGGCAAGCTCCTCATAACCTCTCCCATCTCGCCGCCCTGGTGGCGCGCTCCCCACTTCCCCACTTCCCCACTTCCCCACTTCCCCACTTCCCCACTTCCCCACTTCCCCACTTCTCAACTATCTCTCATGACATGGGACGAACAATTTCTTAAACTGTTCCGCAACTGCGTGGAAAAATATCGCGGTGGCAATGATGACTATCACTCATATTATGAGCCGGACGACATCACCTTCCTAAAGTCCATCGGCTGTAAACCCCGCGAGCTATTCGACTTTGTCGAAGATCTTGTAGACGATGGTGCGCCTAGTGAATCCTGCGCCCTACTGATAGCCGCGGTAAGACGCGATTATCTGTTGATCAAACAAAAAGGTGTTCTCAGCAAACACGAGATCAGCATTGCGAATTTGCCCACTTTTGGTGATACCCTAGACGGCATGGCCTATTTCCCCCGTATTCTCAGCAAGGCCAGAGCCAAGCTCCTTGGAGAACTTGATCCAGACATCATGTATGGCTGCGGCGGCGACCGTAAATTCCTCCGTGACCACGGCGACATCCACCCTGCCGACTTCCTCCGCCACGTCTGGGCATCAGGCAATGATGACACCTACATCATCGAATATCTTCGGGCACAGAACCCCGAAGCATGACCGTCCCGGTCATGACCTCTCCCCTGCCGCCCCAGCGGCACACCTCATCCCATTTCCCAATCCCAACTTTCCAATCCCAACTTCCCAATTAACCATGTCCAAAGATTACCAAGGAGAACAAATTCTCGTCGTCACCCGTGCCCTTTTTGACAAGCTCGGCGATTTCCAAGGAATCAATACCAAGGTCGAGCATTTCCTGCCCACACTTCTCAATCCAGAGAACAATTTCTTTACGGATCGCGGGGCCGCTGAAGGCGACCCGTCTCACAAACAACTCATCCCCTACTGCATTTTCCGGGTGAAGAATGGAACGGAGACACGCTACCTCCACTACACCCGAGGTAAATCAGGTGGCGAGTCCAGGCTCCACGCACAGGTGTCCATCGGAATCGGCGGCCACATCAACCCCGTCGACCAACGTGAAGACCACCTCGGTATCGACACTTACATGGCTGGTGTCGAACGCGAGATCGATGAGGAGCTCAACATCGGCGGTGGCCACAGCAACAAGATTGTTGCGCTGCTCAATGACGACTCCAATTCGGTTGGCCAAGTCCACCTGGGAGTTGTTCACATGATCGACTTGGAAACCGACGACGTCAGCGCCAACGAGGACGCTATCGCCAACCTCGCCCTTTGCACTCTCGAGGATCTACGGGGACCCCTCTATGAGCGGCTCGAGACCTGGACTCGCTGCTGTGTAGACCTGCTTGAGGATTTGTAGCCCAACAGACAGCCTCCGTGTGCTATTTGACTTAATCCCCATTTACCGGAAGATCACGCGCCCTGATTAATTTGAATTGTCGAAGGCCTTCGCTTGCAAGCAGAGTGGCTCTGTGCTAAACGACACGGCGTCATGCCTGTAGCAACTCCTGAACAATACGCCGCCATGCTCGATGCCGCCCAACAGGGAGGCTATGCATACCCCGCCATCAACGTTACCTCCATCACCACCATCAACGGAGCCCTTAAAGCGTTCTCCGAGTCTGGTTCCGATGGCATCATCCAGGTCTCCACAGGCGGTGGTGGCTTTGCCTCAGGTACAGCCGTTGCCGACGATGCCTTTGGTGCGATCGTACTCGCCGAGGCTACACACTTACTCGCTGAGAAATACGACATCCTGATCGGCCTGCACACCGACCACTGCCACCCGCAGAAAGTCGACGGATTCCTCCGTCCGCTTCTTGACGCCTCCCGTAAGCGTATTGCAGAAGGCAAAGGTCCTCTGTTTCAATCGCACATGTTTGACGGCTCCGTCGTCGAACTCGCTGAGAACCTTGAAATTTCCAAATCACTGCTCGCCGAATGCGCTGAGCTCAATATCATCCTTGAGATTGAGGCCGGTTGTGTTGGCGGTGAGGAGGACGGCCACGACACCTCGGGCCTGCCCGCTGAAAAACTCTACACCTCCACCGAAGACATGGTTCAGGTATACGAAACCCTGAATGGCATTGGCCGCTTTATGTTTGCCGCTACCTTTGGTAACGTCCACGGCGCTTACAAACCCGGCTCCGTCAAGCTCAAGCCTACCATCCTGCGTGATGGCCAGAATGCCGTCATGGAAAAATACGGCAAGGAAGCTGAGATGGATCTTGTTTTCCACGGCGGCTCCGGCTCCGAACTCTCCGACATCCGCGAAACTCTGGGCTACGGTGTGATCAAAATGAACATCGACACCGACACTCAATATGCCTTCACCCGCCCGATCGTCACCCACATCTGTGAGAATATTGAAGGCGTGCTCAAAATAGACGGCGAGGTAGGCAATAAAAAGGCCTACGACCCACGCGGCTACCTCAAAAAAGCCGAGCAAAGCCTCTGCGATCGGCTCAAGGAGTGCTGTGATGATCTGCTCTCCACCGGGCAGTCGATCTATGGCAAGGTCTGATCATCGTAGGAATCGCCCTTACCTAACAAAACCGCCCCTAAACCTGGGTTTGGAACCATGGCCGGCATAAGTCGGCTACCTCGGTTCGTGCCACATCAACATTCTCCACTATGACAAAAAAGCAACAGGAGCACCCGCTCTCCAACATCATGTGGAATGTCCTCATTCCGATTGTTGCCTTGAGCTTCCTCGGTAAGAATGGTGACAAGTTTTGGCACGTGGGGCCGGTAGCCGGCATGCTCATTGCCGTGTCCCTGCCCGTTGCTTACGGTATTCATCACCTCATTAAAACCAGGAAACCCAACTTCTTCTCCATCCTCGGTGTGGTCAGTATTTTTCTCACCGGAGGTATTGCTATCATGGCTTACAAGGACAACGGTACGGTGGATGCTGAAGCACCTCAATGGTTTGCCCTCAAGGAAGCCGCCATCCCCTTTGTTTTTGGTGTTACCATCCTCGTCTCCCACTGGACGAAAACTCCACTCATCAGAGTCTTTCTCTACAACCCCGAATTTTTCGATATCCCATCGATCGAAAAGCGTGTGCACCAAAAATCTGTCCAGCCGGCATATAGAAAATTGATCTTTTCTGGCACCCTTCTCTTGGCCGGATCTTTTTTCATCAGTATGGTGATGAACTATTTTCTGGCCATGTATTTCCTGAGAAACAACATCCATTCTCAGGAGGCCTTTAACGATGGCGTGGCCAAGCTTACCGGTTGGGGCTTTGCCGTCATAGGTATTCCGATGCTCATCATCCTCATGATCATCATGTGGAGGTTTGTCTCCGGCCTGAAGAAAATCACAGGCATGGAAAATGATCAGATCTTGCTGCCCCGTTAGAGGCCAAACCAGAATCAATTAGCAAGAGACGAACATAGCACACGCCAACCGCAGTGTGCGGGAATACTAGTCAACCAGATTGTCTATACGTGATGCGAGTTCTACATCGATATCCGTAACGCCTCCTACATCTGCCGTCGTTAGTCGGATCGTAACTGTGAGGTCGCGGATATCAATCTCTGGAAAATGCTGGGCTTCGTCGGCAATTTCGGCGAGATCGTTCACAAAATCAATGCCCTCCATATATTCTTCGAATTCAATGGTACGGGTAATAGCCCCTCCTTCCGCATCCCACTCGGGGCAGCGTTTCAGGGCATCTTCTAGTTCTTCGGCTGGAATGAGTTCTTCAGACATGGAATATATTAGTATCGCAATTTGGACAATGAGGCTCGAATTGGGCCTAAGACAAGATTGCTCGTTTCTTTAATGATTTGGCAAGCATGTTTCTTCAACTTTTTTGTTTTTTTGAGATTAATGGCTTATTGCATCCATCTTACTTATCGTTTAATGTCGAAATAACATGAATATATTCATCTATCTCCTGCTCGCTCTGACCGCGATACTCACAAGCTGTAGCAGTACACCGGAAACGCGCATTCAACGCAATCCCGAATTATTCAGCAGTCTCAGCACCAAGCATCAGGATATGGTACGCCAAGGAAAAATAGCCCAGGGCATGACCGAGCCTGCCGTATTTTTGGCCATGGGTCACCCCAACAACAAAAGCTCGGGAGTCCAGCACGGAAAAAGCTTTGAGAGATGGCACTACAACGTTCTCGTGCCCGTATACAGCCAAGGCTTCCACCCCTACTATGGATATGGATACGGGCTTTATGACTGCCGCGGTAGGTATTATGGAATGGGGTATTATTCTGCAGTTCACTACGTTCCACGTCATGGTGCATCGATCGAATTCATCCGAGGCAAGGTTACGGGCTGGAGTGCTGCGAACAAGAACTACTGATGACACTAAGCAAGGTTAATCACCTATCGAGCTCACAGCGCATTTTCCAGAAAAAACAAGGCCGACTGCTATGCAGTCGGCCTTGGTGAAATCTTATTTTGGGCTGATATTCAGATCATTGAGGACTATTATTCGTCCTTCTTAGGCGCAGCTTTCTTAGCGGCCTTCTTAGCACTCTTCTTAGCTGCCGTTTTTTTCACAGCCTTCTTAGCTGCCGTTTTTTTCACCGCTTTCTTGGCTACCTTTTTAGTAGCAGCCTTCTTAGCCGGAGCTGCTTTCTTAGCCGGAGCTTTCTTCTTGGTCGCGATAGTAGCTTTGACCTGCTCCTTCTTGCGCTTCAAATACTGCTTACGACGGCTACGCTTAGTGACTTTGTTATGTTGTTTACCCATAGGAAATGATTGACGTGAAGGGGAATTAACGTCTGGAGGGGTTGCAAGCAAGCCCTAAATTGAGAGAAAGGGAAATCAGGCGTCATGTATCATAAAATCATTACGCTGCTTGCCAGTAAGCCGGAAGAATGTCTCATCACTCACTTCGCGCGCTGCACGAATACAGCCGCGGTGCCCTATCTGCATCGACATGATGCGCCCGAGACATGCCTGCTGGTCTGCCTCGGAATCAAACTCCATCCCTACCAAGGCCCGCCCTACGCGCTCTCCGGAGTATGCATAATTAAAGTAACAGAGGCTGGCGAGGTCTTTGACTTGGGTCATAAACTGTAAAAAGGCTCCTGCGCGTTCGGGAAACTCGATATTTACAAATAGCGGGTGATCAAACAGTTCTGGGGCGTAATTAATGATCCTGTAATCAACATCCTCATCTGACGATACATCACTGGCTGACACGCCCCGCTGCTCCAGAACCTCATCCAACAGGCCATAATCGTCCTTAGAGCCGATCAAACCCAAGACGGGGAACTGAATATCGGACCCCAACCGTCCATACTGGAGATCGATGATGCTTATCTCACTGGGGAGCTGCTCAAGAAACTCAACCAGCGATCCCTTGCCCTCCGGGATCGGAACCCTGAGGAAGCGGCGATGCTTTGAACCTATGCCGGCCCTATGGGCGATGGCACCAAGCTGGGCAAAATCCATATTAGCACCGCTGACAATGGCTAATACTTTGTCACCCGTTTTAACTTCACCAGCCTCGTGGTGTTTTTGGAATCCTGCTAAAGCCATGGCTCCACTGGGCTCAGGAATCACCCGTAAGGTCTCCCATAGACTGCGTATCGAGTGACACACTTCATCGTTGCTGACCTTCAGCATTCCATCCAAAAGATCACGGCAGTAGCCATAGGTGTGAGAGCCTGCCTTTCTGACCGCGGTGCCATCACAAAAAACGTCCACATAGTCCAGCTCTACCGGATGTCCTGCCTCGATGGCTGCGCTCATCGATGCCTGTTCCACACCTTCAACGCCAAACACCTGCACATCTGGCCAGTATCTTTTCAACCAGCAGCTCAGGGCAGCAGCCAGGCCGCCACCCCCGACCGCCACATAAACCTTGTCGAACGGTCCTTTGCCGCTCATCACCACTTCGTCAGCCAGAGTGCCCTGTCCACCCATTACCATCAAGTCATCATAAGGATGGATATAAATGGCGCCAGATTGTTCACAGAATTCGTGTGCCGCATCGCTGGCCTCGTCATAAGTGTCGCCAATCAGCCGAATTTCTACCATGCTCTCGCCGATGCGCTGAACTTCACTGCGTTTGACCTCCGGTGTAGACCTTGGCATGAAGATCACCGCCCTGCAGTTTAAAGTTTGAGCTGCAAGTGCAACCCCTTGAGCATGGTTTCCCGCAGATGCGGCAACAATACCCTGCATGCGCTGATTCTGACTCAATGCTGCCATCGCATTGTAGGCACCCCGCCACTTATAGGCCTTGATTGGCCCCATGTCTTCGCGTTTCACCCATACCTCACAATCTAAACCAGGCAGGCATAATAGCTCTAGCGGGGTGACATCACCCAAGGCGTAGACTCGCTCTCTTGCCGCAAGGATTTCCTCGAAAAGCCTATCTGTATCAGGGGATCTCACTCGTGATGCAAGTTTAGAAAATTTCTGTATCTAGTCGACCCTCAATGAGGGTGGTAACAAAAAGCCCGGGTGCCATCAGGCTACCCGGGCTTTGAAAAAATTATTTGCGTCCTCGAGTTAGCTTCCTTGGTAAATCCAATAGGAGACAGCTGCTACGATCAGTGTAGCAATACCAGCCCAGAGGTAAATAATGGCACCACTCGAAGCACGCTCCCCAGTATTCTGGAGGCGGTCATAACGCCCCTTGATCTTTCCTTTACGGAGGAAGCCATCATAGTGACGTTGCAGCAGGTGGGTTTCGACCTGACGCATCATGTCAAGCAGCACACCCACAAGAATCAGCAGACTGGTGCCGCCAAAAAAGGAAGTAACCATAAATGGTAGCTCTTTGCCAATGATACCTCGCGGCATCTGGGAAACGATCCACGGAAGAATGAAAATGATGGTCAGAAAGATGGCCCCGGCAAAAGTGAGGCGAGTCATGGTGAAGTCCAGGAAGTCAGCGGTCGGTTTACCGGGCCGGACACCAGGGATATATCCCCCACTGCGCTTCAGGTTCTCTGCAATCTCGCTTGGCTGGAACATGGTAGCCACCCAGAAGTATGAGAAAAAGAAGATCATTACACCAGCCACCAGGTAGTAGGTAAGCCCGCCACCAGCGAGTGCATTCTGAATGTTCTGTGACCATTGCGCCGTAGGGAAGGCTGAGGAGAGAACAAACGTAGGTAGGGAGAGAATAGCCGTAGCGAAAATGATCGGCATCACACCTGCATAGTTCACCTTGAGCGGCAGATACTGAGTCTGACCGCCAAGTTGCTTGCGGCCCATGACGCGCTTGGCATACTGAACGGCAATACGACGCTGTGCCTGAGTGATGGCAATGGTTGCCGCGATGACAAAAATCAGGAAGGCTACAAGGAATACCAAGAAGGCCGAAGCTCCAACTCCTGCTTCAGTGCCGGAAACCAGTGTCTGCCACGTTATCACCAATGCACCCGGCAGGGCTGAGATGATGTTAACAGTGATGATCAATGAGATGCCGTTACCAAGCCCACGCTCGGTAATCTGGTCACCCAGCCACATCAGCAGCAAGGTGCCGGTGACAATGGTCAGCACCGTCATAGCAATGAAGGTAAAGCCATGGTCTGGCACTACCTCACCAAATTTCGAAATGCCTTGAAGTCCGGGTATGTTACCTGGGTTTTTCAAGCTGATGGCAAGCAGGTATCCCTGCACCAGAGCAATCACGATGGTGATGATGCGCGTATACTGGTTGATCTTCTGGCGGCCACCGTCTTCACGGGCCAGCTTTGAAAGCTTGGGAACAACCGCCGTCATGAGCTGCATCATAATGGATGCAGAGATGTAGGGCATGATGCCGAGGGCAAATACGCCCATCTTCTGAAGGCCACCCCCGGAGAAAAAACCGAGCATGGCACCTACTGCTGCACCAGGGCCGCTATCGCCCCCGCTTTTTTGCTTATCTGCCAAATATTCGGCAATGACAGTGGCATCAACTCCCGGGAGGGTAACGTGAACGCCCAAGCGGACGATGACGACTATAGCCAGGGTAAAGAGAATACGCTCCCGAAGTTCAGGGACTTTCCAGGTGCTCACGAATGCAGAAATCATTAGAGTAGAGTTATCGATTGTTGGTTATGCGCTATTGGACTGCCATCGGCAGGCCTGAAAGGGTTGCGCAGGGTTTATACGCACAGAGAGGAAGCGCGCAAGCACCTCCTCTCCATAAATGGTTTATTTCATGAGGCGACGCACCAGGCTTATTTGGCAGGCTTTTCAGCTTCGGTAATACTTCCCCCGGCTTTCTCAATTTTCTCTTTCGCGGAAGCGCTTACTTTGCAGCCTTCCACAGTGAGTTTTTTGGCAAGGTCACCGTTGCCGAGAACTTTAACCGCATCATAGGTTCCTTTGACAAGGCGTGCAGCCTTGAGGGTCTCCATGTTGACCATATCACCATCTTCGAAGCGCGCATTAAGAGAGGCCACGTTGACCACGGCTATCTTGTCCTGGAAACGGGTATTATTAAAACCGCGCTTGGGAAGACGACGATGGAGTGGCATCTGGCCACCCTCAAAGCCTGGTCTGACGCCACCGCCTGAGCGGGATTTCTGCCCCTTGTGGCCACGACCTGAGGTCTTGCCAAGGCCGGAGCTTTCACCACAGCCGAGACGCTTTACACGGTGCTTTGCTCCGCGATTTGGTTTGAGAGAGTGCAAGTTCATATCTTTAGAATTGTTTGATTGAGTATTGATAATCTTAGCTGCTTAGAGCGACTGCTTGACCTTTTTACCGCGGCTTGCGAGGACCTCCTCACGGGTGCGCAGTTGGGAAAGTGCTTTCATGGTTGCTTTGACTACATTGGCGTGATTATTCGAACCAAGGGATTTTCCGAGCACATCCGTGATACCAACGGCTTCACAAACAGCACGCATACCGCCACCAGCGATAATTCCGGTTCCAGGACAAGCCGGCTTGAGGAGGACAACACCTCCACCGTGCTCAGCTTGAATTTCGTGTGGAATAGTACCGTCAACGATCTTCATACGGACAAGTGAGCGCTTGGCATCGTCACTACCCTTACGGATACATTCGGCTACCTCTTTGGCTTTACCGAAGCCTACTCCTACTCGACCATCCTTGTCACCGGATACCATCAAAGCGGAGAAGCTGAAGCGACGACCACCTTTGGTAGCTGTGGCACAACGGTTAATGAACACCACTTTCTCTGTCAATTCCTTGCCATCATCGGTCATAGGCTTGGGTGGAGCCTGCCTTGGCGGGCGACCACCGCGACCACGTCCTCCTCCACCACCACCATAACCTCCGCGGCTACTGTTGTTGGAGTCTCTGGATGTTGGTGCAGCAGCAGGTGCTGGGGTTTCCACAGCAGCGGGTGCTGGAGTTTCCGCAGCAGCGGGTGCTGGAGTTTCCGCAGCAGCGGGTGCTGGGGTTTCCGCAGCAGCGGGTGCTGGGGTTTCTGCAGCAGCAGGTGCTGGGGTTTCTGCGGCTTTAGGTGCCGGGACCTCGGAAGCCTCAGGTGGAGTGCTATTTTCGTTTTGATTTTCAGCCATGATTTTAAAATAGATTAGAATTGAAGACCAGCCTCACGAGCGGCGTCTGCGAGTGCTTTGATTTTTCCGTGATAGAGGTGGCCACCCCGGTCGAAGACGACCTTGGAGATGTTGGCTTCCTTGGCACGGCTGGCAACAAGCTCACCGACCTTCTGGGCTGTAGCTTGATTGGATGCTGCGTTTTCCAGTCCCTTGTCGAGGCTGGAGGCAGCGCATATCGTGGCACCTGCAACATCATCAATAATCTGGGCATAGATATGTTGGTTGGAGTAGCTGACAGCCAAGCGGGGGCATGTAGCATCACCGGTCACCTTCTTGCGGATGCGGCGGTGAATCCGCTGGCGGACTTGTTTGCGATTGAGAGTGCTCATTGTTCTAAATTTGATTGTTACTAAAATGGTTCGTAAGTCTGAGGCGATTACTGAACGCTCTTACCAGCCTTGCGGCGGACACGTTCACCAGCGTAGCGGACCCCTTTGCCTTTAAACGGCTCCGGTGGATAATAACGGCGAACTTCGGCAGCAAACTGTCCGACGACCTGTTTATCGATGCCCTCTACCTTGATGTTGGTATTCTGGTCGACTGTTACGGTGATTCCTTCAGGAATCGGGTGCAGAATCGGGTGACTTTTGCCGAGGCTGAGGTCGAGCTCCTTGCCTTTGACTGCGGCACGGAAACCGACACCCTGAATTTCAAGCTGCTTGATGAAGCCGTTACTGACACCTTCGATCATATTGCTGACCAGGCTACGGGATGTACCGTGCAGTGCTTTGTGCCGACGATGCTCAGTAGCGCGCTTAAGCGTGACGGTGCCGTCAGCCTCCTCAAGCGAGATGCCTTCTGGCATCGTCCACTCAAGCTTTCCTTTGGGTCCCTCAACGGTAACGGTGCCGTTACCATCAGCCTTGACGCTGACTTTTTCGGGGAGAGTGATATCTTTTAATCCA
>Ga0208544_10003136_pt1 | contig 10482 bp, 17 predicted proteins | sample DEB08_DNA_9_FD_184526 | JGI IMG/M metagenome (GOLD analysis project Ga0208544, IMG submission 184526) | Aqueous microbial communities from the Delaware River and Bay under freshwater to marine salinity gradient to study organic matter... | ecosystem: Environmental > Aquatic > Marine > Coastal ...
CCCCAAAACCCCAAAACCCCAAAACCCCAAAACCCCAAAACCCCAAAACCCCAGGCAGCTACTTTTGGAATTTTGATCTAGTGAATTAAAGTGTACATTAATTAGGCCGTAGAGATACAAATTAGGCGGGGGATGCTCCAACTCAATCGAATCCCCTTAGCATGTTTACATTCTCTTTATTTGTTTTCACTGACTTTTTAATCACGCTCAAAGGAGACTTTCTCTCTTGCGAATTCAAAGACTGCCTGCTCCCAACTCTTCCCAGAGCAAACGTCAGCGTTTCAGGCTTTGTGTAGTTGAGACTACTCTTTGGTTAGCCCTGCATAGGTGACTTCACGTGTTTCTAGTTGAAGTCAAACGAACTTTTCAGGTCACCAAGCATCGGAGGTCTATTGCTGACAGCCTACTTTGCAGAGACGAGGTCGCCGCTCTTCCTCAAAGCAAGCACCTCGTTGCCGACGTTCGAAAAGACTCGAGACGAGTCAGGATTGGTGCCGCTGTTAGCCGGCAGCTGTTTTACGAGAGTACTCTGAGCTGGGCTTCTGCCAAAGTCCATCGGCACCAATGCGTTGGAAGAGTCCCTCTAGACCATGCCAGTGGCGTTATTTATCCTTTTCTTTTGGTGGTGCTCTTTTCCATAGGAAGCTTCAAGCTGTCTCCTCGACTCTTGAGATTTGAGACGTTCTTGCATCTCTCCACTGGACGTGACATTCTTGGACAAAGCCAGCCTACATTTGCTCTTTTCCCTTTGCTGCATCTCTTTCAACTTGCGCACGTGGTCGACTTCGACTTTAATCATGGAGATGAGTGACTAGTTGTAAGGACTGGTCATCAACTCCAACAACTTTAACTCATTCACTCGAGAAATCGGCAATGGCCTCTGCGTCCGCTTTAACTCCTGCAAAAGTTCCCTGATTTTGTGTTGATCCTTTTGAGATTTGGCCTGTCTCGCAAGGGTCATGAAACTTTCCAGCCGCCGCTTCTGGTCTTCCATTCGTTGCTTCAAATTCTGCTCATTCAGCAACTTGTTGTACAAAGACTCTTCGTCCATCTTCGTCCTATCTGCAATTTCTGAATACAAAGCATTCGAAGAAGCTGTCTGTGTGCGCGAGTTGTCGTACACTCCCCTCTAGTCTTGGTGGGATTGACAGTGTCGGTTGGTGTTTTTAGCGAAGTACCCAGCCCCTTGGGATCCCTTTCGCGTTTTGTGTGTATTCTTAGACCCGCCTCTTTTGCGTGACTCATAGGCATCCTGAACTCTTACAACATCCTTCCTTGCTCCCGCACCTTTGTCTTTGATTGAGGCCTTCTTTTTACCCAGTTTATGGACAGAAATTTTAGAGTCGAGTGTGCCTTCAAGTTCCATCTGCAGCATTTAAGCCCCCTTAGAACTGAGTTTTTGCTTTTTGGAATGATTTTGAGTTTTCGAGCGCTGGCTAACCCTGCTCGGGTTCGAGCGATGATTGGCACAGCGTGGCTTCATCTCCGGGCTCTCCTGCTCAAGTTACTCTTTGATGAGCTCGCAATCGTTGACAATTCCAATTGCAACCTTTTTGTTGAAATCTTCTAAAACCTTTAGAGAAGCGAGAGTTTTCGCGTCTGTTTGCGTCGTGTGCTTCTCACTTTTCACTGGTGTTTTTTCCTAGTTCACCGTAAAGCGAGGCGGCTCCGAGCTGATTCGGTCAACTTTCTCTCTTTAGAACTAGAACGGGGCCGAAAAGTAGGCTGAGTCAGAGTTCTTTGGGGATTTCTTCTCTCCGCTTGGCTCTGAAACACCAAACGAACTCGCCCTCTACCCTTTACTCTCAGAGATGACTCTCTTCGAAACTTCCACTAACCTTTAAAAGGCGCTCTTCTCCCTGCTTTGAGGGTCGCCTGCTTTTTGGCTCGAGCTGTTCGCGGAATCTAGGCCGACTGGCTGCTCCACACTCTTCCCGAAGTCGCTTCTGTCCTGATAGGGCTGCAAGGACTGATCATTGAGGTTCGAGGACTTGTCAGAGTCGACTTTAAGGACAAGGATTTCATTCCTTTTGCTTATGTCTCTCTTCAACAACCTCGGGGGCTGCTTCTTGATGTTGATTTGCAAGTCCAAATCAATTGTATGCTTGGACTCTTCCTCCCGAATCACCTGCTAGAAAGTAGGTTCCTCTTCAAACTGCACTTGCGAGTCGCGCTGAACCCCCGCTATGAAGTTCTCTTTGCTGGACGTTTAAATCCTCCGCAGTGGGGAGCCAATGGAGGAGACGCTCTTCAAGGGCATTTAGAAGGAACCACTTGGCCCCAAATTGAACTTGAAGCTATTTCCACTGCATGCAGCATCGTCCAGCATCATAATGTTTTGACGGCGCTGAATATTCGTAGAGCTGTGCTCGTCTTTGCCGTAAGGACCGGTTCCCGAGGCTGACCCGTCAACCAAACCAGCTTTCTCTGCAGTCAGCTGCTAAAAGTGCTTCTTTATCGAACCAGGTGAGTTGAAGCTTTTCTGCTTGCGCACACTTTCACGATGTGTGACGAGACTTTCTGCAAGCGGAAGCTGCTCCAAACTGAACTGTTTGTCTTTGAGACTGTCGATGTTGAGTGCAATTCCCTTCTGCTCCCTGCCGAGTTTGCTTTGACACTACAGCCCTGAATTGGGAGCAAGTTAGTTCATCTGGGTGAACTGGCTGACTTCGTTACCATTCAACTGGTTCATAATTTGCTTGGTCTGCCTCGTGATGCTGTCCCACACGGGGCTGTACTTGGTCTCCGAATTGTTGTACCTGCTCTTGCTGCTTGACTTATCTGCCACCCGGTTTCTCAACTCGCGGCTTTCCTCCTTGTAAATCTTCAACTTGGTGGCACTGTGAGACGCCGAACTCTAAAGTTCCAAGAATCTTTTGAGCGAGCTCATGTTGTTCTTATGGCCACTTTCTCTGCCGGGTTTGGATGAACTCCTTAAAAGAGACTTGTTTCTTTGTTTCACCAGATCCAGTTTGTTCTCTTCCTTGATCACCAAGCATTAGGAGACACTCCGTTCCGTCCCAATGATGAACTAGGCGTCTTCGGGCTGTCTTGCCTGCTGCGTACGGTTGCGCTTGTTGCTTGTGTGGGGAGTTTCGAACTACTGTGCCGTGTCACTGTTCGAATACATGCTCTTGCGCTGCGAGTATTTCTTGCCAGTCTTTTTAGCAGGTGTCGCTTGACTGCTCTTCTTTGAGGACTTCTTGCCAGACTTCTCCAAGGGAATGTTCTCGATTTCGACGTTGCTTGGTGAGTCACTACTAACTAGACTGCCTCTTTTGGACCGTAGTCTCTGCTTGGACTTAGGTTGCTCGCCAATGAAGCCAAAGGACTGACTTACTTTGACGATCTCGGACTGTCTTCTCTTTTTAAGCACATTCTTTAGGCCGCTAGAGGCGCTGACTACAGTCAGGTTTTAGACTTTTGGGGACAGGGGACCTCTTGCGCTCGTCGGAATTTTCTTGGGGGCCACAAAGTAGAGGGTGTCGTGCACGACGACTTCCTCGCCATTCCTCGTTCTAAACTTCTTCTTGTTCACAAAATAATCTTGAAGCAGTTTCTCTTCTTTCTACCCAGTCTCCAAGTCCACAGTCTAAGCATTTTCAAGTGAGGATGCAATTTGATCGAGGGTCGGAATTTCATACTCATTGAAAATTTGTGCCATCAGATTGTTCTTTTCTGGCGCCAAAGATTTCAAATTGACCACTCGCTCCAAAGTAGCTTTTGAAAAAGCTTTATGCAAGATCAAAGCACATACTGCTGCCAGCTGTAGCAGAAAATCAAAGATGAGTGACACCGCGAAAGTAACACCGCAAAGGATTAAGCCGTCCCGGGTCAGGTTGAAAAAGCAGTACAGCATGAATACGAAGCCCAGCACACTCAGCAAGGCCCCTGTCAAAAAGACAAATTGACGGTGCTTGCCATCTACCAGCATCATTTAAACTCGCTGGAATAGTTTGGTCGTCATCTTCCTGTGCTCCGACTTTGCCCCTGAGTTTGGTGTCTATTCCTAGCGAGCCCGTTCTTCTGGCTGTTAGTCGCGCAGAGTCAGCGGTGCAGGCATAAACGAGGCGGAGTCACTGAATGACTAACTCAGAATCGGGGTTCGTTTGTTGGAGTGATCACGGAAGGTATTCAAATTTTCGTTTGGTTGGGTGTCAAAGTTTTGGTGAGTCAAGGGGTTTCCAAAACTCGCCGAAGAAGGGCTTCTGCTGCAAGGAGAGTAATTTTTGGGCGTCAGCAGATCCTGTAGTTGACCAGCGCGCATGATTCCTTGTGCAGACATCTACCTGTCTTGTTTGGCTGTCGGAGCCACTTTTGGAGCTTGAGGAGCCTAGCCCTGCGTCGAATCTGAGCCAGCCCCGGCGGACCTCAATTACTGGCTCACCAAATTCCGAGACTGCTTATCGGAAATGCCTGCAAAGCCGTAAGAGTTTGACGGAAGGTTTCCGTCAGCATCGTTAGCTTTCTTTTTGTTTTTTCTGGGATCCATGTTGAACTGATTGACTTGGCAGTTCAGATATTCGTCGTGCATGTCTCTGTATGGCTATTCAAATTGGTTCTCGTTTTGAGGATCTTCTTGCTCGGACTGAGCTCTTGGGTGCGAGTTGCAGCCGTCGTAAAGCGCATCGAGGTTCAGGCTCAGAGCTTCTGGTCTTAGTTCGAAGTGCGAACCCTTCCCAACTGACTTTTCATCATTTAAGTGTCCACTCTTTTCAAACTGACCATCGTTCTGATCTGCGAAGGCTTTCAAATTCACAGCAAAGTTTCGTCTAGGCTTCTGAGGTGACACCTATTCGTCGTTGTCATCTTCATCGATCGGCTGTAGATCATTCAGGTTATTGTTTGGCTTGAACTTGGCGGCGTTCGCTGCTGCTCTTGCAACAAGCGTCGGGCCTCCGGAGCTTCTCTCGCTGGTCATTGAGTTGTTGAGTAGAGCCCGTTCCGAATTGTTCGCAAGGAAATGAGCCTGTGTGCTTTCTGAGAACTAGTGTTGACTCAAGCTTTCGCTTACCTCGCTGAAGCTAACCCCTTCACAGTTGACCACAGACTGAGCCTCATTGATTTCTTTTTGTTTCAAAAGTGAACTCTACTCCAAGTTTCTGCCGCTCTTTGGCAACTCCGCGGAACTGAAAATTGTCGCGAAAGTCGTAAAGTTCTCAAATATAGAACTTGAGATGGCGAAGCAAAGCGGTGCCACGATCAAAGCCGCGAGAGAGCCTCCGACAAAAATCTCGACGCTGATGTTTTGATCCTTCTCCCACACGTTCAGGCAAGTGAACGAGTTATTCTTGTAAGTTCGGCTGAACAGACATTCAGAGTGGCCAAATGCAATACTCATGAGCAAACTTGCAACACCCAGGTAGAGCGTTCGGAGGAAGAGCTGGCCGAGGAGGACTGAGACTGGCAGCAGGTCTTTTTAAAACTCTAGGTTCAGCTTTTTGGCCCGAGCGAAGCAGTAGATGGCGCGAGTGAGTGAGAGAACTGGGCAGTAGAATTCGAGTAAAGTCTCAATTTGAAATTTGAATCGCTGCTTAATTGAACTTGTCATGGGTGCTGACGCTTCAAACTTGGCAGATTCAAGTTGGCAAGGGGCCTCTGATGCGTTCTAGGGGCTCTTGGATTTCTGACTGGTTGCACCTGGCGAGTGCTTAGAGTAAAAGGGGCCTCTTGGGGTCACAGGCAGACTCTTAGCTTTGGAAGGGGTAGGTTTGGCATTCAGATTCAATTTGAGTCTCTTGTAGTGTCGCTCCACCAAGTAGAAGTTGATGAATTTCAAACAGTCAGTTTTGGCAAGTAAGTAAAACCCAGCGGCGCCAAGGAGAAGCAGTGCCGCCAAAGCTAAACCATTTGAAGCTCCAAAGGATTCCGAGACCGAGTTCCAGGGGTATCTTAAGTAGAGCTGCGCGCTGTTTTAGTCAACGATTTGAGCTGGGTGGTCAAGCTCAGTCAGCAGGTCCGGCGGTTTCAAGGCCGTGAACTGACTAGGCCAGCTGCTGTTATTCAAATCGGTGTCTGCAGCGATTAGTCCCCTAGTGAATTGGGGTTGAAGGTGTTTCATTTTGTCTGATTGTAAATTAAATTTAAATTCGTTAATTAAGCGAGAACAGATAATCAAATTCGAAATCGATAGTCAGTGGTACAAATCGGTCTAAATCATCACTGCGAGACTGGTCCACCCATTAAATGGGCTAGTTCCAATGCCATCTCCGCTCTCTTCATCGTACATTTCCCACAACTGCCCACTCTTCTCCCACTAAGTCACAACGTTGGAAACCACGCGACCTTTAATGTCCTTGTATAAGTCTTCGACGCCATCCACTGAGCGGTAGAAAGTGTGCAGACCGCGTAAAATCAAATAGTTTACATGGACAAACACATGGCCCCGGTAGAAGTTCGAATCCTTCAAGAAGAACTAGTCTTTTTTCGATAAGGATCTGATTCCGTAGGGGGACAGCAGAGACTCAGGGTCAGATAGGTGGCGGATTAACTCGGCTAAAGCAGGATCGGAAGGACTTAACGTGCCAAACATCAGAGGGAAGAAAGAGACAAGTCCAGTGTGCACTGAAAACGAATTGGAAAGAGTCTAACTTGCTTCCTCGTCAATCGAAGAGAACTCAGTGCACATGGGGCAGTTGCAAATGAAATCTGGCTCGCACCGATTCGTGCGGCAGCATCTAGCGAAGTCAAGGTAATCATCACCAGTAAAGGGATGGTTGCACTTGGCCGCGGTTCCAAGCGAATTCAGTTCATATTTGCCACAGTGCAAGTCGGCTCTCCACTCGACTGGCTCACTCACCTCTCCCGACGCAGAGAGCACACTTTCGTACTGCAGTCCGAGATAGTCAGCAAACAAGCCAGTGTTTTCATTCAGCAAATAATTCTCCATCTTGTTCTGGAAGCACTCCCGATTTTCCTTGTATTTGTTGACTTGGTTTAAGTCGCCGACCAACTGCGCGTACCTTTACATCAGGCCTGCGAACTCAATCATCCAGGTTTGAAGGTCAAGGTGGATCTCGAACAGCTCGTTTACATTGCTAGCTCTCGGATAGTCCTCAAAGCCCGACTGGCTAGTCGCTTTGGCCGTCCTGTCACGGTACGAAAACGTGCAAGGTATCGACGGGTTATCCACCTTGTTGTTGTAAAAGTCGAACCATGCGACCCAGCGAGAATACAAGTCAAACAGCAGTCCCGTCACTGGCTTCACTCCTTCTTCATCGTCTAGTTTGGCTTGCTCTGCCTGCTCGATAAGCACTTTGAGCGGCATCACCATCGAAGGCGGACTGATGCTTCCTGGTTTAAGAGCAAGGTCTTCCTCAGGAATCAGTCTTTCAGCATCCTTGCCGCGCGCTTATTCGTTCGGCAACCACCCATCGCTTTCCATAGTGTAGAACCAACTTCTGAAGATTTCAGAGCAGAGATTGAAGTCCCACTTGCAGATCGGGAGCAGGTGAAAGCCCTCATCCCAGGAGAAGCCCCGCGCGTACCTGGCCCGAGATGGGCACGCAGTTAATAAGTCAATCATGAAGTCATCGGTCTTCACAAAGGTGTGGCCCATTGACTTCATCCATCGCTTCAGTGGTCCATTGTAGTGCCCGATGCTTCCAAGTAAATTTGACACCGTTTCTGTAGTGAAATTAAAGGAAGTGTCGTTCTGGTTTGTGACGCCAAACTTTTCGGAAATTTCTTGTCTAAATTGTTCGTCTTTGACCCTAACCTTTTCTTCAAATGTCTGAAGCGACTCTTCTTGGATCTGTCTCAAGTTTGTTGCTTCTCTTTTACGATTGAAGGTCTTTTTAGTGAAAGAAACCATGAACTTCTCGCCGTCGGAAACACTCGAGATTGACTTTGAGTCTTCCGAGTTGGGCGTCAGGGAGTTCAGTCGCAGCAGAATGATATTAGGGTCCATTTCATTCGCAATCGATTCGGTCAAAAAGCTTGCCACGTGCGTCTGCAATAGCTTGTCAACTTCGTGGTCCTCAAACTCTGCCAAGTCTTCAGTGTTCAGCGCAAAGAGACTCAGACAGGATGTATCTTCACGTTCACCGCGCACCTTGGCAAATTCAAAGACTTGAAAGGTGTTTTCGTCAAGTTCGCGTGACTTTTGCAGCACTTTGACTGCTTGGACGTTTGCGCTTTGTTCATCTCGCTCGATAGAAATCTGAAATGGATGCGCCTTCATGTCTTTGTCTTTTCTGAGGTAGAGGAAGGGAACAATCTTGAGACTTCTGTGCTTGTCTATGGCCTCAAAAGAGAACACCGCTTGCCAGAACTCGTCTTGCTCGTCTTCCGCATCCAGCGACACATATTCGACTCGAATGCGCGTGTTGTACTCACTGTCCTCGATCTCTTCAACTGCAAAAGTTCCACGGCCATCGTGCTGCAAATACTTGGCTTGAACTTGCTCTTATGGCTGCGCATACTGGTAAGCATGTCGGATGATAATCGTATCCGTCCGCCAGTCCTTCACTGCCCAGGCTAGCCCAAAAGTGTCGCCTGTAGTTGTCTTCTCTTTGAGTGCGAAGTACAGGTTAGGGTTGTAGGTGCCCCAGGTATTTGCTGCGTTCGCAATTGACACGACAATAGTCAGAGTCAGCGTGAGTATGAATGCAATTGGCAGTTTGGACTTCATGGATGAGAGTAATAATTAATAATATAAAATAATCAGGGAAATGACTGAACAGGTGCCTCGGTTTGACACGATAGGATTGTTCGAAGCAAGTCTGTTTATTCGCCAGATCTTGCAGCACGACGAGCAAATCTACTACTCCTGCAAACTTGAAAAGTTCAATAGATACGGGTTCACCTAAGAGCGGTTGCTGGTGATCACGAACAAACACTTGATGACTCTCGACTTCGGTCCCTTCAAGTACAACATCCACCGCCACGCGTCGATCAGAGCCATCAATGGAATCACCTACTCGGCTTAGGAGAACCAGGAGATCATTGTTCACTTCTTCGAACAGCACGACGAAAGGTACCTCTGCGGAATCCACAAGAAAAACATTCAAAATGTCATTACTATGCTGCTCGACGCACTCAAAGAACCCTTTACTCTCTTCTGCGTCCCCGAAAAAAAGCTGCGTCAGTACTGCACACTCAAATCTGACGCCTCAAAGGGAAAATACAAGAGACCTGGGCCCGAATACATCGTCCACAAGCACATCCCTGAGAACTACGAGTACCAATTCGAGGAGGTTGAATCTGCAGAGTTGCCCGAACTACCATCATCAAATGCCGCCAACTTTGTAGACGAAAACGAGCAGGAAGAAGAAGAAAAGAAGGAGGGAGAACAAGATGACGACTGGAAAGCCAGCCAAGACGAAGTTGCCACCCGAGCGAAGGAGTTGGCAGCAGAACAAGTTGATCTGGCTTCCAAAAAGCTAGAAGCCATGCAAATTGAAGAAGAGACATCCGCCATCAGGGCCAAGGAGCACGTAGAAGCCGCATCAGCAGGCAAGTTCCGACAGCCTGCCTCTTTTATCGACTTGACACCCTAGGCCGAAGAGCTTGAACAAGTGGACAACTTCGAGCCCAAGTCCTTCGCGATGGAGACGGATGGGTAGCTAGAGCGAGAATTTATCGGCAAGTCGCAAATAGGACTGAACGTGTACAGACTTGGCGAGGAGGTAGTTAACGTGGTGCAAGTCCATCTGAGCCTGCAGGTGCTTGAGAAGTACAACGAGAGCAGTTACGTTGCCAAGGTACTCTCTGTCCTCAAGCTCGACCCAGCCGATCCGCAGATAGCTACAGAAATTGCGGTGCAGAATCCTTTGGCACAGGCAAATGCTGACGATAGTGTATATCTGATCAAATTCCTAGAAAACTGCGTGTCAGGACAGGAAACGGACACTGACAAAATGAGACGTGTATTCAAGGGCATGTTGAAGACTTTGTTGGACGTGAGATACAGGATGCCGCCAATCTATAACTTGGACCCTAACTTGTTTGTTGTGGACCCTGTCGGCGGAGACGCGCAGATTATCTTGTCAGACTCGCTTTTCCAACAGTAAAGTACCCCGGCAGAGCCAGGCAAGACAATGTCTTGGGATGCTCTGCGATATGCTTCGCCTGAGGAAATGCGGGGAGAAGGAAGGCAACTTTCCTCCCCGTTCTGGGTGTTGGGCTGTCTGTTGTACGAATCAGCGTTTGGAGTTAGTCCGTTTGCAACCCATCTCGATGTGAAGGTTGTTTCCTAATTGATCCAAAAGTACCCCCCTGTGTTCCGAGGCAGTGGCAAGGGTGGCGCGGCGCACCAAGATTTAAAGGATTTGATTCTTTAGTTATTGAACAAGGACTACTCTTAGCGACTGGGGTCGGATGCCTGCGAACTCGAGGTGCAGCAGCATGCGTTTTTCTGGGACCACCAAATTTGATTGATTGCTCATTCACTCACTATTAATAATACTTTGGAAAACCATACTAATAGTCCATGCATGGGGTTTTGGGGTTTTGGGGTTTTGGGGTTTTGGGGTTTTGGGG
>Ga0208544_10003138_pt1 | contig 10479 bp, 8 predicted proteins | sample DEB08_DNA_9_FD_184526 | JGI IMG/M metagenome (GOLD analysis project Ga0208544, IMG submission 184526) | Aqueous microbial communities from the Delaware River and Bay under freshwater to marine salinity gradient to study organic matter... | ecosystem: Environmental > Aquatic > Marine > Coastal ...
AAATTGGCGACATTCCGTTTCACCGCATTGTGCGTCACAAAAACGGTGTGATCGAATACGACGGCCTGAGTGGCGTCCGTTTGACCGCAACGCTCACAGATCGAGGCACTGCCCAGATCGCATCCCTATCTCAGCCCATAAGCGCGCGGGTTACTCTCGACCGAATCCATGCCCAGAAAACGGCGGTTTAATGCACGACCCTATTACGGCACTCTGGCTGAACGTTCTGATGGCTGGTCTAGCCGACGCAGTTAAAAGCCAGAAAGCCGAAGCGTGGATCTGGTCGACTGACTTTGACGACGTTTGCGAATTTGCCAACACTTCTGCCGAGAGCGTGCGGAGAGAGTTTTACCGCCAAGCTGACGCTGCATAGGCTTCTTTACATATATTTTGCATTTAATGCGTTTCGACGATACGGTTGAAAAAACGTTTACATCGAACGATTGGATACCCCTATGAAACACACCCTTGGAACGGCTGCGAAAGCGGTTGGAAAATCAAAGTCAACGATCAGCAAAGCTATAGCCAGTGGAAAAATATCGGCGCATCGCCTGCCCAACGGCAGCTTTGAGATTGATCCATCAGAACTGCACAGGGTTTACCCCCCGAACGCTTCTGAAACAGGTGAAGTCGAACGATCGGCAACCCCCAACAAAACGGGGGAGAACACCAACGAAAACATGATCTTACAGGTCAAACTTGATGCAGCACATCAACGCATTGCGGACCTAGAAGAAGATCGCGCGCAATGGCGGCAACAAGCCAACACGTTGCTGCTGAAGGTTGAGAAAAGCCAGCCAGAAGCAAAGGGTTTCTGGAAGCGGCTTTTAGGGGGGTAACAAGTGTTTTCCAAGAATGATGCTAAATATATCTTTCCCCGATGGTGTGAAAAGATATAGCATACCTACAATATCTGGTGCGAAAGCGATTGCCGATTCACCAGAAAGAGAAAAGGCCCGATCCGCGCTAACGGTTCGAGCCTTAAAATTACAATCTTGTCTGACGGGACAAGGACTGAGCTTTACAAGCAAAACTATATAGTCCTGTTCCCCGTCCGACAAGCCAAAAAAAGGCTTGATAGAAAATGGACCGCACGATTACCTTGGCAGACGCCCCTCGCGCCCTGCGCGACATAGGCACAAACGTTAATTACATGACCCTCTGGCGGCGCGTGATCGCGGGCGGAATCCCTGCTCATAGAGCAGAGGGCAAGCGCCAGTGGTTGATCCAAGAAGCGGATCTGCCGACGATAGCAAAAACCCTAGCCGAAAAGGCGTAGGGCGATGACATCATCACAAAGCACATCAAACGGGGCCACCCCCGTTTCTGGTGCTGCGCGAGTGCTGACCGCGTGGGGTTCGCGCGACACGCACAAGCACAGCGGCAAAGATTACCAAGGCATAAGCTGGGCAGAGGTCGTGGCGCGCGCAAGTGAACCGACGGCAACCGCCAAGGAGAACGCGCAGTTTATCATTCCGTCGACCTATCGCGGGCCTGACGGGCGCAGCCATGACGTTCAGCGGGGCAAGGGATCGTTCCCCCTGCTATGTCTGGACGTGGACAGCGGCAACCCATCACAAGACGCCCTGCGGCTCGCTCTGGTGGCCGTGTGTGGTGACGTTGAGGCTCTGATATATTCATCCAGCGGGGCGAGTGCAGACAAGCGCAAATGGCGGGCGCTTATACCCCTGCGGACGGCATTGGCTGGTGCTGACTATCAGGCAACCCAAAACGCATTCTTTGCCTTGCTGGCAGATCACGGCATCACGGCAGACGCGGCGCTAAACCGTGCGGGGCAACCCGTTTACCTGCCGAACGTCCCAGCCGACAAACGGGCCGCAGACGGCAACCCGATCTTTTATGCCTTTGAGCATATCCAAGGGCCGAGGCTAGATTTCGAAGGTTCAGCCATTGCCTCAAAGCGGGCCGCGATGGTCGCGGAGATTGAACGCGAGGAAAAGGAACAGGCAGAGGCGCGGGCCGCATTCCAAATCCAGCGGGCAAAGCACATTGCAGCGGGTGGTGATGACTTCGAGCCGATTGCCCATTTCAACGCGACCCACAGCATTGCTGACTTGCTGACGCGTTACGGGTTCGAGAAAGAACGCGGCGGCGACAACTGGCGCAGCCCATATCAAACGAGCAAAACGTTCGCATTCAAGAACTTTAGCGACCATTGGGTATCACTGTCAGGATCGGACGCAGATGCAGGATTGGGGAAAGAAACCCCGAACGGCAACCGAACGGGTGACCCGTTCGACCTGTTCGCCCATTTTGAGCATGACGGCGACAAGAGCGCAGCCGTGCGGGAGTATGCAAACGAGGTGAAGCCCCGCGATGGGAAGGGACGCTTTACAGGCCAAGGCGTTGTAAAACCTGATGACACTTTCCCGACTTTCCCGCCCCCTGTTTTCATGGAACCATCCAAGGCACGAGCGCAGATAAAGCTAACTCTTGAAGGGTTTTTGGAAGAAACGGCGCAATTTATTGAAGCGGGCGAACAGGAGGCTTTACCGCCAGTTCTGGCAATCGCGGCAAGTGCTGGCAGTGGTAAAAGCACCATGACACGCAAGGCGTTGGCCGCTTTTGATCTGGCCCTGTTTGGCGGTGATGTTGTTTTCTACACCCCAACGCTGGCGCTGGCAGATGAAGCCGCCACGGAATTTGGCGGACACGTCACGCGTGGGCGTTCAGCAACAAATCCCGACACAGGCGAACCAATGTGTAATAGATCAGAACTTGCGCAAAAAGTGGGCAACGCTGGCCTAAACGTGAAAGCAACGCTCTGCGAAAAGAGACTAGCAGACGGCACGACATCGCTTTGCCCACATTTCCACAGCTGCGCATATTTGAACCAATGGGACGTTTTGCCAGACAAGCCAGTCGTGCGGTTTGAGACCCACAATTACCTGACAATCGGTGGTGATGGCTCTGGCCGCAAGCCAGCCCTACGGGTGATCGATGAAAGCATTTGGCGGCAATTTACACGGGTGGTGGATTTACAAATCGATCAGTGGGTTCGCCCCCGAAATCCTTACGTCAAAGGTGAAAGCAAAGCGGCAGTAGATCGTGCGACAGAACTAGCTGCCGACGCCTCACAAGCCGCTCTGGATGTGCTGAGAGCCTTGCAGAACGGCAGTGGCCCCTTATCCTTGCCATACAGCGCCGAGGACTACAGCGGCTTTGCAGAGGCCGAGGTTCAACCGATGACCTTGCGAGGTGATCCGACAGACAGCGACGACAATCTGTTTGCTGAACTTGCGCGGAAAGAAATGGACGCAGCCGCGATGAAACGGCGGCGGCTTTGGTTGATCTTGGCGGATTGTAAAGAACGCGAACTGACGCAAACGGAACGGCTACGGCTTATTGTAGACACCCCGTTACAAGGCGGCGGCAAGGCTGACGTTATCAGGATAACATGGTTGGCGGACCTTCCTCATGATGTGCCAGTGCTTTTGCTGGATGCAGACGCCACCCCAAAAATAACAAAGCGTATCTATCCAAATGCTAGGCTGGAAAGTTTCACCCTAAAACCCAACGCCGAGGTGATCCAGCTAACGGACAAGACTTTGAGCAAGGCGACGGTGTTAGATCGTCCCGCAGTTAATAACAGCGGCAACCGACGCGAAATGGCAGAACTGGTGCGGGCAGAGGTTTACCGCGACAGCCTGACAGGCAACCGTGGGGTTCTGGCAATCGCCACGAAAGAAATCGTTGAAGCGATATTCAAGGACGCGGGCCACGACATCGATAGCATGGGCGGAAACGCACAAAGGGCGCTGATGATGGACACGCCGCTGCATGGAGCAAGGTGGCTTTGGTTTGGACCCGCAAGCCTTGGACTAAACACATGGGAGAAATTCGGAACCGCAATTGTATTTGGCCGTGAAGAACTGCCAGTGGGGGTTTTGGAAGATATGGGGCTGGCCCTGTTTGGCGATACAGACGAACCCGTGCAGATGGTGCAGCCAAACGAAAAAGGCCAAATGCTTTTGCCGCGCGTTCCCTTGCCGTTACATATGGCAGACGGCAGTGCGGCAGCATTGGCAACGACAGCGCATCCAGATCGCCGCGTAAGGGAAATTCAAGAACAGACACGGGAACGCAGCACAGGGCAAAGTATTGAACGGTTGCGGCTGGCAAACGCCGTGAACCGCAAGCGCGTGGTGCTGGCAAGTGCAGTGCCGATCCCCAATTTGCCAGTGGATAGGCTGGTAACGTGGCAAGAACTACGACCAACGCGGTTTGAGGCGGCAATAGCAGAGGCGGCTGCAAGTGGTTCATTCCTACGCTTGAGCGCCGCAGGACTGGCCGCTGATGCGCCCCTGACATTCCCCACAGAAAAAGCCGCTGCAAGGTGGTTGAGCCGCGAAGGTAGAGAACAAGTTAATACCCCCACACCGCTAATAAGAGATACTATTAACGGTGCGGGGGTATTAACTCCTGTTTTTGTAAATATCCGATTGGAAGGGCAAAGAGGCCCACGACCTACACCCGCGCTGGCCCTGACATCCCGCGCTGGCCGTGATGAAGCGGTGGCTCAGTTTGGCGCTCTGTCTTTGTATGAAGCGCAGACGCAACCTGCACCCGAGCCCATCCAGTCCTCTGAGGTTTTAAACGCGGAAGACATCCCAGAACTGCGCCCGCAGATCAGGCAGATGCGCGTGAACAACATGATCTCGATCGCGCCATATATGCGCAGTTTGCGGTCTTGCCTGCCGCAAAGTGGTTCGATCGCGCTGGTTGCCGAGGCGTTACATCGAACCAAGGACAAAAACACTATCTCAGCCTTTGCCCGCATATCGCCTTCACAGGTGCAGGCCGATCTGGATGCGCTGTTCGTCTTGGGGCTGGTGGATCGTGATATGAACCTCGAGGGCGTCTTTGCACCACGCAAGCTGGTGATGGATTGCAGCATCAAAGGCAGCGACCTGATGGCGGCGTTCATGGCTCAGAAGCGGGTTGAGATGCGCGCCTATGCGTGACCTGATGGCAGGGTGGGTCGGATCCCTCATGGCATCATTTGGCTACCGGTCGTTGTAACTGACGATTATCGCATTTCCGTAAAAAAAGGTAAAAACACGCCTTCACGCGCGCGCGCGCGAGGGCAGACCAATTTGCTCATATCTTGCAGGCAGGATCGATACCTCGCATGGCAGCTAAACCTGACAATTTGAATCTTGGGTGGCTGATTGATTTAAATCAATATCACATCTCAAGAATCAGCTAGATTAAAGGCTCAGCAGTGGAGCTGAACCAGTGGAAGCGAGAACTACAAATACCTTGCAGGTGTCACCTTGTAGGTGTCTGTCCCGTTCCACCCAAGCTGGGGAAGCCACGAAGCTGTTGAGCGGGAGCTGTCGGCAAAGTGGACCTCTAGGGGAAAACTTAACCGACAGCTCTTTGTATGTGGGATACCCTATCAGAACAGGCTTATTGATACTGGCCTACGGCTAAACCTGACAACCTACGGCTGAAACTCGCCATCCCGATTGCACTTAACATAATCACACTTGTGCGTCTTTGAACGACCGCAGGTTGAACGCAGCCCCCCAGTGCATGACAGGGCTAGGTCGGATCGCTAGGGCAAAAAACAGTCACCCGCGGTCATATGTTTTCACGCAAAAAGGCGAAATTGACATAGGGGGTCGCGGCTCAATACTGCCCATGCATCTTTAGCAGGAATTGTTTAAAACAAGCTGTTCTCTCAATATTTCTAAAGCCGCAACGCATCCATTTTGCTAGGATATTCCAGACACATCTGGAGATCAAAAGCATGACCAGTGATGAGAAATACATCCTCGAAGAAATCGTGATCGAGGAGCAAATGCGCGTAACAAACCACCTGTCCAGCGCATTGGATTCATTAGCCCATCGAGACCATGCAACTGCCCGAGCAACCGCGTTTGTCTCTGCCAGTATCAATGGGGCAGCCTACGCTCTGAGAGAATGGGTCGGCCCACAAGAAGCCGCGGCAGTGCTGCGCAAGTTGGCTGATGCAATCGATGTGCATGCGGTGAAGCATTGAGCAGGTATCGTATTTATGCTATGCTCAACACAGTTGGCCCTGATGGGGTTAGCACACTTCTGTTTCCGCTGCTGATGGCGAGCGCGCAGATCATTCCTGACACATTTTTGTCGGGGGCGATTTACTGCGCGCCCTGACTCTCACATCGGAGAAAATCCATGACATTCCATCAAACCACAAAGCTGACCGCAGTCCAGCGTTCCGCCATCCGTGCAGGCGCTCAATCCTTCGCCAGCCGCAACAATCTTGAAATTGATGTTCAATCGGCGACCTGGGCCGAACTACAGGACATCAAAAAGTCTGCCCGTATCGCGGCCCGTGATGTTCTGCTCGAAATCCGCGACGGCATGTCCGACGCAGTGGCTTCCTCGCTTGAAAAGGCGCAAGGCGCATTGCTTGAATTGGCCGATATGGTCGAGCAAGAACTAGACTCGCGCACCGCCCGCAACTCTCGCGGCCCGTCTAATGCCGTTGACCTCTCGAAGCGCCCTGAGTTTGAGCCTCGCAGCGGTTCTGCCGTAGACGGTGGTTCCTATGCTGACGCACCCGAGGCCTATGCGTTGGAAAACCGCCAATCCATGAAGGCATGGGCGCAGGCGAAAGATCACACCCATGAAAACGTTGGTGCAGGCGCATTTCTTCGCGCTCTGACTATTGGTGCGCGCACTGATGCTGAGCAACGCGCTCTCGCAGGCGGCACAGACGCCGCTGGTGGCTACACAGTGCCGACGATGACGTCTAGTGACCTGATCGACATGGCGCGCTCTGAGATGGTCCTGACGCAGGCTGGTGCGCGCATCGTTCCTCTGACGACCGACCAGACCGTGATCGCAAAGGTTCTTAGCAGCCCGTCGCCAGCATTCCGCGCTGAAAACGGCGTAGTGACTGAGAGTGATCCGACTTTTGGCGCGGTGACATTGGCCCCCAAGTCGATTGCCGTGATGGTCAAAGCATCGATTGAGTTGATGGCTGACAGCGTAAACCTCGAGCAAGAACTGCCGCTTATTCTCGCGCGTGCGTTGGCTGTTGAGATCGATCGCGTTGGTCTTGTCGGTTCTGGCACTGGTAACGAGCCAAAAGGCATTGTGAACTACACTGGTCTCACAGCTAACACCTTCGCTGGCGGCGCTCTGACTGGTTATGCTCCGCTAATCAACGCTCGTGGCGCTCTGCATGGTGCAAACGAAAAGCTGACTGGCTTTATCATGGCAAGCCGTGACGAAAACGCGTTTGCAGGCCTGACCGATACGCAGCAAGGCCAGCCGCTGCAAATGCCGCGCGCGCTCGAGGGCGTCCAGATGCTCCACACAACGGCAATGCCGACTGATGGTGGCGCAGGAACCGAAAGCCAGATCATCGCTGGCGACTTCTCGCAAATCTTGATGGGCGTTCGATCATCCATCCGCGTTGAGGTCTTACGTGAGCGGTTTATGGATACTCTGCAATTCGGCTTGATCTGTCATGCCCGTATCGACTTCGCAGCGGCCCGTGAGAGCGCGTTCACAGTGCTGGACGGTGTAGTGCCTGCATAAGAGATTGCCGCGCTTTGCAAGGGCGCGGCATAGCCCAGCGGGAGGTGGCATAAAAACGCCCGCAGCGCGGCATTGGTCCTACTTTAGTTTCGCCGAGGGCCGCGCAAAATAACTCTGGAGGCTTCCATGTTTATCGAGACAGAAATTGGCGACATTCCGTTTCACCGCATTGTGCGTCACAAAAACGGTGTGATCGAATACGACGGCCTGAGTGGCGTCCGTTTGACCGCAACGCTCACAGATCGAGGCACTGCCCAGATCGCATCCCTGTCTCAACCCGTAAGCGCGCGGGTTACTCTCGAACGAATCCATGCCTCAAAAACGGCGGTTTAATGCACGACCCTATTAAGGCTCTATGGCTGAACGTTCTGATGGCTGGTCTGGCCGACGCAGTTAAAAGCCAGAAAGCCGAAGCGTGGATATGGTCGAGTGACTTTGACGACGTTTGCGAATTTGCCAACACTTCTGCCGAGAGCGTGCGGCGAGAGTTTTACCGCCAAGCTGACGCTGCATAGGCAATCAGAGCCCCTCTTACTATTTTACTTCCCCAATCTTTACAGGTGGTTAGGCGGTAAAGCTAATGCACCACATTATCTGGTGACATTAACCACCTTTGCCTATATACCAGTAAATGCAAAAAACAGGGGGCAATGATGGTTAGTATTTCAGTGCGCGAGGCGGCAAAGCGGTTCAATGTTTCCCGCCCAACTATCGTTAAGCGCTTAAAAAACGGAACTATATCAGGTGAAATACAAGACGGCGGCGGATGGTTAATTGATCCATCAGAATTGATGAGAGTAGGCTACAGAGAAAGAACCAATCAGGTAAACTCTGGTGAACCACAGCCGGTTAAAGTAACCGCGATTGCCCCCCCTGATCCTGACGAAATGGTAAAGTTAAAAGCGGCTCTTGCCGCGGCAGAGGCGCGCGCAACGGTGGCCGAGGCTCTGGCTGATGAACGGGCTGCACACATTGCCGACTTTCGGCGAATGCTACCAGCACCCACTAAAAAGAGTGGCTGGTGGCCGTTTAAGCGGTAGCTAACGCGTATTTACCATAATTTGTGAAAAGTATGTCTTTCCCCGATGGTGTGAAAAGATATAGCATACCTACAATATCTGGTGCGAAAGCGACTGCCGATTCACCAGAAAAAGAAAAGGCCCGATCCGCGCTAACGGTTCGAGCCTTAAAATTACAATCTTGTCTGGCGGGACAAGGACTGAGCTTTACAAGCAAAACTATATAGTCCTGTTCCACGTCCGACAAGCCAAAAAAAGGCTTGATAGAAAATGAACCGCACGATTACCTTGGCAGACGCCCCTCGCGCCCTGCGCAACATAGGCACAAACGTTAATTACATGACCCTCTGGCGGCGCGTGATAGCTGGCGCAATCCCTGCTCATAGAGCAGAGGGCAAGCGTCAGTGGTTGATCCAAGAAGCGGATCTGCCGACGATAGCAAAAACCCTAGCCGAAAAGGCGTAGGGTTATGACATCATCACAGAACACACAGAACGGGGTCACACCCGTTTTTAGTGGTGCGCGGGGTTCTCACAAAGAAGCGATACGCGACGCCCTGATAAATCGGGCGGAAGACCTATTCCGCGAAGCATGGGGTGAACCTGAGAAGGCTGGAGCAAAAGACTGGAGAGCAAGGTCTGGTTCGTCCCGCTCTATGGTTATGCGTGGCAGCAAGCGCGGCATGTGGCACGACCACAAGGCCAGCATTGGCGGCGACATTTTCGACTTTGTGGCGGTGGAATTATGCGGGTTGACCCGCGCGGCTGATGACTTCCCTCGCGTGATCGATGAGGCAGCGCGATGGTGCGGTCTTAGCGTCGACGCACCTGTTGATATTTCTGCGCTGATAGACCGAAAAGCGGCGCGTGACGCTATGGCCGAGGCCGAAGCGGCAAAGGATGCTGTTAGCAAGGCGGCGCTGGTAGATGCCTTACTGGCGCAGGCTGAAGCGGTGACAGGCTCACCTGCTGCGGCATACCTTGCAACACGCGGTATCACAGCCCTGCCGCATGACTGGTATTATCTGCCGCCAGTTTCCGCCTTGGGTGTCTTACATCCAGAACGCGCTGCGCTGATGGTGCCTGCGGTTGACGACGACGGCATTATACGCGGCGGTCAGCGTATCCTGATATTACCAGACGGCAGCAAGGCCCCCGAGCAAACACGCAAGCCGTCGTTTGGTTCAATTGGTGGATTTCCTGCGAGGATATCAGCGCAAGTATCAGATGGACCCCTGATTGTATGCGAAGGCCCCGAAACTGCGGCAGCGATTGCGCAGGCAACAGGGTTCGAGGTTTGGGCGGTTTTTGGTGTTAGCGGCTTCAAAGCGGTCCCCACACCGACAAGCCGCAAGGTGGTGTTTTGCCCAGATCAAGATGCGGCAGGTTCCCCCGCTGCCAATAGTTTTGCTGCGGCTTGTCTTGCACAGGTGGAGCGCGGCGTTGATCTATGGATTGCCAAGGCACCAGAAGATGAAGGCAGCAAGCGCGACCTGAACGACACATTGCAACGTGCTGGCGCGGAAGCCGTGATTAGCGCAATAAATCTGGCATACGCCGCAGAGGCAACCGCCCCCCGCGATGGAAAAGGACGCTTTACAGGGCAAGGCGTGGTTCAACATGACCACGTTTTACCGCCCCCTGTTTTCATGGAACCAGCCAAGGCACGAGCGCAGATAAAGCTAACGCTTGAAGGGTTTTTGGAAGAAACGGCGCAATTTATTGAAGCGGGCGAACAGGAGGCTTTACCGCCAGTTCTGGCAATCGCGGCAAGTGCTGGCAGTGGTAAAAGCACCATGACCCGCAAGGCGTTGGCCGCTTTTGATCTGGCCCTATTTGGCGGTGATGTTGTTTTCTACACCCCAACGCTGGCGCTGGCAGATGAAGCCGCCACGGAATTT
>Ga0208544_10003140_pt1 | contig 10475 bp, 23 predicted proteins | sample DEB08_DNA_9_FD_184526 | JGI IMG/M metagenome (GOLD analysis project Ga0208544, IMG submission 184526) | Aqueous microbial communities from the Delaware River and Bay under freshwater to marine salinity gradient to study organic matter... | ecosystem: Environmental > Aquatic > Marine > Coastal ...
CGGTATGTATGATCACTTGGCCTTTGACTCAAGCAGCGTTACGGCCTGTTTAAATTGAGCCAAGTCCATATCAGCCAAAGAGTTAATTTTGAAGTGAGTCAACAGCCTACCAAGATCAGTATTGGTCTGCTCAATTAGACCTACCAATATCTTGATGTCATCTTCCCCAACTGACTCAGCCTTTGGCAAATCTTCGCCGGCGTAGATGTAATGCCCTAAACCGTGCATGGCAATCGCCTTGACCAGACATCTCATCTTTTGGTCACTAATAGCCCTGGAAGTCGGGTTCTGAATCGAGTTATTGCGGCTATCCATTACCGGCAACCACATAGCCCTTGTGATATCCTCAACGGTCAACGAGCAATGGACAGTGACGCTACCATCAGCGTGAACTTCATTGTCGCCAAAAGTGTAATTGGCATCAGGATAATGCTCCATCAGCACGCCCCACGCCCACGCCCATGACAAATAACTGAGCTGGCCCTTCTTTTCGATATGCTTTGACACATCGATCTTTGATAGCTTTGCAAAAACGCTCATTTGCTCACCTCGTCTACTGATGTCAAGATCCCCGCCTTCATCATCGCGCCCGAACCATATACTATAAACTTTTTGCTCATGCCTAAGTCTTCCCATTTTTTTTGCAACTCTGCCTTAGTGACCACTTCGTTGGCATCAAAGTTTTCAATAATTATTTTTGCGGCGGCGTAATTTGAACTGCCCAGCATTAGTCGATTCATTCTTTGTCTTGCCAACTTGCTGACCTTAAAAATGTATACCGGCAAACCTCTTTTTCGATTTTTGGTTTTTTCAACTACAACAGGCTGTTGCTGCTGAACTGACGAAATTTTGAAAAGCTCTGCAATCTTTCTTGGAACTGCATATTTTACTTGGACAAAGTCCATACCAGCATCGATCATCTTCTTCGCCAGCATCTCTTCAATTACGACTAAATCTTCCATTTCCCTTCCCCTTCCACTCGTTGAAAAATCTTTTCGGCTCTGCGAGCCATTTCTAAAATCTCATTCAGCTCTTCATCGGTCACCTTCTTGTGACTGCACTCGACCAGCCTGTACAATCCGTGTACATGCTTGCTGATATCCATCAGCGCATAACTGGCCTTGTACGACCTTTCAATCTTTCTGTTTTTCAATTCGGTCATGAAGTCGGTCATTATCTGACCCTCATGGATCGCAACATGCCCATAATGTCTGCGTCCATTATTTCATTAAAACCAGCGTTGTAATCATCCTCGTCGTCATGCTGGTGGTCTTCGCACCATGTCTCGACCTCATCGGCAAGGAAACAAATGGCTTCCGCGAGCTTGTTTAGCTTTTCTTCCAAGTGATCAGGGAGGTTATTCGACTGTAATAATTTGCGCATATGAAACACGCAATCGTCGATGTACTCTAGATTTTCGTCGATCCTTTTGCAGTTCGTCATTTAAGATCCCCATCTTGTTAATGTCCGATCATTATAAACCTTTTTGTGACATCTGCAACTTTATTTTTCATAAATAACTATTTATTTGTCATTGAGTTGATATATAATGCCAGCTCACCAACCGGAGGAATTTATGGAAATTGCACTGAAAGAGTACGTTGACAGGTCGCCTTTAAATTTATCGAAGATATCCTGGATGACAGGTATCGGCAGGCCGACTATGGAATACTGGATAAAGCGTGGCCAAGTATTCGTCGAGACTGACGATCTTGGAATAATCCAAAAGATGGTAGTTAGAAAGGCAGACAGGGTGGTTTGGGAGGCGGCCAAGTGATCAAGCGAGCGCCTCGCGCCAATCACTATACGATGTTGAACACGGAAACATTCTCTATTCCGATGTCGGCAGAATGCCTTGGTGTCTATCTTTACCTTTTAAGTAAGCCTGATCATTGGTCGGTTTCACCTGTACAGCTTGCCAAAAGATTTGATTGCTCTAATGATCGGATTTATCGAATTCTGAAAGACCTTTTGGCGGTAACTCACGATGGTCAGCGGCTTTTGGTCAAATCCGGCCAGACGAAAAAAGGCGTTAAGGGTTTTGCTACTACCGACTACACAGTCAACGAGCCGACTGCAAAGACAGCGTTTATTGATAATGCCGATGCGCTGGAATACGCGGAAACATTGGCCTTGAGCAAATCAAGCATTTCAAAAGAGCCAGCGTGTAGGGATTTATCGGACACGTTAAAAGCGTATGCGCTAAATCCTGCACTAGAAATAACTGATTGTAAGAAACAACTAAGTATAGAAACAAAAAGAAACGCGGTTCCCGCTGAAGTATATCAACTAGGTATAGATTCTGAATTATGGAATGAGTACATGGCGACTCGAAAGAGAGCAAAAGCAACATCAACACCTAGAGCAATAAAAACGTTGATAAACAAGATCGCCAGTCTAGCGGCTGTTGGTCATAACCCAGTACAACTGGTGGAGGAAGCAAATGCAAACGGCTGGAAATCTGTCTACCCAAGGGCTCAAGAAGATCACACAAGGAGAACAGCGTCACAGCTCGCAACGAACAACGACTGGTGAACGCAAAGATATAATTAATAACCTGTTTGGTTACCTAAAGGTTGCATATCCAAACTTTTTAAAAGGCCAAGACGAGATTCCAGCAAAAAGGCTTTGGTACGTTCAGCTTGAAAGTTATACCGGCGAGCAAATCAAGGCAGCGTTGAACCTGTCGATTGAACGATACCCGACCTTTGCTCCGACAATTGGTGAGTTCAAGTCACTATTGAAAGAGTCAAGGGCTGTCAAGCCAGGAGCGATGATTGAATTGGCTCCAATCTGCCCGTCTTGCAGATCAACCAGAAACAGTCAGCACCATCAAGATTTTTGTGGAGGGATTTGATGATTATTAAAGTATGTCCAACGTGTCGCAACCAGTACCAAGCGCGACACTCAAAGCAAAAGAACTGCACTAGAAAGTGCGCGATTGTTTCGTCAAAAAATATTAGCGAAAAACGTTACGCCCCAAAAAGAATTACCCTTGACCAAGCGATAAAAAGCAAAACAATGCAAACAAATGCTATTCGAGATTTTTGGGAATCCTTTGTCCCAGGCAAATGCTTGGCAAGACAGAAATGGGATTCGTCCTTCAAGATGGAGTCAGACGCATGAAGGCCAAAGAGGTTTACTTCATCGTCAAGAACGATGACGAGCGATCTGGCGTGATGCGCTTCATCCAGGCATGGGATATTGATTCACCGCTTGAGGTCGTCATCCGTGAGGTATCAACAGACAGGACCACACAGCAAAACCGGCTTCAGTACAGGTGGTTTGCTGACGGCGAAAGGCAGTCCGATCAAAAAGCATGGGAGATACGAGCGTATTGCAAACTTCACTTTGGGGTCCCAATCCTCCGTCGCGACAGCGAAGAGTATAGAGAAAAATATGACCGCCTGATAAGGCCGATGGGGTACGAGCAAAAACTTGAGCTGATGGTTGAGCCTTTCGACTTTCCGGTTACAAGCGCGATGACCGTTAAGCAACACATGGAATTTTTGGATGCGGTGCAGTTACACCTATCTGGTCTCGGAGTCCAACTAACTAATCCGGCAGAATTTGGGTTATGCAAGTGAGCACGCCTCGAGACCCTGGCTGGAAGAATTTGACCCATCCGGTGAAAGAAATACCACTGGAAAAGATCAGGGAGTTTTATCGGAAAAAAGACCAGCAAGAACAACGAAACAAGAAACGATGAAATGCAAAATCTGCAAGGAAAAATTCGAGGCCAAGTTTTCGTCTTTTCAAAAGACTTGTAACTCAGTTGATTGCATGGTCGCATGGGGTAATCAGGTCAAGGACAAGGCATACAAGACCGAAACTCGTCAAATGAAAAAAGCATCACGAGATCAAGACAAATCTTACTGGATAAAAAAAGCACAAACTGAATTTAATCGTTGGATACGAGAGCGCGATAAAGGTTTGCCGTGCATCAGTTGCGGCAGAATTCATCAGGGCCAGATTCACGCAGGACACTATAAATCTGTTGGCGCTCACCCTGAGCTAAGGTTTAACGAACTGAATTGTCACGCTCAATGCTCACCATGTAATAACAACCTGTCGGGCAATATCATAAATTACCGAATAAATTTATTGCAAAAAATTGGAATTGATGCTGTAGAATGGCTTGAAGGGCCTCACTTACCACAAAAATACACAATTGATCAACTTAAAAAATTGGTTGGCAAATACAAAGTTGAGTAATTTATGACCAACGTGGTTGACATAAATCCAGTCAAAGCTGAGATGATTGCAATCTTAAAACAAAGGATTGCCGACATTGAATCTAACAAGATTAGCGGAGTTGTTTGCATCTGCGAATACAACCAATCATATTCACTGGACATGCCAGGAGAATTTTCTGGTGACATCGATTCGATTTCAACATTAATTGGCAAGCTAAAGATTGTGTCAGATTATTTTAGCGGTCAAGCACTGGCTGATTACTTTGGCGACCCTTATGAATGACTCGATTTTAGATTACATTCCGTATTGCAATTCCGAACAACAGATCAGGGTCATCAAGTCGATCCACGAACATGGGTCATCAAGAAAAGCTGCCACCGCATTGAAGCTGCAACGTCGCGGCATTGATGCAACTCTTCTTCGTATTAAACGTAACGCCGCGCTCAGAGGTTATGCGCCAGACTACGATCTAGTCCATCCAACAGCCCCAGGTCAGATACTCAAAGGCACCAGCACCCTGTATGACGCTGACGGCAACATCAAGATTCAATGGTCCAAGACTCAGGCCGACAAGGAGTACCAGCGAGAGCTGTACACTCAGTTTGTCAGCGACCTTGTCGAGGACATGAAGAACACGACGGCCCCAGCTATTCCAAAGCCACCAAAACCAGACAAAGATGACCTTGCAACTTTTTTTGTTGTCGGCGACGCTCATATCGGGATGAGAGCTTGGGGCAAGGCCACCGGTCACGATGACCATGACACCAGAATCGGTATTAACGACCTCCACAACGCTTTCAGGCACTTGATTGCTGCTGCGCCATCATGTCAGACGGGTTACCTGATCAATTTGGGAGATTGGTTCCACGCGAACGATTCAACCAACAGGACCCCAGCTTCATCAGCCCAGCTTGATGTCGACGGAAGGTTGGCGCATGTGCTTGCAGCGGCGAAGACTTTAATCGTTGCTATCGTCAAGATCATGCTCGAAAAATTCCCGAAAGTCATAATCGTCAACGCTCGCGGTAATCACGATCCAGACGCCGCCGTCTACTTTAATGAGATCGTAGCGGCTAGGTGGCACCATGAGCCAAGGGTTCAGGTAATGCCTAACACATCGAAATTTGTTTATATCCAGCACGGATCAAGTTTGATTGGCATCCATCACGGCGACAGGATCAACCGCAATCGAATTTACGAGGCAATGACCCGCGATAAGCGAGTGGAGCTTGGGCAATCGGAATTCGTGTACTTTTGGACCGGCCACATCCATCACAAGACAGCAGAAGAGATTGGAATGTGCCTGTTTGAATCTTTCGGTATTTTGCCACCACCAGATCAGTGGCACAGCGATTCAGGCTATGGTGCTGCGCGAGAAATGCAGTCGATTATTATTAGCAAGCGCGACGGGATCGTGGCCAGGAACGTCTGCGGCATCAAGATGGCAAGACAATATGACAATGTTTTGGAGATTGAATAATGAGCGCATTTGATAGTCAGGTCGGCGGGAATCACTACAAGTCGTTCAAAATACAGCCAATAGAATTCATAACAATCAATGGCTTAGGTTATATTGTTGGAAATATTATTAAGTATGTTTGTAGGTATAAGAGTAAAAATGGCATCGAGGATTTGAGAAAAGCGCGTCATTACATTGACATGCTGATCGAATCCGAGCTGAAAGAAGAGGCGTTTGCAAGAAACAGAAGCGTTGGAGACAATTATGAGTAATCAGGAAAACGATCTGGTAATTGATGCGGTACTAAAGTCTATTGCCAGGTATCAGATGACAGGTGACTGCAATCACCTTGAGCGGGCCAGAGACACGATTGATGACTTAATTGATCACCTGGCTGATCAAGTGATTGCTGAGACACACCTCACGCCTTACGCTCAGAGGTGCATCTCAGACGAGGACTGCGTTATTTGCGATTAAGCCATTCCGATAGGCTTGGAAGTGGAAAACCAGTGGTTATGTCAAGGCCGTGACCATTGTTGGCGTTATCACAAAAAACTTCCCAATCAATAATTTCCTCGTAGGAATAAAACTTTACTGGAATCTCAATTTCACGCCTAATCGACTTTGCCATTACCAACTCATCAACTGAATAAATGCCATCAATGCTCATTAACTCCACTCCTCAAGTATCTCAATCAGTTTGCCACGTCTTGTGATCGGCATCCCGTTTTCGTCGTTCAGCTTGACCTTAACCCTTGCACCGATCATGTCGCTGCTCTTCATGTAACTTGGCAGCTCAAAGCTGCCGACTGTTCCAGCCGCGCAGTCGTCAATAACACCAACATATTTCTTTGTGCTGATCATCGCTTTCTCCTCGTTGCCATTGGTTTTTTGCGCCTCGGAAGGCTTTCCACGATGGCAGCGCCAAGGCCGAAAAACAAAAATAAAACTAAAAACGTGATGAACAATTCTTCGCAGTTCATTTTGATCCCCTTGCTTGTTTAGTTGTGGGGCCGAAGCCCAGTGTTGATTAGAGTTGTTCAATAAGAGTTATAACGGCCTGACCAACAGCCGCTTTTTTGTTTCTCGCTTGGCAAAAGCCGCCTGTTCTGCTGTGATATCACGGCCAAGCTCTACTTCTGCTGCTGGTGCTACTTGCTGGTCAAGACCCATGATAGCGCCCAAGAGCGCGTTGTCTGGCGATAGGGCAGTGTCTGCTGATGTGGCAGATTTCATGGCCGCCTTTGCAGCAGGCCAGTCTTTTTTGATCATCGAAACATACGCAACGCCCCATCTATATCTGGACACCAGCGCCCAGGACTCTCGGGCCAACTTTTCGTCGGCCAGCTTGGCAAAGTAGGCAGCATCTTCTGCCGCCCTTTCAGCCGCTTCGCGAGCGACCAGCGCCTGCATATACTCCGTGTCGCTCATGGCGGCAACTGCCGCCTCTGCTTCTTCATCGGTCGCCCATGCTGGCAGGCCAGCAACTACATGATTATTTGTTAGACTCATTTTGATTGCTCCTTTGCAACTTTGACCAAAATGGCCATAGCATCTTCTTCTTTTTTTCCAAACGGCCAGTTCTGGCCGCATCGCGGGTACTCGTGTGCTACTTCGTACAATCGCTTGGCACGATCAATAGCAGCGTCTGCCTTGCTTGCCTGTTCGCGGTTGACCTGTGCCGCCCTGGCTTGTTGTGCCAGCGCTTCCAGATCAACCTTTGGATCTGCCGCTTTTTTGGCAGCAGCTACCTGGCGCACCAGGTCAACCGCGATTGCCTTGTTTGCGGCAGTTGGGCTTGCGGCGTAAGCAGATCGAGCCGCCGCCAACTGGTCGGTCAAACTACTTAGCGTTTTTCCCATTTCTGTATTCCTCTTTCCGTTGTTAGCGGGGCCGAAGCCCCGTTTGGTTTATGCTTCTTCTTTGCGAATTTCAACACCAGCCTCAAGTGATGACAACATTGCTTCCCAGAATTCCACGGTGTTCTGGTCTTTAACATGGCTGGCGTTTTCATAGTCAACACACTCGTTTGTGAATCCATCGTTGTCTTTATCGGCCAGTGCGGCGCTGTAACGCTTCTCGGCGGCAACGAGCTGTACCTCAGCAGAAGATAATTCAAAAATAAGGGCGTCGTCTTCGGCAAACCACTGATCATCTTTGTTTTCGATTGTATCGTGTGCGGCTATGTCTGCGTTGATTTGTGCGATTGTTCTCATTTTCTGTATTCCCTTTCCCGTTTCTGTTGTGATCAGTATATCTGGTCTTACCCTAAAGTAAAAGACTTTCTGTACTTATTTATAAATAATCTATATTAAGGTGCAAATTAGGGGTGGGTTCTGCTTAGCAGCGCCCTAGTTGCTACAGCTACACTTGCTACATTTGCTACGGTTAGCCTGGTAAACAATCATGCTAGACGTGACATGATTAACAAACGAAAACCTAATTCGGTTTTGCCAAAACCTGACTCGGTTTTGTTAACGCACTTTCTTGCGCCTACTTTTGCGAGATTGTTACAGTTTGATGCGCCAGGTACGCCAATGGCGTATACGCTCGCCAAATAGAGCTGCGATTTAGGTGGTTCTACTGGGGTTGTTTCATAAGCAATACAATGTATAGGGTATGGCGCAAAAACGCCTCAGAACGGTTTAGAATGCGTCTGGTGAGGGATTATGGTTGAGGGCAATGTTATGGGCATAAAAAAGCCCGCGTTAGCAGGCTGATTTGTTGGGGTGAATGCCCAGGGATCTAACCTGGTGCCGACAAGACGGGGAGGGGAGGCCGGCAGTCACAGACGCACTCAAAGCTATTGTCCGATAATCTTTGATGTAATGCCAGTCCAAACTGCAATGCAAAAGCCAACTACCATCGTCCCGATAAGCGCCATCGACCCGTGGTCGGCGAGCTTTCGCATCCGCCTGCCGAACCGTAGGTCCTCCCGAAACTCCTCGACAGACGCGGGGTTGTTGATGTCGATGCCCAATATTGCAAATACTTTTTTGACTGCAAGGTCTGCAACCTCTTGAGCATCGCTGGACATGATTACAAGCCCTGTCCTGGGGTGATGTAAACCGTTGCGGTCCCAGACTGGGCCTTGCCGGTAAAGTAGACGTCGGCGCCAAAGCGCAAGACCTCGTCAGTACCAGGTAACAGCGGGATCGATGTCGCCACGGTATTTGCTCTGGTCACCGCGTCAGCCGCTGATGCTCCAACGCCCAAGAACACCAGTACGGAGCTGGAGTTGATGATCCGGTACTGGCCTGCGCTGGTGCTGGTGGCAGGGTTAATCGGGGCCTGCTGGCCAGTTGGTGGTGTCCCAGCAGCCGCGATGGTAATCGTGTTACCGAGCGGGTGAAAGGGGATGTTTGATTGGCTACCCATTGTCTTCTCCTGGCGCATCAAGCAACGCCTTTAAGTTGTTAACATATACAGTATTTGCCGACTGTACGATGTCGTACTCAGACTGCAGCTCGGCCATCTTTTGCTGGCATCGTGAGAGCTGGCCGACGATAGCCTTTTGTTGATCAGTTAAGTCGTCGAAGTCGTAATCTTTGTCATCAATCGTTATCGTTCCCATCTTTTTCTCCACGGTTAAAATTTAATACTATCACCAGCCTCGTTAATTTACCAAGGCAGCGGCGTAACTTCAGGGCTGACCGGAGGCGTGATCATGCTGTCGATCTGGCCTTGAACGCAAGATTGTGCGCTACTAATTTCGGACTCAGGAATCCAGCCGATGACTGTTGCCTCGGTGAGGTCAGTATAAGGAATAAAGTCTTCTGGTGACTCGCTTGAATCGAATCGAGTGTTGCCGCCAATTGAGGCCGTGTTGTCGCCGTCTACTCCGGTGACTTCCCACAGTACATTGACAACGTAATCAGGATCTGGCTGTTGCATAGTGTACATGGTCGTAATTGTAGTAGTAAAAGTTGTCATATTATTTTCCTTCTAAAGTTGTGATGCTTGATAAGCCGCGATAACTTCAGCAGTATGCACGGCTGCACAGATAGCCTGAACTTCTGCTGACTCACCGCTGTAGTCTTGACCAGCAATGATAACGTGACGATGGTAGCCAGAGGATAGCTCTACGCCGTCTTCAAGTACCTGCGTACAAGTCCTGATTTGAACGGCCTTGTATGGGCCAACTATTTCTATTTTATCTTCACTGATTACTTTTTCTAAAGCCATTGTGTTTCTCCTGTCTATGCCTACCGTCCGATAGGCGTATGGTTATGTTGCTTTGATTTTGTGTGGTATTCCTTATGAGTCTGTTCTGTAAGTTGCGGTCACAAATAGCGTGCCAGTGCCGCCAAGGTCTGCATGAGTTAAATATGCAGGCGTATTACCACTGTTATAATAAACTCCTAAGTATGTTGTCCCCGCGTCACCCACGGCTACCAGACTAGTACGGGCTGTAGCAAAGCTACCACCATATACTGGCGAAGTACATGCAAAATTAGCGCCCGAACTTATCGTAAAAGGTAGCCCAGCAAGTAATATTACTCCAGAGGCTGTACCTAGCGTCGCACATACTAGTGTCATATTAACTGTCACCAAGTTGCCAACTTTGGTATAGAACCCCGACTGCACACCATACGTCATAGTGCCTGCGTACCAGAGTACAGGTGTAAAAGTTCCACTCTCATAGTCATCCAGCGTTTTGCTTGATACGCTGCCGCCAGTGGTTCCGAAGACGACACCGCCTGATAGGTATAGGTCTTTGAAGCGCACATCTGATAATCCCAAATCAGTTGTAGCATCTGTATACGAATAACTGGTATCAATAGGAGCGATGTAATTTAAGCCAAAACGCAAACCTTTA
>Ga0208544_10003147_pt1 | contig 10460 bp, 9 predicted proteins | sample DEB08_DNA_9_FD_184526 | JGI IMG/M metagenome (GOLD analysis project Ga0208544, IMG submission 184526) | Aqueous microbial communities from the Delaware River and Bay under freshwater to marine salinity gradient to study organic matter... | ecosystem: Environmental > Aquatic > Marine > Coastal ...
TTTTCCGGCGTTGGAGCGTCGACCGACGGCGGAAATGACAATATCCGCTTCAATTGTCGTGTCTTTTGATGTTGTTAGGCGGATCCCGGCGCTGCTGGTTTCAATATCAACAACTGCAGTGCCAAAATGGAACTCACAGCCCTGCTGGACCATTGCCTTATGTAAAACCTTCGCAGATTCAGCATCCGCATCGGGCAGCATTGTATCGGCTAACTCTACTAGAGTCACCTTACTGCCTAAGGCAGCGTACAGGGTTGCCATCTCTAAGCCGATAATACCGGCGCCCACAATGGTCAACCGCTTCGGTATTTCAGGCAATTCCAGCGCTCGGGTCGAATCCCAAATACGGGCATCCACTGGCCAGTTTGGTAAACTGACCGGAGTCGATCCGACCGCGATAATGACGTGGTCGAAATCAATAGTTTCACCCTCGACCGACACACTATTGGGGCCGGTAAAGCGTGCTTCCCCTTGATGCACGGTGACCTTGCGTCGACGCGCGATTCCACCCAGACCCCCGGTCAGCTTACCGACCAGCGAGTCCTTATGAGCGCGCACCTTATCCAAGTCGATCTCAGGCTCGGAGAAGGTGATCCCGAGTTCCGAGGCATGCTTGGCTTCGCGAATCACTTCAGCAACATGCAGCAGTGCCTTGGAGGGGATACAGCCTTCATTTAGACACACGCCACCGATGGAGTCGCGTTTGTCGACTAAAACAACATTAAGCCCCAGATCTGCCGCGCGAAAGGCCGCCGCATACCCGCCAGGACCACTGCCTATTACTAATAATTCTGTTTTCATCTCGCCTTACACCATCAGTCGTTGAGGTTCGGTCAAATATTTGCAAATTTGACGTGTGAACCGAGCCGCATCTGCTCCGTTAATAACCCTATGGTCGTAACTGAGATCCAGTGGTAAACGCAATTCCGGCAAAAACTCGGTGCCGTTCCAAACCGGTTCCGTGACCATGGGCGTAACACCCAGGATAGCGACCTCGGGCGGATTGACGATGGGGGTAAAATAGGTGCCACCGATATTGCCCAAACTGGTGATCGACATCGATGCGCCACCCATCTGCTCGGCTTTTAGGCGCTTCGATTTGGCTGCCAACGCTAGGACATTAATTTCCTCAGCGATGGCCACAATTCCCTTTTGGTCTGCATTGCGAATCACGGGTACAACTAAGCCATAGTCGGTGTCAACGGCGATGCCGATGTGCACATAGTGCTTTTGGATGAGCGTTTGACCGTCTGCACTTAGTGAGGTATTGAACTTGGGCATCTCTTGCAATGCCTTGGCCAACGCCTTAACCAAAAATGCCAGCACCGACAATTTCACACCGCGCGCCTGCATTTCGCCTTTTAGGCCCTTGCGAAATTGCTCCAGCAAGTCCACAGAGGCTTTGTCGCCATGGGTCACGCTGGGAATCAATTGGATCGATGCTTGCAGGTTGCCAGCCGACACCAAGGCCATCTTGGACATCGGTACTTCAGTCACCGCACCATACTGGCTGTGATCGACCTGCCAATATTGCTGGCCGTCTGGCGTCGCCTTGACCGAATGACCGGCAAAGCTCCGCGCTCGTTGTGACGGAGACCCGTCCGGTATCATTTTAATCATTGCGCTCACCAAACCGTCGATATGTATTGAGTTTCCATAAATTCCATCAAGCCTTCGTGGCCGCCTTCGCGTCCCAGTCCAGACTGCTTAACACCACCAAAGGGTGCCGCGGGATCCGAAACCAAACCGCGATTTAAGCCAACCATACCAAACTCAAGCTGCTCGCTGATGTGCAGACCTCTTTTTAGATCCTCGGTGAACACATAGGCCACTAAACCGTATTCGGTATCATTGGCCTTGGCGATAATCGCCTGTTCATCGGTAAAGGTTTGAATCGCCGCAACCGGTCCAAAAATTTCATCATCAAGGCACAACGCATTGTCGGGCACGTTACTCAGAACCGTGGGCGGATAAAAATAGCCCGGCCCGGTTGGTAACACACCACCGACCTCAATTTTTGCGCCCTTTTCAACCGCGTCACGCACAAAGGCACTGACCTTGTCGCGCGTGGCGGCATTGACTAGCGGACCAACATCGATGCCCGCTTCCAAGCCGTTGCCGACGGTTAACTTGCCCATTGCTGCGGACAGTTTTTCGGTAAACTCAGTGGCTATCGATGCGTGCACGTACAGTCGATTGGCCGCCGTACAGGCTTCACCCATATTGCGCATCTTGGCCAGCATGGCACCTTCAACCGCCACATCGATATCGGCGTCGTGCAGCACCAGTAGGGGCGCATTACCGCCCAGCTCCATAGCAGGGGTCAGTACCTGATTGGCAGCCAGCTTCAATAGGTTGCGACCAACACCCGTTGATCCGGTGAATGACACCACGCGAACCCGAGGATCATTCATAATAACTTCGGAGATTTCCGCGGGCTTCTGCGACGGCAGGATATTGACCACGCCGGCCGGTACGCCGGCTTCTTCCAATAAAGCCGCCAAAGCCAACAATGACAGCGGAGTTTCACTCGCAGGCTTAACAATAACCGTGCAGCCGGCGGCGAGCGCCGGTGCTATTTTACGAGTGCCCATTGCTGCTGGGTAATTCCACGGGGTTATTAGGTAAGCAATACCGGCTGGCTTCTGATGCACCAGGATCCGAGCACCACTGGCAGGGGCCATGGTAAGGTTGCCATCGGCTCGAACCGCTTCTTCGGAGAACCAACGGAAAAATTCGGCGGCGTAGGTCGCCTCGCCCATTGCATCGGTTTTCGCCTTGCCATTTTCAAGGGTGATGAGCTCAGCAAATTCCGGCAAACGGGCCGTCATCAGATCAAAGGCTTTGCGCAAAATCACACTGCGTTGTCGCGGCGTCATACCGCGCCAGACGGGTGCGGCATTGGCCGCCGCGGTCAGCGCGTCCTGTGCATCGGCAACCTCGGCCGAGGCACATTGGCTTAACACCGACTCGTCAAACGGATTGATGACATCAAATACCGCGCCTGAGGCTGAATCTCGCCACGCCCCGTTTATATACAATTGGTTCTTAAAGTCTGTCACAACACTAATCCTATAATAATTGACGCAGAGGCTGGGAGAAACGCAGCACTAATTCTGACAGCAGCGCGACGGCTTGCTTGGCGTTTATTACCTCAGAATCGTAGTTCAGGTCCACGGTCCATTCGGATTTGCCGAAGAATGCGATACTGATGCCAGCATGATTGTCATCTGAAAAACTGGCAATCGGTGAATCGGTGAAATTCCACAAACTCACTGTACTGTCGACTGCAGAGGTTATTAACTCAATACCGGACAAGCCCGCGCGATCTGGATTCAGAATGCTGGTCTCGTCAGCGGCCAAGGTCACATAACAGTCAGAATCGGACTCAATGGCCTGGGTGAAGCGCAACGCGCCCGCGGTCATAACGGCTAATAATTCTGCTCGAGTGATGGTAAAGCCTTCTGCGCCGAGCCACTGCTCCATCGCAACCAATGCCTCGGGTGCAACTTTCACACTCACCTTCGAACGTGACTTCGCAGTCGCTTTCATAGGGACATAATTGACGACATCGTGCGCATGGAAGGGTTGCGCTATGCCAGAGGATGCGATATCCGCCAAGGCGATATTGCGTTCACTGGCCAAGGCTTTTGCCTTGGGTGACGCAAGTATCTTACCCGTGCTGGATTGCTGGATCGGCACGGGTGCTTTCGGTACATCCGCTACGGCGGCAATAGGAGCAGGCGCTGCTACGGGCTTTTCGACTGCCGGCACTGGCGCGGCACTCACGGCCGGGGCCGCACTCGCCGAAGCGGTGCTTTCCTCAGGCGTGGCAGTCAGTTGCGCAATAACATCACCCACCGGTACCTCGGCGCCCTCTTCGTATTTAACGTGCGACAAATAACCCTCATGACGCGTTTCGATATCCTGGACGGCCTTATCCGTTTCAACGGACAAGACTGCGTCGCCAGATGACACCCACTCGCCGGGCTTCTTCAGCCATTGCGCGATGATGCCAGTGTCTTGATTCATACCGAGCACCGGCATGATAATCTCAAAAGACATTACAATACCCCTGTGACTAACTGAATGGCTCTAGCCGTAACACCTTCAACGGTAGGAACTGTTAGATCCTCTAAGGCCGGCGAGAATGGGATCGGAACATCCATGGCGCCAATTCGAGTCAGCGGAGCGTCGAGGTAATAGAACGCCTGCTCGTTCAGTCGTGCGACAATTTCCGAGGTTACGCCAAAGCTTTGGTGGCCCTGATCGACAACGATCGCTCGACCGGTTTTCTTAACCGAATTCACTAAGGTGGCGTCATCGAGTGGCGAAATCGTTCTAACACTAATGACTTCAGCACTGATACCTTGACGCGCTAAGGCGACGGCCGCGGCTTCACAGACTTGGACCATCGACGAGGTTGCGATCAGGCTGATATCGTTGCCCTGAGACACCACGTTGGCTTGGCCTAATGGGATGATGTATTCCTCTTCCGGTACCTCACCTTTCATCTGGTAGGACAACTTGTCTTCGAAGATGATCACCGGATTGTTGTCGCGGATCGCAGCCTTCATAAGGCCTTTCACTTCGTACGGCGTAGACGGAATAGCCACTTTCAAGCCCGGTATATGCGCGACCAAGGCTTGCAGGCTCTGACTATGCTGCGCGGCGCTGCGGCGCGTGGCACCCATATTGGTCCGAACGACCAATGGCACGGTAAGAGTGCCACCGGACATATAATGTTGCTTGGCCGCCTGGTTAGCCAATTGATCCATAATCAGGTAGATAAAATCACCAAACATCAGATCGACAATGGGCCTCATACCGGTCATCGCCGCACCCACGGCCATGCCCATAAAACCAGGCTCTGAGATAGGTGTGTCTAACACGCGTTGCGTACCAAATTCTTCAACCAGACCTGAGGTGACTTTAAACGGGGTGCCGGCTTCAGCGACATCTTCACCCAAGATAAATACACGCTCGTCACGGCGCATTTCTTCAGCGATGGCTTCGTTCATTGCTTGCGACCAAGTAATAGTTCTCATGCTAATTCTCCACCTTACTGTCTGCAAACACATGCATATTGACTTCAGACTCATCTGGATACGGCGCGGCTAAGGCATAAGCAACGGCGTCTTCGGCTGCTTTCTTAACGTCGCTATTGATCGCATCCAGCTCGCTCTGAGCAACCAGCTTTTTGGCCACAAGGGCCTGAGCTAGGATGCTGATCGGATCGCGATCTTCTTTCCAATGCTGCTCTTCTTCTTTGGTGCGATAATAGGCCCGGTTAATGTCGCCCACGTGATGACCATGATAGCGGTAGGTTGCTAATTCGATAAAGAATGGACCCTCACCGTTACGAGCGCGCGCGACCAACTTTTCGGACAACTCATTTACCGCGACAAAATCCTGGCCATCGACTCGATGCGCCTCGATGCCAAAGGCTTCGGCTCGCGCGGTAATAGCACCTGCGGCCATTTCATCGACATGGGTATATTCGCCGTAGAGATTGTTTTCACAGGCGTAGATCACCGGCAGGCTCCACAGTGCGGCCATGTTCATCACTTCATACAGAAGGCCTTGTCCGAGCGCGCCATCGCCAAAGAAACAAACCGTGACATCGTCCTTACCAAGCATTTTTGAGGTCAAGGCGGCACCCGTTGCAATACCGGCACTGCCACCAACGATGGCATTCGCGCCCAGGTTGCCCATGCTTTGATCGGCAATGTGCATTGAGCCACCCTTGCCGCGACAGTAACCTTCTTCTTTACCGAGCAGTTCGCAGAACATCAGCTTTAAGTCTGCACCCTTGGCAACACAGTGACCGTGGCCTCGGTGGGTACTGGTGATGTAATCGGTCTTTTTCAACGCTTCACAAATACCCACGGCGACCGCTTCCTGGCCACTGTACATATGGGTCAGGCCGGGCATCTTAGCGCCGAGGTAGAGATCGTTCGCGTTGTTTTCAAATTCTCGTATAGTGACCATCTGTCGATACGCTTGGAGCAAACGCGGCGTATCTTTTTTTGTTAAAGTTGCCATTTTAAATTCTCTATATAAATTAGTGCTTATGGTTACAGCTAGGACCGTGAGTATGACTGTGACTTTTCCCGCCGATCAATTTAGGCGAAGCGGTCACGCCACCGGTTACCGTGCGCCGACTTGAAACAGAACCATAGGCCGGTGTTTCTCTAGTGTTTTGAAACATTTTCTTGGCTAAAGCCACATTCGAAGCACAACCGCAGGCGGTTGCTGCTGGCAGTTTTTTGTTAACCTTTACATGCTCGCGAATGCCGTTATAGCGAATCGAAAAGCCGGCTACGATAACGCGTATCATTTCCTCGCCGGAGTCCGGATGGCTGGTATAACGGGGCTCGTCCATTTTTTGGGTGAAGTCAAAGCGTTCACCGGTTTCTACTGATTCGTAGGTATATATAGGCATATGGTTTCCTCAACCTTGCCAGCGATATAGCTATCACTGACAGGGTTTTCAACTTTAACGATGGCTGTTAATTAATAAGCATTTGCGACAAATAAATCTTGGGCAGGGAACAGAGTAATAACTCGGCAACCGGTGGCGGTTACGACGATTTCTTCCTCAATTCGTGCGGCTCCATTGCCGTCAGCGGCTGGGCAGTAGGTTTCAAGCGCGAAAACCATGCCTTCTTTCAATTCAAACGGATTCTCGAAAGACACTAAACGACTAATGATCGGCCGTTCATGCAACGCCAAACCAAGGCCGTGACCAAACTGGAGGCCAAAGGCTTCCATTTCAGAGTCGAAGCCGAAGGCCTGTGCTCGAGGCCAAACGGCCGCAATCTTATCGGTCGTCATGCCTGGTCTAACCAGAGCAATGGCATTGTCGATCCACTCACGCGCTTTGGCGTAGGCATCCACTTGCGCCTGAGTTTTACTACCGACGTTCAAGGTACGGTAATAACAGGTTCGATAACCCATGTACGACTGAATAATATCAAAGAATGCTTGATCGCCAGGGCGATACATCCGGTCGGTGAAATTATGGGGATGGGGTGAACAACGCTCACCCGACACCGCATTAATCGCTTCAACATCGTCTGAACCATTGTCATACAAAAACTTATTGGCGAGTGCGACCATTTCGTTTTCACGTTTGCCAGGCTTAAGCTCCTCGGCAATTAAATGATAGGCACCATCGACCATAGACGCGGACTGGTTCAACAGGATGATTTCATCCATGCTTTTAATCTGTCGGGCATTCAACATAACCTGTTGAACGTCACGCACGTCAAGCCCTTCCTGCTGCAAAGCAAACAGCATCGGAGGTTCACAAACGTCCACACCGATCGGCATATCGAAAACGCCTTCTTGGCGTAACAGATCGGCAATTTCTTTAGCCGCGTTTGCAAACAAACCAGCCTCTTCACCGACCGAACCGCGCAGACCCAACATACCGGCACGCCAATGGTCGGGTTCGAACCAAGGGTTGTGCAGACGATGGTGCGCTGCGGCGCTGCCGAAGTCCCACAAATAGGGATCCGAGTTACCCGTAAACAGAGCATAGCGAGCAAACTTATCACGTGACCACTCGCCAATAACACTGCTGGTGAGGTAACGAATATTGTTGTTGTCGAAACAAAGCATTGCGCCAAGATCAGACTCTTCTAGGGCGGTGCGTGCTCGTGCGACCCGGTAACGATGTAAGCGACTGAAATCAACACGCTCTTCAAAGTCGACATTCATCCGTCCCGGAGACGGGATTGGACGCTCCCAATCCCAGCGCGGGTCCAGGTCAGGGTTCGTGATAATTCCGTTATCACTTGGAGTTATAATAGCCATATGTCTAACCCTTAGTTGTTATTGAATTACCATGCCGCCGTCGATCATCAACAACTGACCGGTCATATAATCTGAATCTGGGGCCGCCAGAAACACTGCGGTGCCAACAACATCTTTGGGATACGAATAGCGCTTCATCAGAATCATGTTTTTGGCCAGCTCATCCATAGAATCGCCTTCTTTTTCAAACTTACCGATAGCGACCAGGTCCTTATCAAGCTGTTCCCACAGTTCTGTTCGAACAACACCTGGGCCGTAGCCGTTTACGGTGATGTTATGGTCTACCAGGGCTTTGGCGCCGCCGTTAATCATGGCTAGAACCGCATGCTTCGAACAAGAATATGGCACAACATCATCAAATGCTTGGCGCGACAAGATGGAGCCAACATTGATGATTTTGTATGGACCGTTTTCTTTACCCTGAGCAATCATCTGCTTGCCGGCTTCCTGCATACCGACCAGAACACCCCAGGCATTGACCTTCATGATCTGGTTCCAATTGTCTTCGGTAATATCCAAGAACATCATCGGCTTATTGATACCAGCATTGTTCAGCATAATATTGAGGCTGCCAAAGGCATCAACGGTCGCTTTAACAGCCGCCTTCATTTGCTCACGATTGGTGACATCTAAACGCGCGGCGATGGCTTCGCCACCTTGAGCCTTGATACGCGCAACAACGGCTTCACAGCCTTCGATATTTAAATCTGCAACACAGACCTTTGCACCATGACGTGCGTATTCTTCAGCTACAGCCGCGCCCATACCTTGGGCTGCTCCGGTAATCAATACATTCTTTCCAGCTAGACGTTGTGACATGGTTTCATTCCTCAATAGATAATTATTATTGTTTGGTTGTAGTAGCGATCAATTTTCTTCGTAATTGCTCGGTATCAAAGAGCACCAGACGCCTTTGCAATTTCTTTTCATACATGACGGACATGGTCTGAAACAAAATAACGGTGAGTAGCAATATTCCTAAATATATTTGCACCACGTAGGCTGGGGTTATGTTAAATACTAACCCTGTATTGAGAAAGTTAACCGTTAGGGTTCCGACTATTGCACCGACTACCCCACCCTTTCCGCCAAGAATACTCACACCACCAATAAAAGCGGCAACGGTAGCGGCCAAGAGCAGGTACTGCAGCCCTAACGGCTGTGCTGTGCCAGAGCGCAGGCCAATGATGGCACCGCCGACACCGGCACAGAAACCGGACAAGGCAAAGACTAAGATCATCGGTCGAGTCAGGCTAACACCAGAGGCAACGGCCTCTTTACGAGCTCCGCCAATGGCGTAGATTTCGCGACCGTATTTGGTGTAGCGCATGAATAGACCAACGAAAATACAGAGCACAATTACCAGTATCGATGCGGGCGAGAAGAACACACCCATTTTCGTTTGAATAAAATCGGTTACGGCAAAATCGGTCAGCATCACCGTGCGCTCATCCGCGGCGAATAAAGACACCCCGCGCAACAACATGAGGGTGCCCACCGTTAAGACGATAGCTCTGACTTTAAGATAAGCGATTAAATAGCCCTGTGTCGCGCCAATCAAGGTAGCGCATGTAACACCCAGAAGAATCGATGTCGGCGCACCAAGGCTATCAGCAAAGCGAACTACAATAACCGCCGCCAAAGCAGCATTTGAGCCAATCGATAAGTCGATCTCGCCTGCGATAATGCACAACGTGAGTGCTAAGCCGACCAGCCCGAGCACCGCAAACCGTTCCATAATGGCAAAGCCCGTATTGAGCGTAAAAAACAGCGGATTAGAAAACGCAAATATAGAAAACAAGAGTACCGAGAGTATCACCGCAAAGGCTAGGTCAGGGTCTTTGGAAAATATTTTTTTAATGAACATTTGTAATTATCCTTCAGAGCGTGAGCCGCGGCGAATGTAGGCGAAAATTATGATGCTAAAAACAATCATCAGACCAACAGATAACACCCGGGGGCCGCTATTAAAGCCCTGAAGTACCATTAGGTTATCGACTGACGAAATGAACACCGCACCCAAACTGGTTCGCAAGGTCGAGCCAAAACCACCTACAATTGAGTTACCTCCGACCATGACAGTTGCGATAACCAGAATAGTAAAGTCTCCACTGGAGCCAAAGGAGGATGAGAAATAATTGGCTTGAGCGCTCGACATCTGAGCCGAAAAGGCGACCGCGACAAAGGCACAACAAACTGAAGCAATAATGCACACTTTTATCGCCATCATTAAGTTTTCATGGCCAGTCGCACGACCCGCGGCACGACTCGCCCCGATCAGATATACCTGTCGACCGAAGTTGGTTTTACGTAACACCCATTCAGCAAGGCAGGCAATCAGAACAAAGGCAATGGTTATATTGGGGATTCCAAAAACCGAACCAGTGCCGAGCCATTCAGCATCATTTGGCCGGCGAAATGAGATCACCAAATTATCACTCCACCAAGCGGCCAGACCATATAGAATACCGGCTGCACCCAAAGTCACCACGATTGGATTGCCACCCAAGCCGATCAAGAAACCCTGTATCGAGCCCGAAACCACTGCGACTAGAACCGCTGCCATCAGCGATAAAAAGAAGCCATAGTCGTTGGACATGCACATTGCAAAGGCAATGATGCTTAGGGCCGCGGTTTCC
>Ga0208544_10003151_pt1 | contig 10451 bp, 9 predicted proteins | sample DEB08_DNA_9_FD_184526 | JGI IMG/M metagenome (GOLD analysis project Ga0208544, IMG submission 184526) | Aqueous microbial communities from the Delaware River and Bay under freshwater to marine salinity gradient to study organic matter... | ecosystem: Environmental > Aquatic > Marine > Coastal ...
ACTCCAAAAGTCTTAAGAGGTTTATAAAAGATATTCTCCATCCAGTGATACCTTAAATGTGCAGCAAATCCCATTTCTTTAACACTATGGTGTACTTTATGAAATTTCCATAAAACAGGGTATTTATGTAATAAAACATGCGTAAACCACTGCACAAAATCAAGAATAATGAAAAATACTAATAACTGTAGCCACATTGCCCATTCAGAAATGTCGAAAAGAGCTAGACTTTTTGCAGTAATGTTAAATTCGCCAAAGAGTAGTCCTAAAATTTCATAAACTCCGCTAATAACTATAGAGAACATGAAAAAATTAAAGAACATATAAAACGCATCCAACCAAAAATCGCGTCTAAAAATGGATTGCTCTTTTCTCCACGGAAAGACGATTTCTAAAATCCATACAACTAATGATATTGCAATAAGACCCCAAAAGTAATTGGTGTACCAATTTACTTCAAAGATAATTGATTTCCATGTCCAATCTAATGTGCCCTGAAAGGAATTAACAAATGCATTTAAATACTTTTCCATTTTATTCTTATTTTATATTTTTACTTTAAAACACCTCCTTTTTAACCAAGAAGTATCATAATTCCATATTTTATTCAGACAAGACAATTTTCAATATTTGTTAGATATGTATGTAAAACATTTACTAGATGTTTATTTTCATTCATATATAACAAAATTAGTAATAAAAAGATATTAATCCTCTAATTCATACCAATCAATATCTACTAATATCATTCGTCTTCCTTTATCTATTGGTGGATAGTTTGAGACTAAATAATTAACTATGATCTCTTGATTCCCACCTAAATCCCATAGATTTTGTGTTTCTTGCATCCACTTAATAGTTGCATTCCAGCGCTCAGTATTCATCCTATTTTGAGTGACCAATTTCGCGGAATGACAATTTGTACAATTGTTTACAACGACCATCAATCCTTCTGCATCAAGCAAGCCTGTTCGAACATGAATCCCATTTTCAATTCGATCTTCATCTACTTCTAGAGGTGTTGCAACAACAGTTTCGGATTTTGACTTAAAATCAAAGAAACTAGGATTAACCATATAATAAACTAATCCGCCTCCTGTAATAACAAACAAAGCAAAAAGCAACATCAACAGTTGATATACTTTTCTTACTTGTGCTCTGAATGCTTCTTCTTTATTCATTTATTTAACTTTCACAGCTATTCTATGGCAAGCATTATTTAAATATCCTTTTGGATTCCAACCTGGTAAAAGCATTGGCTGCGCTGTGCCGTTCGAATCAGTTGCTCTGGCCCAAACCTCATAATAACCAGCTTTCGGAAAATTAACTGTCGCAGAAAAATGCTGCCATGCTAAACGATTTGCTGGTTTTTCGATAGTGCATGTTGTCCATGTAGATCCAAAATCTATAGAGTATTCCATTTTAGCAACTTCTAATTCACCAGCCCAAGCATGACCTCTTAGATTTAAAGCCTTTCCTTTATTAATTATCGCTCCCGTTTTTGGATAGGTAATTAGCGATTTTACAGGCATTGACTCAATAATGCACATATCTTCATCTTTTACTTTTTCACCTGGAGCAACAGGTTCACAAGGCACACGATATGCATCTCCTGTCATTTTAGTACCATCATGTACTTTGTTTCGAATACTTATTCTATTAACCCATTTACCGGAAACCGAAGCTGGCCAACCGCCTGCAACCAAACGCAATGGATAACCATGAACTAATGGAATGTCTTCACCATTCATTTGAAAAGCTAAAAGCGTTTCGTCTTGCAATGCTTTTTCCATTGGACAACCTCTAGAAATAGGTTCTTTCGTAGGATCCAAACTCAAATGCTTGTCTACAGCATGATAACCTATATAAACAGCATCACTCTTTATTCCTGCATCCTCAAGGACATCTCTTAATCTTACACCAGTCCATGAAGCGCAGTGAACTGCACCTATAGTCCATTGGTTTCCTTTTGCAGGTGGGTCAAATTCACTACGTCCATTTCCACCACATTCAATTGTTAGTTGATAGGTATGGTGTTTAAATTTTGATTTTAAATCTGGAAGGCTATATGTTTTTTTAGTGTTTACAGATTCACCATCAATTGTGAGTGTCCATGTTTTAAGATTTATATCATCTGGAAGCAAACCATTATTTCTAATAAACATATTAGAATTTGGTGTTATTTTATCATCCAATAAATGGGCTTGAGCTTCTATATTCCATGGCTTATCATTTAAGATTACCATTTCTGGATTCTTATTGAACATTTTAAAAGGATCTGGATCTTGTAATGCCACAGGCGTATAACCTTCAATCATTTGAGAACCAAAAATAAGTTCTGCACCTATAAGAGTTGCAAACGAACTTAATGTAGCTTTTTTAACAAAATCTCTTCTTTTCAAAACACTTAATTTATACGTTTAAATAAACAATCATACAAGTTAGAGTTTCTTTAGTTCTTATATTGTAACCAATGTTACATTAAAAAATTAAATTTAATTCTACATTGCAGAAATACTAAAAAAAGACATAATGATGAAAATCATGAAAAAAGATTTTGAAACTAGTTTTACTGGGTGGACATTTATTGTAGCGGCCTTATTATTATGGGGTGGCTGGGCTTTATCATCACATCACATTGGCGAGTATATAGTTGCTTCTGATTTCACCGCAATTGGTGAAAATGTTTGGTATTGGATTTGGATGTATCGCATTCACATTTTTGGTTGGGTAACAATGGGAATCGCGATGTTTGCGTTAGTCTCAATAACGGCAAGAAGACCTTATCGTGTAGTCATTTTACCTGGAGCAGGTATGATTATAATAGGGACTTTTACTTTAGCAATTGCCGCTGCATATTATTATAATCATGGTGCATGGGGAGTAGGACAAACAGCAGGAAAATCACCTGAAGAAGTTGAGGCGTTCATGAATAATCTTTTATTCACTAATCAATATGTTACATGTTTTATACGTTTTGGGCGTATCTTTTCTGGAGTAGGACTGGTATTATTAGGTTTTGGTTTCATTAAATGGAAAATAGTTAGCACGTGGTTAGGTTGGTTTACATTACTTTTAGGATTTGCAGCTATGGGAATTATTTTAGCTATTCCAGACAACTTCGAAATCTATAAACCTTTATTTCATATTAAAGTTATATGGTTGGTTATGATGGGTATTGTATTGTTAAAACAAGGAGTACATTTACCTAAACCTGCAGCTTAATACCTTAATATTTGTGACTTTTTGAAGTGAATCCCCTTTTATTACTTTCAAAATAATATGGCAAAATTGTTTGAATGTTATTTGCGTTATTTTAGCATAAGATTACTTTAATTTTAGCATTTTCGAGTTTGGTTCATTATAAAAATCATTAATTTTACATATTAATACTTATGTAAATGCAACAAACCACCAGTACCATTTTAATGGTTCGTCCTACAAGTTTTAGAGCCAATGAGCAAACGGCTGTGAATAACCATTACCAAAAGGAAATGAATGATGTGGCACAAGCCACTTTAGAGGAGAAAGCTCAAGAAGAGTTTGATATTTTTGTTGAAAAACTGAGAGGTATTGGTGTGAATATAGTAGTGTTTGATGCTAAAGATGGATTAGATACACCTGATTCACAATTTCCAAATAACTGGATTTCATTTCATGAAAATGGCGTAGTTGGATTATATCCAATGTTTGCCGAAAACAGGCGATCTGAACGTCGTGAGGCAGTTTTGGACCAATTAGAAACTGAAGGCTTTCAAATTAAAAATATTGTTGATTATACAAGTGCTGAAGAGGAACAGTTATTTCTTGAAGGTACTGGAAGTTTACTCTTGGATCGTGTAAATCGAAAAGCGTATTGTGCGTTATCACAACGAGCTGACGAGGATTTATTCATTGAGTTTTGTGAAGATTTTGAGTTTACTCCAATCGTGTTTACAGCCAACCAAACAGTTGATGGTAAGCGCACGCCAATTTATCATACGAACGTGATGATGTGTTTAGGCGAAACTTTTGCGGTCATTTGTTTGTCATGTATTGACGATAAAAAAGAACGCAAAAACGTTATCAAACATTTGAAAGAGGATGGCAAAGAAATTATTGATATTACTGAAAAACAAGTCAATAATTTTGCAGGAAACATGCTGCAAGTAAAAGGTAAAGATGATAAACGTTATTTAATTATGAGCCAAGCCGCATATGATGTATTAACACCTTCTCAAATTAAAACCTTAGAAACACACACTGAAATTGTGTCAAGTTCACTTAATATTATTGAAGCTTGTGGAGGTGGAAGTGCACGTTGTATGATGGCTGAGGTATTTCTGCCAAAAGCATAACGTTTCTTGTTTATGGCTTTTAAAAATTAATTGAATATATTGAGCTACTTTAGTAACTAAACTATGAGCTCAATGCAACAAATAAAAGCACCTTGGTATTACCTCTTACTAGTTATTTTAGCTGGAGAGTCAGTTTTTATTCTACCCTTTGTGCTTTCAAGAGTTTTTAGGCCTACTGTTCTTGAAGTTTTAGAATTAAGTAATTTAGAATTAGGGCTTTGTTTTTCAGTATATGGTATTGTTGCAATGTTGTCATATCCTTTTGGAGGCCCTTTGGCAGATAAATTTCAACCCAGAAAATTAATTGCTGTTGCTTTATGGATGACTGCACTTGGTGGATTTGTCTATGCCACATTTCCTAGCTATGCTGTTTTAAAAATATTGTATGGTTATTGGGGTTTTACAACCATATTTTTGTTTTGGGCACCAATGATTAAAGCGACTAGAGTTTGGGGAGGATCAAATTCCCAAGGAAAAGCATTTGGTTTTTTGGATGGTGGACGTGGTCTCGTAGGAGCGTTGTTTGGGACCTTAGGCGTTATTATTTTTTCATTATTTCTTGCTTCAGGAATTGCAGAAGCAACATTAACTGAAAGTAGAGCAGCTTTTAAACAAGTTATTCTTGTCTGCTCGAGTATTGTTATTCTTGTTGGCATTTTGGTATGGTTCTTTTTGAAATTAGATAAAGATATAGAGAAGCAGATTGTTTTAGACAAAATCACATTGTCTCAAGTTAAAGACGTGTTACGTTTGCCTTCTGTGTGGTTGTTAATGATTATTATTCTGTGTGGCTATGTTGGATATAAAATCACAGACGTGTTTTCGCAATATGCTGCAGATGTTATGCTGTTTGACCAAGTAGAATCAGCAAAAGTTGGCACATTTTTACTTTATATTCGCCCAGTTATTGGTGTTTTAATTGGAATTATAGCAGATCGTTCACGCATCACACTATTACTTTTTCTTAGTTTTGTAATTTCTTTTATTGGAGCACTATTGTTTGCTTTTGGTTTTGTTTCAGAATCGTTAACTGTTTTATTTTTTATATCAATTTTCATTGTAGCGGCTGGAGTTTATGGAATACGTTCACTTTATTTTGCAGTCATGGAAAAAGGAAAAATTCCATTGATTCTTACTGGAACTGCTGTTGGTCTTATTTCTCTTATTGGATATACTCCAGATATTTTTGCAGGTCCAGCTTATGGATATTTATTAGATAATTCACCAGGAATTAAAGGACATCAACATGTGTTTTTTATGTTGGCTGTGTTCTCTTTTATTGGTGGTATTGCGGCGCTTTATTACTATAAATTGTATGGCGTAAAAAAGATATAAAAAACGATTAAGATATGGCTTTTGCCTTTGGAAGCTCAACAAAGAATTTACTTCCTAAGTTTGGTTCGCTCTCCACCCATATTTTACCATGATTAATTTCCACTAGTTGTTTAACAATTGATAAACCTAGTCCTGTACCTTTTTCATGGCTTGTTCCTCTTGTTGTGAATCCACTATTTGTGAATAGTTTTTCTTGATTTTCTTTAGAAATACCGACACCTGTATCTTCAATACAGATTAAAATATTACCATTACGTTCTCTGTTTGAAATGGTAATAACATCGCCAATCCTTGAGAATTTAACAGCATTTGCTAACAGGTTTTGTATGATTATTTCAACCATACTTCTATCTGCATACACATAATCTTTAATAGATTCGTCTAACAAAATGATTTGTTTTTTACTCACTTTCTTTTCAATCAAGTTCATTTTCTCACTAAAGACATCTTGTATATTAAACTGCTGTGGTTTAGGCTCAAGATTCTGCATTTGAGATTTAGACCAGTTTAATAAATTCATTAGTAGTGCAGCTGCATTATCAGCATTTTCACTTAGCTCAGGAATAAGTTCATCAAATTCTTCTCTACTTATACTATCTTCTTTTAATAAATCTAAAAATGCTTTTACACCTGTGATAGAATCCTTTAAATCATGAGAAACAATAGAGAACAAACGATCTTTTACGTTGTTCATTTCTTCCAAATGAATGGTTTGCTCAAGAAGTGAATCATTTTCAAGTCTATACTGTTTATTTTTGTCTTTCAGAGTTTCTAAAGTATCACCAAGTGTCTTCCGTTTAAAGAATACACTTAACAATGCTATTATGGAAATTAACAACAAAGCACCTAAACCATAGCTTAGATACTTATATTGTTTAAGGGTTTTATCATTAATATTTGCGGTTATATTTTCTGTTGGTGCAGTTTTTGAATTGTTAATAACGTCGTAAGGGTCGTCAAAAACAACTGGGATAGCATTTGTCTTATCTATCTTAGCTTTTAAGTCATGATATTCACGTTGCCAATTAAACGCATTTTTATAATTGCCTTTAGTTGAGTCTAGTTGTACTCTTAACTTAAGATGCTTCAATAAAATGTCATCATCTTCAACTTCTTCAGTAAGTTTATATGCCTCGTTAAGTTGATATTCTGCTAATCTAATTTTGTTTTGTTGTAGGTTTAAATCAGATAAGTTATTTAATGTTTTTAAAATGCCCTTCTTATTGTTGTTAGCTCGATTCAGTTTTAAACCTTCTAATAAGTATGAAGCAGCCTTGGTGTAATCTCTAAATTGTAAATACTGTTCTCCAATATTTGGTAAAACTTCACCTTCAATAATTTTATCTGATTCGCTATTTGTTAAGTAAGTTAATAGTTTCTCATAATACTCAATAGATTTTCTATGCTCTTTGTTTAAAGCATATAGCTTTGCAATATTATTGGTCGATGCTTTTATACCATCAGTGTCTTTTAATAATTCACGAACTCTTAAAGCTTTAAAATTATAATTTAAAGCTTCGTCGTTTTGATTGGTATTAAAATAGGCTTCCGCTAAATTGTTATAGGCTAAACTTAATTGATCTAATAAATTCTTACGTTCAAAAACATCAATAGCAGAAAGCGAATGTCTTAATCCTTTATTGTAGTTCCCTCGTCGTATTTCAACAAGGCCTAAGCTGTTATTTACCTTTGCCATGCCTAATGAATCCTTAAGTTGCGTAAACAAGTTTAGAGATCTATTGTAATTATCAAGAGCGTTGTAGTAATCGTTATTTTCAGTATATATTAATGCTTTGTAATATTTCAATTCGGCAGATGCTGAATAGTAATTTAAACTTGCAGATAATTGTTCACTTTGATTAATATATAGGAGTGCTTTTTTAAATTCTTTTGAGTCATAGAGTACTTTAATAAGCTGAATAGATGTTTCAACCTTGGCGGAATCTTGTTTTTGATAGGCTAATTGTATAGTAAGACTATCCTGTACTTTAGTTTGAGAATAACTAAAGATGGATGTTAATATTACAGCAGTTAATGTAATTAACTGTTTCATTTACTATAATTGGTTTTAAGTACAACAAAAACAGTATTACCTATACTTGCCTTGAGGGAGAGGAAAATTAAGCAAATACTAAAAAGCAACTGAATTGCTTTAAAACTATAAGCAAGTATTATCATGATTTGGGATCTTGATTATTAGCTAGTAACAAAAATTGCTAAAAGCAATGCGAAAGCCTAATTTCTAGGTCTTAATACCAATAAATTAGATGAAAGGAACAATAAAATTTATTCAAAAATAGTTGTATCGATGAAAGGCATAAAACATAGGAAAACTACACGTTTGTCGATGAACGGTATACCTACAATATTCAAAAAACACGATAAAAGTCAAAGGGTTGAAAACAAAAGAATTATTTTTTGAAAAGCGCATCATTAAATATTGCGTATTTTAACATAAACTAAAAACTAAAATTATGAATAATACAGTTAAAATGATTCTATTGGTTGTTGGTGTCATCCTCATAGGATACGGAATTTATACCTTAATTGCTCCAGAAGCCTCAGTAGATCTGGGAGTGATAAGTGCTGAAGTACAAGACAACAATGATTCTTACATTACAATTGCCCTAGGATTGGTAGCTGTAGTTCTAAGTAGAGTTGGTGGCAAAAAGGCTTAAAAACGAATTAATAATAATAAATTAGAAGCTTGGTAGCCTTGTGTTATCAGGCTTTTTTATTGATTATTTTAGAACTTTATTTGGTATAAAAAAGTTTATCTTTGCAGCTTAAAATTTAGTAAGAATGACCATTCAGGAGACATTATCAGAACACGTTAAAACGGCTTTTTCTAATTTGTATCAAGCTGAACTTGATACTGTAGAATTTCAGTCAACTCGCAAAGAGTTTGAAGGTGATATTACAGTAGTGACGTTTCCAATGTTGCGTTTGGTTAAAATGAATCCTGCCAAATTAGGTGACGATTTAGGAAAATATCTTGTTGAAAATGTTGATGAAGTAAAAGCGTTTAATGTGGTTAAAGGCTTTTTAAATTTGGTGATTTCTGATAGTTTCTACCTCGATTTTTTCAATGGTATTAAAGATAATGACACTTATGGTTTTGTGCATGATAAAGATGATAAAGCTGTAATGGTTGAATACTCTTCTCCAAATACCAATAAGCCTTTGCATTTGGGTCATGTTAGAAATGTCTTATTAGGTTATAGTGTTGCCGAAATTATAAAGGCCTCTGGAAAAAAGGTGTATAAAACCCAAATTATTAACGATCGTGGTATTCATATTTGTAAAAGTATGTTGGCTTGGAAACGTTATGGTAACGGTGAGACTCCGGAAAACACAGGATTAAAAGGTGATAAGTTGGTTGGTAATTACTACGTAAAGTTTGACCAAGAATATAAAAAAGAAATTGCCTATTTAGTAACTAAAGGATTATCTGAAGAAGACGCCAAAAAGCAAGCTCCAATTTTACTAGAAGCCCAAGACATGCTTATCAAATGGGAAGCTGGAGATGATGACGTCGTTGCCCTTTGGAAAATGATGAATAGTTGGGTTTATAAAGGTTTTGAAGTAACATATAAAAATATAGGCGTTGATTTTGATAGTTACTACTACGAGAGTAATACCTATTTGTTAGGAAAAGAATTTGTAGCTGAAGGCTTAAACTCAGGTGTATTTTTTAAGAAAGATGATGGCTCCGTGTGGTGCGACTTAACACCAGATGGTTTAGACGAAAAAATAGTATTGCGTTCTGATGGTACAGCGGTGTACATGACGCAAGATATTGGCACAGCCATACAACGTATTAAAGATTGTCCTGATGTTGGAGGTATGGTTTACACTGTTGGTAACGAACAAGATTATCACTTTAAAGTCTTGTTTTTAATCTTAAAGAAACTTGGTTTTGATTGGGCTAAAAACTTATTCCATCTTAGTTATGGAATGGTTGATTTGCCTAGCGGAAAAATGAAAAGTAGAGAAGGTACTGTTGTTGATGCCGACGATTTAATAACCGAAATGACAACAACTGCACAAGAGATTTCACAAGACTTAGGAAAGCTAGAAGGCTATACTAAAGAAGAGAAACAACATATTTATAACATTATTGGTTTAGGTGCTTTAAAGTATTTTATATTAAAGGTAGATCCTAAAAAACGTATTTTATTTGATCCCGAAGAATCTGTAGATTTTGCTGGTAATACAGGTCCTTTTATTCAATATACATATGCTAGAATACAATCTATCTTAAGAAAAGCAACTTTTGACTATTCAAAAGAAATTACGGCAATTGATTTAAATCCAAAAGAGCGAGAATTAATTAAACAAATACAACTGTTCCCTGAAATTATTCAGAATGCAGCCCAGAATCACAGTCCTGCAATAATTGCAAATTATACATACGATTTGGTTAAAATATACAATTCATTTTACCAAACAGTTCCAATTTTAGGATGTGAAAACCAAGATGAAAAAATTATTAGAATACAACTTTCGAATAAAGTTGCAGAAATTATAAAATCAGCATTTAAGTTATTAGGAATTAATGTTCCTGAGAGAATGTAAAAAGTAAAAAGGTGAAATGTTAGGTTTTAAAAGCTGAAGGAAGTTAAACCTAACCGAAACTAATTGTTTTACAAAAGTATCAATACAAAAACATCATGCCCAACGGCGTTTCTTGGATTGAACCTGAACATAAAAAGGTTTTCGGTAAATTCAAGCCTGAATGGAATATCAGCATAGGGAACCATGAGATCGAAAATCATA
>Ga0208544_10003154_pt1 | contig 10443 bp, 14 predicted proteins | sample DEB08_DNA_9_FD_184526 | JGI IMG/M metagenome (GOLD analysis project Ga0208544, IMG submission 184526) | Aqueous microbial communities from the Delaware River and Bay under freshwater to marine salinity gradient to study organic matter... | ecosystem: Environmental > Aquatic > Marine > Coastal ...
CTAACCTGCCGTATCGCATCAACACGGACCATTCCTTGTCCGACAAGCACATCGACCTGTCTTAGCTTTGTAACAATCTCTTCAGGTTTGTGACGTTTAATAGCCATTCTAAGTCCTACAAATACTAACTTATAGGATGGACCAATTCATTGGGGGAAGATCAATTTCGCATTCCACGCCGCAATCTCCGGAACTTCCCCAAAAGCTTCACTCAGTAGCTTCAGTTTAGGGCAGCTGTCAAACACCGTGCCGGGGATATGTTCCAGAACATTGCCGGAGAGCCAGCGGTTGATCATATATAATTTGATATCCGCAAGGCCCGGTTTTGCACCTTCCACAAACGGCCCCTCGCCGATCTGCTTTTCCATAAACGCGCCCCATTGAGGCAGATAGTCTTCCGCCAATTGTTTGCGCGCAGCGCTCTTTTCCGGTCCGTCTGCCATGCGCATGCTCGGGGTCAGTCTGTGGCGCACATCTTCCGCCGCATCCATCAAGGCATCCACCCGCGCCGCTTCAAATGCATCCGCCGGATAAAGCCCGTGTTTGCGGCCGATCAGGCGCATGATTGCATTGGTTTGTGACAGCACTTGGCCGTTGACCTCGAAGGTTGGCATCGCCCCGAATGGCAGGCTCGGCTTGAGTGCCCTGAACGCTTCGCGGTTGACACGATTGTCTTCAAACTCGACGCCTGCCAGCACCAGCGCCATGCGGATTTCCTCGCCTCTGCTTCCGGGAAAATCAAAATAGGTGACGATGGGTTTGGACATGAAAGCTCCTGAAAGGGGATGATAATGGGCGCGAACCTACTCTCAATTCGCGCCGCTACCAAGATGGTTTGAAACTTTATTATTCGCCGAAAGCGCTTAAACAAACTGGCTGGCGAAAGCGGCGATAAAAACATAGCGCCCGGTCTTGGCAATCGTTACCAAGACTAAAAACCGCCATAACGGCTCGCGCATCAATCCCGCCGCCAAAGTTAGGGGATCACCAATAATCGGCGCCCAACTGAGCAGCAGGCTCCATTTGCCATAGCGCCCATACCAGCGCGAGGCTTTGTCCAATTGTTCGCCCGTAAAGGGAAACCATTTCTTATCGCGAAAGATATGCAGCTTGGTGCCGAGCCACCAATTGACCAGCGCTCCGCCGATATTGCCGATACTGGCAACCGTCACCAGCAGCCAGATCGGTTGCTGCCCATAGACCACCAGCCCGGCCAGCAGCGCCTCTGATTGCATCGGCAGCAGCGTCGCTGCAACAAATGCCGAGAGAAACAGGCCAGCCAGTTCGATCAATCAGCGATCTCCCGCATGGTGTGTGGCGTTAGTGTCCGCCGCCAAACTGGCCAGTGCGCACTTCATATTCAACGGCAATGCCGTAATCCGGATCATCGTCTGAATCCACCATCAACTGACCTGCTTTGTTGAGCAGCTTATGGCAATCGCGCGACAAATGGCGAAGCTGGATTTCCTTGCCCTGCGCCTCATATTTCCCCGCAAGATCTTCAATCGCCTGCAGCGCCGATTGGTCGGCAATGCGGCTGTTCATGAAATCAACGATCACCAATTTCGGGTCTTCTTCAGGGTTGAAAACTTCCGCAAAACCTTCCGTCGAACCAAAGAACAACGGGCCCTCGATGGCATAGACTTTCGCGCCTTCCGGCGTGGTGTGCACATTGGCGTGAATGCGCTTGGCATTCTGCCAGGAGTAAGCCAGCGCCGATACAATAACGCCGACAACAACCGCAACGGCCAAATCTTCATAGACCGTAACGGCCGTAACCAGCAGCATCACGAAAGCATCGGTCAGCGGGATCATGCGCAAGATCTTGATCGACTGCCAAGCAAACGTCCCGATCACCACCATGAACATCACGCCCACCAGCGCTGCCAGCGGTATCTGCTCAATCAGGCCTGAGGCAAAGAGAATAAAGACCAGCAAAAACAGCGCCGCAGAAATGCCCGACAGACGCGTGCGCCCGCCTGATTTCACATTAATCATCGACTGACCAATCATCGCGCATCCGCCCATACCGCCGAAGAAACCAGTGACCGTATTGGCAACACCTTGGGCCACACATTCTTTCGATGCGCCGCCTTTTTCACCGGTGATTTCACCGACCAGATTGAGGGTCAACAGGCTCTCGATCAAACCAATTGCCGCAAGGATTACCGCATACGGTAAGATGATCTTGAAGGTCTCAAGGCTCATGGGAACCATCGGAATAGCAAAATCCGGCAAGCCGCCTTTGATCGAAGCCAGATCGCCAACGCGGGGCACATCAATGCCGAAAATGATCACCACCGCGGCGACAAGACCAATGCCCGCAAGCGGCGCAGGAAAGGCTGCGGTGATGCGCGGCATCACCCAGATGATCATCATGGTTGCAGCCACCAGCGCAAGCATCACGATCAGCGGCCATCCGCTCATCCATACTTTCGCGCCATCAGCACCAGTAATTTGAAACTGGCTCATCTGCGCGAGAAAAATCACAATCGCTAGACCATTCACGAAACCAAGCATAACCGGATGGGGCACGAGCCGAATAAACTTTCCAAGGTGAAAAACCCCGGCAAGAATTTGCAAAATACCCATCAAGACGACTGTGGCAAAAAGATATTGAACGCCATGCTGAGCGACAAGCGCCACCATCACAACGGCCAGCGCACCAGTTGCCCCTGAAATCATACCCGGACGACCGCCCATGATAGCGGTGATAAAACCAACGATAAAGGCAGCATACAACCCGACCAGCGGATGCACACCTGCAACAAATGCAAAGGCCACCGCCTCTGGAACAAGCGCCAGCGCAACGGTCAGGCCAGACAGTATTTCTGTCTTGATCACCGAAGGGGTGAAACCGGAAGGCGCTGAATTGCCCAATTTTGAATTTGAAATGCGCTCGGCAAATGCCGCCAGCGTTGGCTTGACCATAATAAAAACCTGTCTTGAATTTCAGTTGCAATCAGAATTGCTTGCTCAGAAGCGTAAGACTAAAAGCCGCGCTTCTGAAGCGGTTCCCTAACGGATTCTGTCGCAAATGAAAACCTTCAATTAACAACGCGATTATATTGAGATATCTGATTTCGAATTTAGTGAAATATGGCTTCCATTTAAAACCAATAATTTTATGGCTGTTTGTTATAAGAACACGCATAATAAACAGCAAATGTACCTGGTGATTTTGAACGAATATCGGAGGTTGGAAAATGATTGTCCGTGTTTTTCGATGCACAGTCGTTGAGGGCAAAGAAGCGGAACACAGGGACTATGCTTTCAAATCAAGACATCCCTCGCTCAGCCGCGAGGCGGGGCTGGTAGCATATTATGCGGGAAAACCCCTCCCCGGTGAAAGCAATCGGACAAGATGTTTGGTTCAAATTTGGGAAAGCCTCGAATTGCTAAAAGCAGCTCGAGGAGAGTTCTGGGATCAGCCAATGAAGGCTATGCCCGACGAGGTTCGAGAAATTTATGACACGGCAACTGTTGAGCATTTTGAACTGGCTGATGAGTTTCAGACGCTACCAAAATAGGTCAATCACTTTGTTTGGCGTTTCACTTGTTTAAATCTCAACCGTGCCATCGATCATCAAAATAGTATTGCCGCCAATCAGCACCGTATCTATATTGACCCTAGATATCTGGACTTTTCCCTTTCGGCCAATGCAAACGCCTTGAGAGACTGCATTGCATCGGGCAAATCACCTGTCGACAACATCCATTTTGCCAATGCCGCATTAAGAGAACCCGTTATCGGATCTTCGCTCATTCCGCTAGATGGAGCCAGCATACGCACTTCATAGTCAAAATCTCCACCAGCGGCATGAGGAGCAATCAGACCAATATCCATCTTGCCTTCCTTCTCACCGGAAATATCATGCGGTCCGATAAGACCAACGCCTTGAAATTTAGGCCATTGGATTTTGGATGAATCAACCGCAAGAACGTCGGCTGCACTTTTCAAACGAAAGGCCTGCCATACAGGACCATTCTCCAAAACCGCTGCTTCCAAAACCGAGCCATCAGGCAAGTTCATTGCTGACACAACGGCTTGAAACATATCCTTGGGCATTGGCTGAATTTTGGTCGGTGGCGCTTCAAAGGCCAAACCATCGTCCATGATATAAACCGGAACCAGACCGACACCACATTCCTGCATGATAACCTTTGCGTGCTTCGGTTTGCCGCCTGACTTCAACCAGCAAGTACAACTGCCAAGGGTTGGATGTCCCGCAAAAAGCATTTCACGTTTTGGCGTAAAAATCCGTACTTTATAGTCAGCGGCAGGATCGGTTGGCGGTAATAGAAATGTAGTTTCAGCAAGGTTAGTCCAAGCGGCAAAATCCTGCATTTGCTTGTCACTTAGTCAATCAGCATCGACAATAACAGCAAGCCCATTCCCCTTGGTCGGTAAATCGGTAAACACATCGCATTGCATGAAACGTCTTTTTCTTACTGAACTCATTTCTTGTTCTCCAACTCAATCCAGGGCGCATTTTTTGCAGCGACACGCAATTCATCCAGTGCCAGCATAATCAAATCAGCTGATTTATTTTCTGTCCACACCGCATAGGCAGGAAACGGAAAACTGGGACTGTCTTTGACAAAATGTAATTTGCCAGCGGCTACATAATCGTCGGCGATCCGGTAAGGCAAATAGGCGGTCATTCCATTGGCGATCAAAAATTTGGGCAGAGCCGCGCCGATTTGAACCATCATCTGTGGTGGCTTTTTATCTGGATACCATCTCGCATGAGCCATCAAAAATTCTGGTCCCCAATTGTGAAACACATAATCAGAACCCAAAACGCCACCATGGTCCTTAACCGAACTTACCAAAACCAGCCGATCATCCATAATATGCTCAACTTTAAACCCCTGCCGCATTTCAGGATTGTATAAAACGGCAACATCCAGCACGCCTCTTAGAAGCATTTGCGACAGATTTCGAGGCTCACCAATTTGAAAATTTAGGGCAGTGCTTGGCATTTTTTTACTGAGACTGATCAACCATTGCGCCGACAATTCTGGCCATAAACTATCCTGACAAGCGAGAGAAAGAGAGTTGGAAAAACCATCTGGGAGCGAAATTTGATACATCGCCTCATCCCATAATTGCAGGAAAGAGCGTGCATAGCGTTCAAATTTCTCTCCATTAACTGTGAGTTTGACACCGCTTTTTGACCGTTCAAACAGGCGATGACCCAATTCCCCCTCAAGTTTTTGAACCCTAAGACTAACCGCTGATTGCGTAACAAACAGGCGATTGGCCGCCTCAACAAAACTCTCGGTGCCAGCTACCGTTAAAAACGTTTTGATAAGAACATTATCCAAAATATCTATCCATATGAAAAACTCATAATATATATAATTATTATTCGTTATGCATATATAATGCAATATGGCATATCCATTTAGATGAAACTGGATACAGTCTCATCGTTCTTGGTTGGCAAGGGCAAATTGATCGGGGCGTTGATCATTTGCCGTTACTCCGCTCCCGCAAGGCGTAGAGTAACGCCAGCCGAGAACTTAATAACGGGGGGAGGCATTGAAATGCGGGTTTCGATGGCTGCCAAAAGCAGCATGTTCTGGTGGATCAAATACGGTCTATTAACAAGAATTTGCATAACCAAAATCGAAAATTGGAAGGAATTTATAATGAGCAAAAGAGATGATTTGATTGCAAAATACGCAGCAGACCTAAAAGAAAAATGCGGCATGACTGCTGACATGGCTTTGTTGACCAAAGTTACCATCGGCTGCGGCCCATCAATTTACAATGCAGATGCATCTACCGTTTCCGGTTCAGATGCCGCAGAGTTGGAAACAGTAAAAAACAATTTCCTTATCAAAAAATTGGGAATGAAAGATAGCGCCGATCTGGATGCTGGCATTGCCATTGTGATGGAAACTTACGGAAAATCCAACCGTAACAAATACCGCGCAGTGGTTTATTACATGCTGACAAAACACTTCAAAAAAGAAGCTGTTTACAGCTAATTCAAAAACAATCCCGCCTTTGCTAAATATGCGCAAGGGCGGGTTTCGATTGCAAGGTGCAATATATTGGGGGTCGAATGCTAAAGTCTGTAACTGAATATATCGAACGGATAAAAGCTAAAGGCACATCAAATGAGACCTATGGCGAAGAAGAAATCTCCACTGCCATTGCATCCTTGTTCAAACAGATGGTGTTATCTGACGGCGTCATTCGCGATGAAGAAATTGAACCGGCAGTAAACCATTTGGTTTCAAAATATGGCTATCTTGACAAGGGTGAGACGGATCAAAGTATCCGTGATCATTTCCAAACCGCGCGGAATGAATCAATGTTCCCTATTGCTGTCATCATCAACTCATCCCTGAGTAAGGCACAGCGTAGGCAGTTAAAAATTCAGTTGATGTCAACAGCTTTGTCTGATCGTGAGTTCCATCCCTATGAACAGGATTTTATGGACCTCGTCGACAGACTGATCAAAACATAAATAGCTTTTTGTGTTTAGCTGATGCGCTGAATGCAGACATTGGTATGGCCAGAATTGATGAAACCAAGTTGCTTTGCCGCAGCCTTTGACACATCAATAATACGGCCTTTAACAAAAGGTCCCCGATCATTGATCCGAACCACAACGCTCTTGCCATTTCTTTTATTTGTCACACGAATTTTAGAACCAAAGCCATAGCTTTTGTGAGCGGCTGTCATGGCCGCTGGGTTCATCTGTTCGCCATTTGCAGTCTTTGAGTTCAAAGCATACCAGGAAGCCTTGCCACATGTGCTTATTGCCTGAGCTGTTTCACCAAGCATCAGCATTCCAACGCCCGCTACCAGCGAGACTGCTGTTATCCATTTAATCATTGTAATTGCCCCGAAATCGGATTTCTAATCTGTTGGCGTGCCAATGGCGGTTAATAACGGCATCTTTATGACCGGATGCAGTCTTGGGCTATTCTTGCCAAAAAGTCGGCGTGAAAACCACAAGGATATCATGTCACCCGATAGATCATTAAAAAAATAGGAACCAGACCATATTGTTCACTTTGGAGACTGGAATGATGACGCAATAATCGGTGAGCCCGCTACACGTCCTATTCGCCCTTAACAATCAATTCGCAATTATTACTCAAATGTAACCAAGCCATTAGGTGAAATTTAAACCTAATGGGGTAGCTTGCAGTCTGGAATTGGAAGTTTTTAGTAATGAGTAGTGAGTAATCCATGACCGACCAGGTTAGACCTAGGGTGAAATATGTAATTGGACCGGACGGTAGTCCGCTAACAATTGCAGATCTTCCACCGACAAGTACAAGACGTTGGGTAATCCGCCGTAAGGCTGAAGTTGTTGCTGCTGTTCGTGGCGGACTTCTGTCTTTGGAAGAAGCGTGTGAGCGTTACACCCTGACTGTTGAGGAATTTCTCAATTGGCAGGCATCGCTTGATGATCATGGCCTTGCAGGCCTGAGAACCACGCGAATTCAGGATTACCGGGCCTAGCGCCTATCCCCTTTGATTGGAAACAATTGAAGGACACGGATGAATGTCGAACCAAAACCATCCTAAGGACTGGGGGCCAAACTTTGTTTGGAACAGTTTAATGGAATTAAATGAGCCCTTCCGGTCCGCCGGAGGGGCTTTTCTGGTTTAAGGTGCGAGTGGCAGCTTGCCGGTAACGCGATCGCCAAACGCTGAGAAGTCTTCCAAATTCTTATGAAGACTTCTCGAACGCAGCAAAGGCTTCAGCATAGTCTGGGTGCCAACGCGATAAGGCGGGTCGGTTCTCAACGATATCACCCAATGCCCATTGGATCCGCTTTTGATCACGGCTCGTCGAAACATCATTGTCTGGGCATAGAATGTAAAAATCTCCGTCTGCCATGCGTCCAATGAAATAATCGATAGCCTCCTCGCTTGTCCAAGCACCAGCAGGCTTTTCCGGCATAAAGCGCTTGATCATGCCAGTATAGGTAAATCCGGGCACAAATAAATGCGCTGAAATTTGCGCGCCTGCTTCACGCAAATCATGGGCCAGCATTTCAGTCATGACCTTCACGCCAGCTTTACTGACATTATAGGCTGGATTTCCAGGCGGCGTTGTAATGCCCTGTTTTGAACCCGTATTCACGACCACAGCCGGGCGACCTGCTTCGATCATGCGCGGCACAAAAGCGTGAATGCCGTTCATCACACCAAACAAGTTGACTTCAATTAACTTGCGCCAATTGTCAGCATTTTCCCAACTGCCAGATGACAAGCCGATTCCGGCATTGTTCATCAGCACAGCAATTTCACCGGCATCAAATGCTTTGTCCGCAAGAGCATTAACAGCATCAGCATCACTGATATCCGTGGGGACAGCTAGAATAGTTGCACCATCACCAGCTGCCATTCGCACCTGCGCTGTTGCTTTTTCCAAAGCTTCACCCGGAAGGTCTGCGAGTACGACACCAAGCCCGGCTTTTGCAAAATGCAATGCAGCAGCCAATCCAACACCGCTGGCTGCTCCCGTTACAACGGCAAGACCACCCTGTTTCAAAGCTTCTTTGTACATATTTGTTTCTCCAATAAGGCAATGGTTCTCTATATTAACGGCAGCTTTACTTTACCGTATGATTTCCTGCTGATAAAAATTAAACTGTCAAATGTCGAGACCCGTGAGGCCAAATATCGACCCGAATGGCAGCTCTGCGGACAAACCGACCAAACCATTGGTTTAGAATTCTTCCAAGAACAAAGAAAATACAATGCACTATGGTTGGTTGACACGTTGATTTTTAAACAAATTGATATTTGCGTTTATGCTTTGCTGTATCTGAGATAGTTTTGTGATAGCCGCAGAACTATTAGCATGAAATTAAGGCCCCTGCTAAATTGGTCTAAATATCTAAGCCAATGTGTATATTCAAATCAAGATTGTATGTTTGTTGAAAGGTTTAGCCAATGTTGGTTCAAATAGTAGATTATAACATTGAAAAATCTTATTGTAGGTATCACCGCTGAGAAACCCGTTTAATCAATGCAAGATCAATGCTAAAGATGAACCGTAGTATGAAATACAGGCCAGAAATAGATGGACTTCGTGCAATTGCTGTCCTTAGCGTTATTATCTACCATGCGGAGTTCACGTTTCTCGGTATTGACTGGGCTACTGGCGGCTACATTGGAGTAGACATTTTCTTTGTAATCAGTGGTTACCTGATCACAAAATTGATCCTTCTTGAACTTGAAGCGTCCAATTCATTTAGCTTTTTGAATTTCTACGAACGAAGAGCCCGACGTATTCTTCCGATGCTTTTAACGATTATTGTTATCAGCATTCCTTTTGCTTGGGACTGGATGCTGCCGTCTCAATTTGTTGAATTCTGCAAAAGCGTCGTTTCATCAATTCTATTTTCGTCAAACTTTTTCTTCTATTTTGCCCAAACGGAGTATGGAGCAGATAGTTCGCTCATGAAGCCGTTTCTTCATACATGGAGTTTGGGGATCGAGGAGCAGTTTTACATCGTGTTCCCAATTTTTCTCATTCTGTTTCGTCGGTTTTTCAAAAGGCAAATGTTGGTTTTTCTTCTTGCATTGTTTTTGCTAAGCCTCGGGTTCGCAGAAATTGGCTCCTCCCGGAATGTTGAGCACAACTTTTATTTGCCACTCTCACGATTTTGGGAGCTTTTAGCGGGAGCAATATTGGCATATTGCATAGCCCCTAGATTTGTAGACACCTTGTACCTTAAAAATGAGGACAAGGAGATTGATATGGGCAAGCCAAGATTTACCGATGATTTCAAGATTGATGCCATCAAACAGATTACGGAACGGGGTCATTCCGTTGCGGATGTATCGACGCGATTGGGTGTCAGTACGCACTCGCTTTATGGCTGGATAAAGCGATATTCCATTCCTACTGGTAGTGTCGGTAAGGAGGATCAGTCTGCCGAGATTAGACGGTTAAGGCAGGAACTGGTTAGGGTCACCGAGGAGCGTGACATCCTAAAAAAGGCAACGGTGTACTTCGCCAGAGATGCAAACCTCTCGACATTTGCTGTGCAAATAGTCTGCCGGTCAGTGAATGAAGTACACCTTTATCAAGGAGCATCGTCCCGTATTTACAGTGCGGATTATGTGCCGAATGCTCCGTGTTCATCCAAGTGGCTTCTATGCATGGTTAAAGCGACCGTTCAGCAAACGCGCTGTTGAAGACAAGCGGCAAACAGAGCTACTCAAAGATGCATGGACAGATAGCGGCAAAGTCTACGGATACCGTAAACTGCATGATGACCTCAGGGATCAAGGTGAGACATGCTGCCCGAACCGTGTGGCGAGGCTGGCCAGAATGGCAGGGATTAAAGCGCAGATTGGTTACAAACGTCGACCTGGGAAGTATGGCGGACGTCCATCTATTGCCGTTGACAACACACTGGATCGTCAGTTTGAAGTCGCCCATCCTGATCGCA
>Ga0208544_10003156_pt1 | contig 10431 bp, 9 predicted proteins | sample DEB08_DNA_9_FD_184526 | JGI IMG/M metagenome (GOLD analysis project Ga0208544, IMG submission 184526) | Aqueous microbial communities from the Delaware River and Bay under freshwater to marine salinity gradient to study organic matter... | ecosystem: Environmental > Aquatic > Marine > Coastal ...
TCGCTTCCAAACGGCTGCGCGCTTCGGTTAGGTAAACAGCCAGTTCGGAATTTCCTACACGTGTGTTTGTCCGTGGGGCGCGGTTTGCAAGAACTTCTGGATCGCTATTGATTTGTTCTGCGTCGGCAGGAACTTGATCTGCGCCAAAGGCGACAAGTCGCTCTAACTCAGCCGCAGCAAAGGCCCGTTCCATGCGCAAGTCATTGTACCGCACTTTATCAGCCAGAGGATCGTTGAGCGTTGCAAGTTCATCATCAGCACGAATGGACATTCCGAACGGGCGCATCGGCATGTCAAGCGTGCCAGCAATCGGCGCACGCACCGTCGACAATCGCGCGTTAACCACCGCATCAGAACTAACACCCGTGATCTGCTCGCCAATGATCACCCAAAGGGCAAGAAGGATAACAGCCAAACCAAAAAAAGCCTACCAAAGCGCATCACGCACTCCATAAATGTCGTGGAAAACTGTCCCGAACAGCAGACGAGCAATCGCGTCCTAACGGGCCAACTACTTCGCATTCAAGACAGAATTATGACAAACTGAACGAAGCGTCAGTTTTCCAATTTTTGGTTCAAACAATTCGGAAACCAGCGGCGACCGGACATCAAAACTGCCTAAAATAAAGGCGGATTGCTACGAATTCTATGCCTCGGAAAGAGATCACAATGGGCAAATCAGAATGTCCCTAGCACGCCCGTCGTTGCGGGTGGTGCGAGCGGTTCAAGCATCGCTACAATCGCGGAGACTCTGACGCAAACCGATCACGCGATCCGGTGGTGGTCCTTGTCGAATGCAAACGACAACTTGTCGTCGAAATCCAGTTCGACTTGCTCACCCACCCTTGTGGGGTCCTGCCCGAATATGCGCACTGTCAGCGATTCCTTCTCTGCGGTCGATACCAGCAAATTTGTGTCGCCGCCCAAACGTTCCACATGGGTTACGGTGCCTTTGATCCGACCACCATCGACTAGGCGCAGATGTTCTGGTCGGATGCCCAGTGCGCCGTTTGGGGGAATAGGCAGCGGGGCCTTTCGCAGAAAGTTCATCGCCGGAGATCCCAGAAATCCTGCTACAAACTGGTTGGCGGGGTTGTTATACAGCTCCATTGGTGATCCGACCTGTTCGACATGACCGTCGCGCAACACGACGATTTTGTCGGCAAGGGTCATCGCCTCTGTCTGGTCGTGGGTCACGTAGATCATCGATGCGCTTAGCTTACGGTGCAGTTCGGCGATCTCGATGCGGGTGTTCATGCGCAAGGCGGCATCAAGGTTCGACAAGGGTTCGTCGAACAAAAACAGTTTGGGTTCGCGTACGATGGCACGACCGATGGCGACGCGCTGGCGCTGTCCACCTGACAAATCTGACGGCCGCCGATCAACGTATTTATCCAGATCCAGCATATGAACGGCTTTGTTCACGCGGTCTTCAATCACGGACTTGGGTTGCTTTTCTTGCTTAAGGCCTAGCGCCATGTTGTCCCGCACGCTCAGATGCGGATAAAGCGCGTATGACTGGAACACCATCGCGATACCGCGTTTGGCTGGCGGGACCTGATTGACAACATCGCCGCCGATATTGACCGTGCCTTTGGTGGCATCTTCCAATCCTGCGATCACGCGCAAAAGGGTGGATTTTCCGCAACCCGACGGGCCGACGAAAACGACGAATTCGCCATCTTCCACGGTCAGGTTGATGTCTTTGAGGACTTCCACGGCCCCGAAGGACTTGGATACGTTGGTCAGTGTCAAAGCCGTCATTTGGCATCTCCTAGATTTACGGGGTGGCCGGTGCGGATACTTTCATCAGCGGCCAGGCAAATGCCCAAAGATTGCACGGCATCATCCATATGCCGGGTCAGGTCTGTGTTTTGCAAGATCGCGTTGACCACAAAGGCCTGTTCGGCGTCGCAAAGTGCCTGATGTCCGGGTTCGTCGGGCATCGCGATGGTCTGGTCACCCTCGCGGCGATGCACAAGGATCGCGCCCACTTTGGTGTGCCCGTCAACATCGTCAGAGGCCCCTTTTTCGGCATCCGTGATCGATACTGATCCAGTGGGTGAAACGACGTCCTTCACGAAAAACGCGGCTTCGGACATCATCGGGCCCCAGCCCGCTTCGTACCAGCCGATTGATCCGTCATCGAACCAGACCTGCAATTGGCCGTAATTATACATGTCCGGTGCGATTTCATCACTTAGACGTAGACCCATGCCACTGACACGGGTCGGTTTGGCGTCGGTGATCTGGCACATCACATCCACATAATGCACGCCGCAATCAACGATCGGACTAGTGGTTTGCATCAGGGATTTATGGGTTTCCCAAGTGGGCCCGTCTGATTGCTGGTTCAGGTTCATGCGAAACACGTAAGGCCCGCCCAGATCACGCGCCTCGGCGATCAGACGTTGCCAGCTGGGGTGATGGCGCAAGATATAGCCCACGACCAATTTGCGCCCCAATTGTTTGGCCGCGGCCACAACGCGCTGCGCATCCGCAACCGTGGTCGCAAGCGGCTTTTCGACGAACACATCCGCCCCGTTTTCCATTGCGGCGATGGCATAATCGGCATGACTGTCCGAATAGGTCGCCACACAAACCAGATCAGGCTTTAACGCCAGACCTTCGGCAAAGGTTGCAAAGCGCGGATAGCCTGCAAGTTCTTGCGGCAAGACCACGTCAGAGCGGTTCACAAGTCCGATAATCTCTACGTCGGGATGGGCGTGATAGGCAAGCGCATGACTGCGCCCCATCGTCCCAAGGCCGGCAACAAGGACCTTCATTTGACCGCCCCCGAGGTGATACCGCGGATCAATTGCCGCGAGAAAATCACATAAAGCGCCATAACAGGCAGGATCGCGAGCGATAGCGCCGACAGAACCGCGTTCCAGTCGGTCACAAATTGCCCGATGAACACCTGACTACCTAAAGTAAGGGTTTTGACCTCTTCTGCGGGGGCAAGGATCAGCGGGAACCACAGGTCATTCCAAATCGGGATCATGTTGAACACCGCCACTGTCGCCATCGCAGGGCGCACCAGCGGCAAGACCAGCACAAAGAAAATGCGGTATTCCGACAACCCGTCGATGCGCCCCGCATTCTTAAGGTCATCGCTGACTTGGCGCATGAATTCGGACAGAATGAACACGGCAAGGGGCAAGCCCTGGGCGGTGTAGACAAGGATCAACGCCCAAAGCGTATTCACCAGACCCGTTTGTACCATCATTTCCAGAATGGCGACCGTGCCGATCCGGATCGGGATCATGATGCCTAAGGCAAGGTACAAACCCATCAGGGTGTTCCCCTTGAACCGGTATTCCGCCAGCGCAAAGGCGGCCATAGCGCCAAACAGCAGGATGAAAAACAACGACCCCACAGTCACAATCATAGAGTTCTGAAAGTAGAGAAAGAAATCACCCTGTTTCAGCACGGTCTCGTAGCCAATCAACGAAAAGCTTTCCGCATTCGGTAAGGCAAGCGGCTCACGAAAGATCGATCTGCGATCCTTGAAGCTGTTGATGACAATCACAAAAACAGGGAACATGGCGATCAGCACATAGAGGATCAACACACCATGTGCGGCGTATGTATTGAGGCGGCTTTGACGTGCAGCGTTCATTTTCATTCTCCTCAGAACTGGTAACGGCGCATGCGTGACTGGATCCCGAAAAGATACAGACACACACCGATGAGGATGATTGCGAACATGGCTGACGCGATGGTCGATCCCATATGCGGGTCACCCAGTTGCAACTGAAAGCCAAAGAACGTGCGGTACATGAACGTCCCCAGAATATCGGTTGAAAAGTCCGGCCCCGCCAACGCGCCTTGTGCGGCATAGATCAAGTCGAATGCGTTAAAGTTCGCCACGAACGTCAGGATCGAAATGATGCCAATCGACGGCAGGATCAGCGGCAGTTTGATCTTCCAGAATGCGGACAGGCCGGTGATGCCTTCGACCTCTGCGGCCTCGATAATCTCGTCTGGGATCGACAATAGCGCGGCATAGATCAGCATCATCGGGATGCCCACGAACTGCCAGACCGATACCAGCGACAATGTGGTCAGCGCGTATTCTTCTTTGCCCAGCCACGGCGCGTAAAGCGACTTGAGGCCGACCGCATCCAACATGCCGGGTGCGATACCCCAAATCGGCGACAGGATCAGTTTCCACGCAAATCCGACGATCACGAAAGACAGGATCGTGGGGATAAAAATGGCAGAGCGATAGAAGCTCGCAAAACGTAGTTTGGGATGGCTCAGGATCGCGGCCAGCGCAATGCCGATGGGGTTTTGCACCAGCATGTGAATGACAAAGAACCAAAGGTTATTGCCCAATGCATTCCAGAACTGTGTGGACCAAACGGCGTTTCCAAACAGCGTTTTGAAGTTCTGAAGCCCGACAAAAACACGCGATTGATCAACTTCTGTATACAGCGACAAGCGCAGCGTATTGAAAAGTGGATAGATCATTACGGCCGTGTAGACCAAGACTGCAGGCGCAAGAAACACAACAATGTGCCAACGGAAACGTGGTTTCTCTGTCATTTTCTGGGCCCTTCGGTTTGGTATGATCTATTTGGAAACCACCTGACTGGTGCCTTGCAAGTATGCCTGAATTTAGGGGGAGTTGGCCCCGAGCCGCGGTAGTTTGCAGCACGGGACTAGGTAGGTGACTTATTGCTGCGGTGCGTACCAGCTGGCTAGACCCGCCTGCAAACGTGCGCCTGCATCTTCCGGGGATTCCTCGCCTTTGATCACGGCCACGGATGCGTTCCATGTGTCGTTCTCGAGGTTCGGCGTGCCACGTGACAGAACCTGATAGGTCGACCGGATTGTGCTTTCGCATTCGCCCCGCCAGGAAATGAACTCTTGCGCGAGCGGATCGTCAAGCGTGACTGGTGCATCAGACAGCGGGAAGAAACCCGGCAGTGCATTTGCAAAGATCGTTGCGAATTCGCTTGATCCCACCCAGTTTAGGAAGGTCATCGCCGCCTCTGGGTTTTCAGTTGCTGCGTTCATACCGATGCCGATATCGGTGTGGTCCGAAATATAGCAGGTGTCGCCCGCATTCTGGACAGGCGGATAAAACGCGCCCATTTCAAAATCGACCAGATTGTTGAAGCCGGAAATTTCCCATGAACCCGTTGGATAGATCGCAGCGCGGCCAAGGGTAAAGATGTTCTGGCTGTCAGGATACGTCTGCGCCTCGAACCCGTCACCCAGATAGGCGCCCCAGCGGGCAAGCTGACGGTAAGGGGCGATCCACGGTTCGTCGGTCAGTGACTGTTCACCGGACAAAAGTGCCAAGCGGCCTTCTTCGCCCTTCCAGTAGTTTGGACCGATGTTGTTGTAGCCCATTGTTGCGGCTTCCCATTGGTCGTTGGTGCCCATCGCCATTGGAATATAGCTGCCGTCTTCTTTGATCGTGTCGAGGGCGGCAAAGAACTCTGCCTCCGTTGTCGGCACTTCGAGGCCCAACTCTGCAAAGGCGTCTTTGTTGTAGATAAAGCCGTGGATCACGGATGCCATCGGCACGCAGAACTGAACGGATGCGTCATCGGTGCTCCAACCAGATTTCGCAACTGGCGAAAAGTTTGCCATGCCTTCAAGGTCGCTGATGTTGGCAAGGTGTCCCGCGTCAAACAGCGCCAAGGACGCGTCAAACGGGCGGCATGTGATGATGTCACCGGCAGAGCCCGCATCCAGTTTGGAGTTCAGCACAGCGTTGTATTCTGCGGGCGCCGATGGCGTAAAGTTCAGCTTGATGCCGGGGTGTGCGGCCTCGAATGCGGGGATGATATCGTTCTGCCAGATGGCAAGGTCGTCATTGCGCCAGCTTTCGATTGTCAATGTCACATCTTGGGCGACCGCAGCCCCCGCAAGTACTGTCGTGGCCATCATGGCACCGATGAATGTGGATTTTTTCATAGTCTTCTCCCTAGTTAGACGCGTTGGTCTGGTTTGATGAAAGTAATGCAAAACAAGGGCCGAGCTGCCCGTCGTTCTGCGCAAGTAGGTTGGATGCCTGGGCTGGCGTACATCCGGCCGCAACAAGGATGGCAGGTTTGACCTGCCCGCCTGTTTGTTCAATGGCGGCCTCTGCGGCGTCCGCTGATACGCCTGCAATCCGCGTGACCATGCCAACAGCACGGCGCACAAGTTTGGCGTTATCGGCGATGACGTTGACCATTTCACCGCGGTAAACATGGCCCAGAGCGATTCCCATCGACGTGGACATCAGGTTCAACGATGCCTTTTGGGCGGTACCTGCACCCAGTCGGGTGGAACCTGCAATGACCTCCGACGGGGTCGGGATGCAAACCGGTTCGTCCGCCATCGCCAGCAGAGGGGTGTGAGGATTGTTCGTGATCCCGATGACGATAGCCCCCTTTTGTTGGGCGGCATGTGCGACTTCTAGCGCGAAAGGCGTGGTGCCGCTGGCCGTCAGGACAATGACAACATCCCCTTTGGATATCGTTGTGGCAATCTGCATGACGGCGGTTTTGTCGTCCTCTGTATCGCCGGGCATATGTGCATCGACAGGCACACCACCGGCCATATGGATATAGATTTGATCGGACGAGATACCGAAAGTGCCGCGCAATTCGCTCGCGTCAGCAAGACCCATCAGGCCGGAACTGCCCGCAGCGGCGTAATGAATGCTGTGACCCGCGCGGATTGCAGAGGCCATCCTTTGCGCCCCATTGGACAGTGCGGGCATGGCCGATCTGACCGCCTCTATCGCTGCCGACTGTCCATCCAACAAGAATGCCGCCGACGCAAGCGGAGTGCGCGCATCAATATACGGTCCTGCTGATACGACTTCAGTTGTTGGCAATGACATGCGAATCCCCCGTTCTTCGTATAATACCTTTACGATACCTTTTGTCTACCATTTATTAATATTGAGTAAAAAGCACACAAATATAAGGCCAATATAGGAAATTATGCGGTCTATAGGTATGGCTTATCGCGAAAAGGTATTGTATAGGTACTATATGATCGATTCATCGCAGACCCTTCTTATTGGCGTCGATGGCGGCGGCACCGGGTGCCGTGTGGCCATTGGCACGTTAGCGGACGGGATATTGACCCGTGCGGATGGCGGGCGTGCGAACGTCGCCTCTGACCCTGATCTAGCAATAAAGAATGTTGTTGCGGCAGTCGCCGCCGCCGCCGCCATGTGCGGCATACCGTCAGAGCGTTTGAAATCCGCCACGGCGCATCTTGGCTTGGCGGGTGTCATGACACAACAGGACGCGCAAAAAGTGGCCGCTGCTTTGCCTTATAATAAGGTCACGGTCACCGACGACCGCCCGACCGCGCTGAACGGCGCGCTTGGCGGGCAGGACGGGTTCCTGTTGTCGGTGGGCACCGGAACAATAGCAGCCACATGTACAAGTGGTATTTTTCGCAGCGTCGGCGGCTGGGGATTTCACCTAAGCGATCAGGCCTCCGGATCATGGATGGGTCAGGAATGCTTGCGTCATGTGCTTTTGTGCCATGACGGTTTGGCCGAACATACGGAGTTGACGCGCACCCTTTTGGCAAAGTTCGAAAACGATCCCAACAAGATTGTCGCATTCAGCATGACCGCAAAGCCCGGTGACTACGGCATATTTGCCCCCGATATTGTGCAAGCGGCAGGTGCCAAGGACCCCATTGGGCTAACAATCATGCGTGCAGGTTCTGACCATCTTAAGCGGTGCCTGGATGTGTTGGGTTTCAAAGTTGGCGACGCGCTGTGTTTGACCGGCGGGGTTGGACCATTTTACGCGGACTACCTGCCCGCAGACGTGACCTCGGGTCTTTTGGCGCGCAAAGGAAACGCCTTGGACGGTGCGTTCGACTTTGCCCGTATCAACGCTACGAAAAATACAGAGGCCATCGTATGAGCATCGCTGAATTTCTATCGCCGGACCGGTGGCTGCAATCAGACGGCGGGCCACGGTATATGCAATTGCGCAAGCGGTTGACCGATGGCGTCGATCAAGGATTGCTGAAGGCTGGCAACCCCTTGCCCCCCGAACGCGAAATTGCAGCCATCACGGAAATGTCGCGGGTCACGGTGCGCAAAGCCATTCAATCGCTCGCCGAAGATGGCATCATCGTGCAAAAACAAGGGTCGGGATCCTTTGTAGCATCAGACACACCCCAGATCGAGCAATCCTTGTCGCGCCTGACATCGTTTACCGAGGACATGTCGCGCAGGGGTATGACCTCGACCAGCGTCTGGTTGGAACGCGGTGTCTTTATGCCCTCGCCCGACGAAGTACTGGCGCTTGCCTTGTCGCCTGACGCCTCTGTGTCGCGGATTGCGCGTTTGCGCACCGCCGACAATAAACCGATGGCGATCGAACGCGCATCGCTATCGACGCAAATGCTGCCGAACCCGCTTGAGGTCGTAACATCGCTCTATGCTGTTTTGGAACAATCGGGGCTGCGGCCACACCGTGCGCTGCAAAAGATATCGGCGATCAACCTGAATAAGAGCGACGCTGAATTGCTCGAGGTACCTGTCGGGACCGCGGGGCTGCGGATCGAGCGCACGTCGTACCTTCGTGACGGGCGCATCGTTGAATTTACCCAATCCATCTATCGCGGGGACGCCTACAACTTTGTAGCCGAACTGCGCCTTGCCAAAGAGTAGGCCCACATCATGACCTTCGTTCAGACCCAGATGCGCACCGAAGTACTTGAAATTCCTGTCGCTGCCGAACGCCTGCTGGCCCAAGGGGGTGATGCCATCGCACGCGCCGCCGACGCCGTCCGTGCGCGTGATCCGCAATTTATGGTCAGTGTTGCACGGGGATCGTCCGATCACGTCGCGACCTATCTTAAATATGCGTCTGAGCTATTGCTGGGCACGCCGCTTGCATCTATCGGGCCGTCAATCGCGTCGATCTACGGCCGTAAATTACGGCTGGACGGCAGCGTTTGCCTGTCGGTTTCGCAATCCGGCAAAAGCCCCGATATCGTTGAAATGGCGCGTATGGCACGTGAAGGTGGCGCGCTGTCCATTGCAATGACGAACCAGCCTGACAGCCCACTCGCGCAGGTGGCCGATCACACGCTGAACCTGCATGCTGGCCCCGAAATCAGTGTTGCCGCCACCAAAACTTTCGTAAATTCGGCCATTGCGGGAATCTGGTTTCTGGCCGAATGCGCAGAAGATGACGCCCTGCTGCGCGCAATCGCCAATTTGCCTTCAAAGCTGGAACAGGCCGTGCAGCTTGATTGGCCACAGGCCCGCGCGGCCTTGGATGGTCGCAATTCGATCTTTTGTCTGGGGCGTGGACCTGCCTACGCGATCTCGAACGAAGCGGCGTTGAAGTTCAAGGAAACCTGCCAGATCCACGCGGAATCCTATTCCTCAGCCGAGGTACTACATGGGCCGGTTTCAATTGTGGACGGTGGTTTCCCAGTAATCGGCCTTGCCGCGCAGGACGCAGCCGAAAGCGCGCTGGCGGGTGTCGCCGATGATATCGCTGCCAAAGGTGCCACTGTCTTTGCTACAAGCGACAAAGTCAGCCGTGCCGCGCAACTGCCAACGATCCGGACCGACCATCCTTTGACTGATCCAATCAGTTTGATCGCCAGCTTTTACGCGATGGTTGAACGTGTCGCACAAACGCGGGGGATCAATCCCGACGCCCCGCGCCACCTGAAAAAAGTGACCGAAACGGTATGAGCAGCATAGCAAAGGCCTATGTCGGCGCACGCATTCACGACGGTGTCAGTATTCACAACGACCACGCGCTGGCCATCCATGCTGACGGGTCGCGCAGCCTGATCGCAAGCCGCGATGTGCCCGACGACTGCTTGTTGGAAAACTTGCGTGGTGGCATCATCGCGCCGGGCTATGTGGATTTGCAGGTCAACGGCGGCGGTGGCGTCATGTTCAATGATGACCAGTCCGTCGACACATTGCGCACCATCGCAGAGGCGCACGCATCCATCGGCACCGCAGCGCTTTTGCCAACGCTGATTACCGACACAGCAGACCGGACCAAATCTGCAATCACGGCGGTCAAGCAAGCAATTTCCGAACAGGTTGCGGGCATCGTCGGTATCCATCTGGAAGGTCCGCACTTGTCCGCGGCCCGCAAAGGCGCACACGACCCCGCGTTGATCCGTCCGATGACGGACGCCGATTTGGCAATTGTTCTTGATGCGGCTGAAAGCCTGCCGAATGTGATGATGACCGTCGCACCCGAAAGCGCGACAAACGCGCAAATCCGCCAGATGTCGGATGCGGGTGTTATTGTGTCACTTGGGCACACTGACGCTGATTTCGACACGTGCATGGCCGCTTTTGATGCCGGCGCGTCCTGTGTCACGCATCTGTTCAACGCGATGAGCCAGCTTGGAAACCGTGAACCCGGGCTTGTCGGCGCGACCCTTGCGCGGGGGGATATTCACGCG
>Ga0208544_10003158_pt1 | contig 10430 bp, 19 predicted proteins | sample DEB08_DNA_9_FD_184526 | JGI IMG/M metagenome (GOLD analysis project Ga0208544, IMG submission 184526) | Aqueous microbial communities from the Delaware River and Bay under freshwater to marine salinity gradient to study organic matter... | ecosystem: Environmental > Aquatic > Marine > Coastal ...
CAGTACCGTAGTCTGTGGCTGCATTACCTTTGAATGGTTTGCCCATGCCGTTCTTGGATTCCCACAGTTCACGGGGAGTCTGATACGGACTGACCCCCATGACTGCGCCAGCCTCTGACGCATTGCGGTACTTGGCTCGATGCTCATGCCATTCGAGCGACCCTTGTTCTAGTTCAATCTGCATTCATCTGCTCCAGATTAAGTTAATGCTTCTAATGGAAAGCCTATGCACCACTCAGGCTTCTTCTTAGATGCCTTCATTCATCTGCTCCCACTTCTTCTCTAGTGCGGATACAGCTTTGGCATACTGGTTAGACATGATGTCTGATGTGTCAGAGACGGATAGCCAATCACAGAATACTTGCTTGTCTGTGTCTGTCTTAGCGATGAGATCCTCGATAACTTTGATCTCTGGTGGAGTGATTACAATGGCTGGCTCTGGTGCGGGCAGATCTTCCCCCGCATATATGTATGCACCTAGTCCATGCATGGCTAAACCTTTGGTCAAGCAGCGCATCTTTGATGTGTTGATCTGGAATGCATTGGGATTTGGGATAGGCTTGTTGCGATGGTCAAGCACTGGTAGCCACATCTCATGGCTTAAACCGTCGATAGTGACATCACAGTGTACCGTCATTGTACCGTCACTGTGGATTTCACTCTCCCTGAAAAAGTAATTAGAGTCAGGGTAGTGGTCTTTGGTTACCGCCCAAGCCCATGCCCATGACAGGTAGGTGAGATTACCTTTCTTCTCAGTGTGATCGTTGACGTTGATACTGCTTAAAGTTTTCCATACGCTCATTTGATATCCCTCAGAATTGCGTTGATCTGGTCGAGACTATCCTGTGCGGAGTAGCCCCTGATGTATGCCTCAGAACCATTCTTGTCATGGCCCTTCCCGTTCTTACAGTCTGCTTGACCCTTGATGAAGTCACCGATGAAGTCTGTGTACTGCTCGGTGGATTCGTACACCTTACCCTTGGCGAGAATCACAAGGCCACCGCTGATCGATATGCGCTAAGATCATCCTGATGGCGCTGCTCTAGTGCGTGGTTCTCCCGCTCCTCTTCCATCAGATCCTCACTGATACGATCTAGTTCACGATGGCACAACTCTAGGATGGCGAGATCACCTTTGCTGATGTCACACTCGTCCGCTAACCTGGCTATCTCGAATGTGAAATCACTTAGCTCTTCTGCTAACTGCTGCTTGTTCATGTCTTTCCTTATCTGCTGATTGAGTTAGTAAGATAATCTAATTAAATGGGTCTGTCAACTTGTTTTTATAAAAGATGTTTGATAAGGTGCAGTCAACTAGGGGGGGGTAAAGAGTGTCATTACTTACCCCATTACTGGTGAAATAGATAGGTTGAATGGGTTGAAGGGAAACACTGGAAGGGTTCAACCCTTTTTATTTGGCAACAATTAAATGGTGAAGAATTGGTAATTTGAAATTCCAATTAATCGGAGAAGTTATGAGAACACTAGAGTTAACAGAGTTCCTAGAGCATTCAGGAAAGAGTCTGCATAGATTTGCAGTAGAGTTGAGATTGTCACCGCCTAAAGTTCACTACTGGCGGCACAACTGCAACTGCCTAGTCGATTTCGAGGGCGATAAAGTACATGCAATACGGCTAGTAAAGGATAAGCTAGTCTACGAGGGATAAAGAAAGGCCCACCTAAGTGGGCCGTGGGGCGAGGGGAACCCCCGTGTCAATCAGCAAGAGAGACAATTGAAGTTTATCAGATATCAATTTAGAAAAAAGGTTTTATTTATCACCGGATGGTGTTAGATTAAATGTGTCGGCGGGATTACCAGTCCCTGAAGGCCGATCGGACAAAGTAAGGAAAAAACCGTGCTCAACCGACACGGCCACATTGTCCCATAACGTCCTTCAACGTGCAATAACATGCGTTAACGTGTGTCTATTCAATTCCTGCCGATGGAAAGTGGCGCTTAACTGTGCGTCCAATCCAAATAGCGGTAATTCGTGAGCATGTTTTAGGTCTGTCCACTTGACCCGATTCACGTCCTATATGCAGCAGACCCCAAGCGGGGGTTGTATGAGTTGCGTCATACAGAAAGCGAAAGCTATGAGTACCGCATCTTCGGATGTACACATGTAAGACCTAACGCTGCTAGCGCCAGTCAAGGTTATGTGTTGCAACAGGGAAAAAGTGGAGCTGTGCCTAAAATAAATTGGAGGTGATATGGAACTAAGAGAGCATCAAGCGAGAGCGATTGAGATGTGTAGGGACTCAGTCAGGAAGGGCAATAAGAGGATCATGTTGGCAGCACCATGTTCATTCGGCAAGACTAGGGTAGCGGTAGAGATGCTAGCCAATGCTGCAAAGAAGGGGAAAGAGGGCATCTTCATCTGTGATCGTATCAAGCTGGTTCAGCAAACGGTTGCAGAATTCGACAAGCATGGGATAGAGGCGGGAGTCATTCAGGGGTGGGATCATCCTCGCGCTAACTGGCATGCACCCATTCAGATAGCATCCATTCACACACTAGCAAGGCGCAGAAACTGGCCGATGTCTAGGCTCATCATCGTCGATGAGGCGCACGTTCACTATAAGACCACCACCACACTCATGGAAAAGTACAGTCGAGTGCCTGTTATCGGTCTATCAGCTACACCATTCAGCAAGGGATTAGGCAATCACTATGATGATCTGATTGTACCCATCACTGCTAGCCAGTTAACCGACAAGGGATACTTAGCACCTGCCAAATACTACGGTGGATCAAAACCTAATCTAAAAGGCATTAGGTCGAAACGACTGAACACTGGAGCATCCGACTATGATCCAGGCCAGCTAGGCGAGCGGATGGAAAAGGATATTAAGTTAGTCGGGGACATCATCGACAACTGGAAGAGGTACGGGGAGAACAGCCAGACAATCGCATTCTCACCTAGCATCAATCACAGTAAGACAATGGTTAAGATGTTCAACGATGCAGGGATTCCCGCCGAGCATATCGACGGATACATGGATGATGCTGAGAGACAGATACTGTACCGCGAACATGACGAGGGCAAGTTTAAGATACTGTCATGCAGTCGATTGTTAAATACTGGATACGATGCGCCCAGTGTGCGGTGCTTGATCGACGCATTCCCCACTAAGTCTCTATCGAGTTACGTCCAGCGTATAGGTCGGGTGTTAAGACTACACAAAGACAAGCCCCACGCAATCATCCTCGACCATGCGGGTAACGTGGCCAAGCATGGATTCGCGGAAGACGTAGTACCTGATACTCTGCACGATGGCGAGAGAGAATACAGGGAGCGCGATCAAACCAAAGAGAAGAAAGAACCCAAGACAATGGACTGCCCCGCCTGTTTCCAGACCATGATCATGCCTCGATGCGTGTGTGGTTACGAGGTGCCCAAGGCTGAGTTGCTAAAGACGGACAAGCAGATTCTCACTGAGATTAAGCGGGAAGACAAGGGCCGTTGGCTATACGAGTTCCAATACTACGCACTCCAGAAAGGATACAAACCTGGATGGGCAGCATGGGCATACAAGTCTAAGTTTGGAGTGTGGCCTAGAGTCATGGCAGTTCCAGGCGAACGGATGCCAGAGGTGCAAAGCTACGTTAAACACTTACAGATCAAGAGGGCGAAGAATGTTGAACGAGATTTTAGAAAGGCTGGATAAGGTACGCAGACATGGTGACAGATATAGGGCTGTATGTCCTGTGCATGACGGCAACAATCCCACAGCACTATCACTGAAGGAGGAAGACGGAAAGGTTTTAATTCACTGCCATGTATGTCTGGCGAATGGGCCAGATGTCGTGCAAGCAATCGGGTTAACAGATGCCGCGTTGTTCCGAGATGCACCACAAAGAACGGACGGAAAAAGTTACTTTTCTAGGGAGCAGAAAGAGGTAGCCACAGAGGATAAGTTCTTTATAGAGATTTACAACAACCAGATAGCGAACGGACATCAACCTAGCAGGGAAGAGTACCGGAGATACAGATTAAGTCAGCAACGAGTGAAGATACTGGAGTCAGCATGAGACTAGAAGCAGAGACAATAGAGATGACCATCGACAATCGGGATGGTCTGGAGCAGATGCTACAAATGTTTAGCGAGACGGACATTGAGTTCCCCGTCAGGTTAACCATAGACAAGAGGAAGAAGACTAGAACGTTGATCCAGAATAACACGGCTAACAAATGGTATCGTGACTGTGAGAAACAGGGAGATATGAAAGCGTGGGAATACAAGGCGTATTGTAAGCTGCACTTTGGAGTGCCCATCCTGCGTAGAGACAGCGTGAAGTATAAAGAAATGTATGATACAAAGGTCAAAGAGTTTCCATATGAAACCAAGCTGATGTTCATGGCTGAACCGTACTCGTTTCCTGTCACGTCTATGATGAATGTGGCACAACATAGCGAGTTCCTAGAGATGGTCGAACGGCATTTCAGCCAGCAAGGATTCCAACTAACGGAGGTGAGGAAGTGACAAAGTTAACTAGAGGTAATGAGCGTAGCATCACGCCCAAGTTATTGACGTTTGCGGAGAAAGAGGCAGCGCGTATTAAACTGGAGCGAGACATGGAAGAGTTCTTTGCGCGAGATGGATTCATCCGCGAGATTCCACAGGGAAAGTCAGCTATCAATCTAAAGAAAGGCTTGCGGTGAGGAGCAAAGGCAATGCTCCAAGTGCTGAACAGAAGAGGTGGCATGATCAAGTGGCTAGCTTGGGATGTGTCGAATGCTTTTCCCCTGCACAAATCCACCATCCAGTGGGCGCAACAGCCAAGCATAACAAGATAGCGATAGGCCATTGGTGGGTGCTACCGTTGTGTGAAGAGCATCATCGGGCCTTGCATGCGGGTGAATCTTTCGAGTATGACAGTAGAAAACTGTTTGAAAAAGGGGAGTATGCTAGAATACTGGACGATAATAATCACCCTGTGCCTGAAGAGGTAGAAGCAGCGATTATGGACTATCACAGATGAGCAAGTACGCGAGAAAGAAAGACGATAATCATGATGAGATTGTCGATGAATTCAAGCGTCTTGGATGTGGCGTGAAAGACGTGCACAATCTGCCAGACTTTGTAGACATCATCATCTGCTATAAGGGCCAGACAGTCATGGTCGAGATCAAGGATGGAGCTAAGCCACCAAGCGCGAGAAAGCTAACGAGTGGTGAGAAGAAATTCAGCGATGAGTGGATAGCGAAGGGCGGAAAGTGGGCTTGCATTACTAACACTTGGGAAGCAAACGAACTGGTCAAAAGCATTGGGTGAAGTGTCGATTCTCGACCGGAACGCAGAGCAAGTGCGGGATGCGTTGAGGGATTTGATCGAGCAATGTGAGAGCGGGGATATATCAGGTGCGGTGATCATCACCGAGCATCAGGATTACTTTGATTTAGTAATGCCTGGAACCTTCTCAACTGACCCAGAATCTATAGCTAGCGTGGTTGGTCGCTTGCATATCGCGTCAAATATTTTTTGCGGCATGGTGGAAGAGGATGAGTGACAGCACTGAGCAACATTTAGATTTTTGCAACACTGAAAACCAAACTGAAATTATCAAGATGCGTATCAGCGGCATGAGCAATGTTGAGATTGGTGCGGAGTTGGGGCGAGACCCGAAGCGCATCAGCGAGATCGTGCAAAAAGTACATCGACGCGCAGCCGCATCAGGCATAGCACCTGATCAAAATTTGAACAGGGAAGTTGCCCCAGGATTTACCACCAAACGAGTCAGCACCGCCTATAACATGGACAACGAGATTGTGCTGCAATGGCACATCCAAGAGCCAGAAAAGGTCAAGCTGGAAGAGTTAATAGCCCAATTTGTAGATGGATTTAAAGATGAAGTCACCGGAATCCACACTCCCATTGACCCGCCTAGAAGCACTGATGACGATCTCATGGTTAGCTATCTTATTGGTGATCACCATCTTGGCATGCTCGCTCACCACACTGAGACAATGGGTGATGACTACGATGTCAAGATTAGCCAGAATCTTTTAGAAAATGCAATTGATCGTCTAGTTGGATCGGCACCATCTGGTGAGGTCGGGGTGCTTGTGAACCTTGGCGATTTCATGCACATAAACGACTCGACTAGCTCAACGCCTAATTCTAAAAATCTACTAGACTCAGACGGTCGATACTCTAAGACCATTCGCGCTGCTAGTAATGTGATAAAGCGTACGGTATTGCGTATGTTGGAGAAGCATAATCAGGTATGGCTTGTGAACGTCAGGGGAAATCATGATCCTGATGCGGCGTTGTGGTTGAACGAGGTAATGCGCTTGTACTTTGAAGATGATCCCCGCGTCAAGGTATTTGATAACGCGAGTAAATTTATTTGGTGGCAGTGGGGCAAAAATCTAGTCGTGACCCATCACGGTGACAGGATCAAGATGTCTAATTTGCATGGGTCAATAGTCAGTAACTTGAGGCAAGAATGGGGCGAGTCAGATCATACTTTTGTTTGGACAGGACACATACACCACAAGAATCAAGAGGAATACGGGGGCGCATTGTTCGAGTCTTGGAACATCCTAGCACCCGCAGACGCTTGGCACAGTGGCTCTGGCTATGCCAGTTCGCGAAGTATGACCTGCGTAATCCTCCACAAATTGTACGGGGAGCAAGGCCGATTGAAAGCGAATATTCAGGAGCTGATGTGAGCGCACTAGACAGACAAATTTCAGGTAGCCATTACAAGACGATGAAGATTCAGCCGTTGGAATATGCTTTAGAAAACGACTTGGGCGTATGTGAGCATGCGGTGATCAAGTATGTGTCGAGATGGAGAGAGAAAGGGGGAGTGGATGACCTGAGAAAAGCCATCCACTATTGTGAGATATTGATTGAGCGGGAAGCTACCTAGTCACAATCCGGTTCGATGTTTTGATAATCGGGAATGAGTCCGGCGCAAACGTCTTGGTTGTATTGTTCGGCCTGTTTCAGCTCATGGTTGAATTCGTCGTTACTCAGCCAGATAAAAGCAAAGGTGAGGACAGCGGCGAGGATTATTTTTTGGTATGTGTTCATTGGCTTATGCCCTCATCTCGTATTGTTTGATTGTCATAAAAGTCCCAATACTCCCCTAACTTTCTTGCGTAATTGTCAAATGTGAGGTGATTCTTGATTGACCACTTTTCAATGATTGGCTGCCCGTATGCGTCCTCATCAACGACAATATCCACGACAGTTTTCTTAACGTTCGCATATCGCCAGCCTGACTCTGCTATGGGGTTATTACAGACCCACACGCGGTGAGGATAGTTGACGACTGGCAGCCAACTATCTTCAGGGCTGTTTATCACATAATCGAATGAGGTGTCGTATCCTTTATGCTTGAATGTGCCAATAACGTTTTTTATCTCTCTGATTGGTGCGTATGCCATGCTGTAAACCCTCTGTTGTTTGATGTATAATTCGTTAGTACGGAATAAATACTAAACATTGAATAAAAAAATGTAAAGCTCTAGTTGTTCTGTGGTAAAGCCTAGGCAAACGCCGGGGAACTTTACGAAAAAGTCACTAGATGTTTTGTGGGCGTGATCTTTAAAATCTAAATCAATCACAACATCGTCCGCCCATCTTGCACACTCGCAATAAGCAAGGGCCATTGTATCTACAGGACTCATTACGCCACCTCCAAATCAGCGGTTTGGTAGTCGATAGAATCGAAAGCCGCCCAATCAAAGCCGTCTAGCATTTCGTCAAGATCAAAACGGTCATCATCCTTGATAGCATGGGCGTATAAATAAGATTTTTTGCAATGCAAGATATCGCGGGGTCTGAAAGTATCGCTACGCATCGCGTTTCTAACGGCTCTAATGACCCAGTATTTAGCCACAATGCTTGCGGTAAATTTGGGGCGTATATCGAAAGGGGCAGCAGCTCGATGCTTTCTTTCTTGCTTGAGTTCTTCCGTGTACATAATGTCGAGGTAGTCAGTCCAGTCCACATTGCTGATAGGATCTAATCTGTAATAGCCTTCGCTGATGATTTCTATAATTTGCTTTTTGTTCATTGTTGTTACTCCATTGCTGATTGGTTTTCTCAGACCCCGAAGGGTTTCGGCGGGTTACCAGCCCGCGCTCATCAGTGAGAATTAAAAATTCCAAGGTTTCGCGTTTAACTCTTTGCATAGTTTGTTCGCTTCTCGTGAACCCTTGACGTTGAACCGCTGGCCATCGGATAATTCTAAGATCATCTTTTTACCTTCTACCTGTTGAGCTTTGGCCGCGTTGTAAAGTCTTGCTGTTGTCATGTGTAAACCCTCTGTTGTTTGATGTATAATTGCGGTACGGAATGAATACTCGCAAATTCACTAAAAAATGTGAAATACTATTTTGTTATATACCTTAGAACTAAATAGCATATACCGGTAAATATAGGGTAAAACGTGCCAGATAATAGACATCGTTTAGATAAAGAAACAGTTAACCGACACTTTCCCGAGTACGATCACGGTGGAAAGGGGTCACACGCTAGACGCTACAATTCTGCCTCAAAATCGGCCTATCAATCAGGGTGGGAACGCATCTTCGGTAAGGGTAAAGACAATGGGAACAACAGCAGCAAATAAGAATAGAGCAATCAGACAGGAAGCACTGAGAGAGCAACTATCTAACCAAGGGCATGTCCAGCATGTTACTGATATTGCTAAAAAATTGACCGATCTTGAGAATGATCTAGATAGTACTCAGGTGCAGAGATTGAAGTCAGCAGCTGATATCAAGCTCAAGCTAATCGGTAAGTATCTGGGGGATGTGAAAGCCATTGAATTATCAGGCGATGGTGGTGGTGATCTAGTGATTAAGGTTGCAGACTTCAAGAACTCGTAACTGTATATCCATACAGCACTGTATATGCATCCAGGGGGCATATGACAGAAATATCAATACCGTATCAGTGGGAACCTAGACCGCATCAGGTCGACTTCTTCAAAGCGATGGACAATGGCGTAAAGAGGGCCGTTTGTGTCTGGCATCGTAGAGCGGGCAAGGGCAGCGCAACGCTCAACTTCACCGCAAAAGAGATGTTTAAGCGTGTCGGGACATACTGGCATCTATTCCCACATCAAACTCAGGCTAGAAAGGCCATATGGGCAGGTATCGACAGCGAAGGCCGCCCAATCCTCGAGCAAGTATTCCCCAAGCAGATACGCAAGCGGACATCATCGCAAGATATGGTGATAGAGCTAGTCAATGGGTCAACGTGGCAGCTCACCGGAAGCGATAACTACAACAATCTAGTCGGATCAAACCCCGTAGGCGTAGTGTTCGATGAATGGTCATTATGTGATCCCAATGCATGGGGATATATACGTCCGATTTTAGCTGAAAATGGCGGATGGGCTGTATTCATATACACGCCTCGAGGTAAGAATCACGGACACTCACTCTATCAAATGGCCAAGTCTAGTAATGAGTGGTTCTGCCAGAATCTCACCGTCAAGGATACCAAGAGGGCCGATGGTACTCCGGTAATCAATCCCGACATCATCGAGCAAGAACGTCTCGAAGGCATGGAAGAAGCCCTAATCCAGCAGGAATTTTATGGATCATTCGAAGCACAGATAGCGGGGGCGTACTTTGCTGACCAGATAGCAGCCGCCAAGGATCAAGGCCGAGTCACTAGGCTACCCATCGAACCATCGTTAAACGTCCACACTGCATGGGATTTAGGCATATCGGATGCAATGAGTATCTGGCTGTTTCAGGCAATAGGCAAAGAGATACGGCTCATTGGGTACTACGAGAACAACGGTAAGGGCATGGAGCATTACATCCAATGGCTCAATCAATACGCATCCACCAACAACGTGATGCTAGGCCAACATCTAGCACCGCATGACATAGAAGTCAGAGAGCTTACATCAGGCCGATCAAGGAAGGATGTCGCCAGAGAGATGGGTATATCATTCCGTACAGTACAGAGACCCCGCACCAAGGCCGAAGGTATACAGGCAATACGTCGAATGTTCCCTAGATTCTGGTTCGATCAAGACAAGGCCGAACACGGGCTGAACTGTATCGCATCCTACCATCGAGAGTTTGACGAGAAACGCAACGTATTTCGTGATACACCTGTCCATGATTGGGCATCACATGGGGCCGATGCACTCCAAACCCTCGCACTAGGATGGCAGGAGTCAATGGTCTCAGGACATAGACCGCAACCAAGACAGGCAGAGGTCAGGTTTAGTGTCTTCTAGGTATATAGGCTTCACAAAAGGCGTAGATCACTGGTGGACTAGATTCCTACATCCAAAGATCAACCATTGCTACCTAATGACCATAGACCGAGGCCGAGTGATCGTATACGAGAAAGGCATTACAGAGGTTAAGGTTTATACAATTGACGAAATCGATGATAAACTTGGGAATGATCGATTACTTAGATGGAATACAGTAGAGTCAGAGC
>Ga0208544_10003159_pt1 | contig 10425 bp, 9 predicted proteins | sample DEB08_DNA_9_FD_184526 | JGI IMG/M metagenome (GOLD analysis project Ga0208544, IMG submission 184526) | Aqueous microbial communities from the Delaware River and Bay under freshwater to marine salinity gradient to study organic matter... | ecosystem: Environmental > Aquatic > Marine > Coastal ...
TTAATTATATTTATTTAATAAAAATAAATACGAACAAAATACTGTTTTAAAGATAAAAATACTTTTAATACAGAATATTATTTCGTGTAATTTATGTATTAATCAAAAATTTGAGCGAACCTAGCGTAGTAACGGATAAAGAATAAATTGAACATCTTGTATTTAAGTCCCCACGAATTTATTAACCCCACGAATTATAATTGTTTAGGTTATTTTTTAGTTGGATGATTATTGGTTGATTTAATTTCCTACTAAAACATCTTCAATTCTCCCAGCGACTTCCAATCCTGCATTTCGACCCGTATCTTCTAATAACACCTTCTTATCTTTTTTATCCACTAATTTAACAGAAATTTGCGCCGTCATACTTTCTTCAATCCGCCCGTCCATAAAACCAGAAATCGGGGAGGCTAAAGCAGTAGCCGCTTCTCGTTTGGCAAATATTTCTAGTCGGTGTCGGTTATTTTCCATCACTAATTCTACCTTATCTTTATCCGCATAAGATTTGCGCAAGCGAGTAAAATTATAAGTGGTAAATTCTATCAATCGGTCATGTAGCCAAATACCCGCAATAAACCCGACAAAAGAAGTGCCCATCCAAGGGATTTTTGCCACCGAAGATTTTAAAGAAATACCTGCTTCTGAAAAATGATTGGTTTGCATCCAAATATACCCACTTGGAAAAGAACGCCCCCAATCTTTTTCCATATAGCCTCGACCGCCTGTAAAATCGACCGTTTCTCCACTAATTTCCAATTGCCCTTCAATCGTATGGTTCATGCTTAAAATACCGTGATAGCATTGCATAAAAGGCACAAAAGAAAAAGGCCCCATTATATTCGGCGAATACCAGCTGCTTGACCAAGGAATCTGATTTTTAAAATGGAGTTCTCCTTTGATATTTGGAATATCTAATTGAATGACCTCTTTTCGGAAACGATTATTCTCAATGCGGACATCAAATTTTCCAGCGGTTGGGGTAAATTGAGCCGCGTCATATTTATGATAAGCAGCCGTTAGTTTTTTACCATCTAATACTTGAATAAACGCTTGTTGTTCGCCATTTTCGTCCATCGCAATACCTGGGATAAAAGCAAACGCTTTATCTTCTTTGGCATTTAGCACCTTATAATACCATCCTTCAAAATATCTTCTTGTTTTGCCCCAACCGTGGTATTGTTCTGCGTTGAGGAGGGCTTGGAATTTGTTTTTTAGCATGGTGTAAGGTAGCGTTTTTTAATGAAGAAAACATTCAGGCTAGACTATTCAGAATTGGAGGCAATAAATCTTAAATCATAATTCATACATCTTAAATCATAAATCTATCTAGTTAAAACGTGACGGATTTATGATTTATGATGTAAGATTTCAGATTTATGATTTTCGCAGTAAAGACTAAATTACCAGTCCTCCAAAATATTAATTATTGAGGCATCACTTTTTCATACTTCCCCCAATTCTCACACAACTCCTTCACCACAGGACTCCCCACCATATAAGCCGCCTCCAAAGAAGGAATATAAGCTGAATATCCTTTCCCCGTCAACTTCTCTCCTGACAAACTTTGATAAGCAGTAATCCCTGGATATTGCATCGTAAAATTGGAAGCAGTTCGTAAAACCAATAAACGATTTTTATCCACTTTTTTAGCTTTATGTAGTCGGTCTAAAGCGTGATAAACGCCCATTTCTTCCATAGCCGAAGTAACAAAATTGCCTTGTCCTTCTGACCAATAATCCACCCAGTCGTTTGCCCATTCGGTTAATAATTCGCCATGCCAATAAGTCGCAGCGGCTAATTGGTCACCGATTAAAACGTGAGGTTTCATGGTAGCAGCTGCATAACCCTTATATTGTGCTCGCATGCCTTTAATCTCTTCGTTATCTGGTAACTCCGTATCTTTCGTTAAGTTATATGCCCATTGGACTAAATTGGAATCTAAACGAGCAATCACGCCTTCATTATTTTTGGAAACTGGTTGTGCATAAGGGGTTGTTCGACGTAAGGGAATATAGCCCGTTTTCCAACCCTTTTCAATTTCTCTGGCATCAATTTGGTGGGATAAATCGCCATCGACTAGAAAATTTGCCCATGCTGCCGAACCTGTTGGTGCATCCGCTGGATCAACGCCCGCAATACCTGCTACTAGCCAATAGGAATTCGTAAAGTCAAAACGGTCATCTGCGCCTAATGCCATCACCGAAATCCCCGCTTGCGTATTGCCAATACCAGCGACCATACCTAATACGCCTAGTTCTTTATTATAGCGCAAGTTTCTATCAAAGCCATATTCAAAAGAAAGGGTATCTTTTAAAGGTAAATTTTCTACCCAGTATTGGAACTCACCAGGTCTATCGCCTTCATCATTCCCTTTTTCAAACATCGACAGAACGACTACTTTGATGGGAATTTTGGCGGGTTTTATTGTTTTTTGAACGGTTGGTTGGCAGGCGGTAATAGTGATGATTAATAGTAAAAAAACGTATCTCATAATTTTTGTTTTTAAGTCTTTGACTTAGTGCGCAAAGATAAACACTATCTAAATCCGTTGGTCTTCATTCATCCGTTGGTAGAAAAAAAACCAACGGATGAATGAAGACCAACGGGTAGTAAATTATTAATTAAATCACAATTCTGTTAGTGCTATTTCTATAAATTCACTCCACCGCTTTTCCCAAATAGCCATCGCCGTTGCCTTTTCTGTATCCGTCAAAGCAGCATATTCAATACTATTCCGAGTCAACTTTTTTAAGCTTGCTAAATCTAATTCCCAAGCCAAAAAGACTGACCAAAAATCATAACTCAAACCTTCGTAATCGAAAATCAAAGGGTCATCAGAACTAATTACACAATTGACACCACGCCGTAAAAAAGTACTCGCAGGATGCATACGCAAATCTCGAATATACCCCAATACCTGATTACTTAAGGGACTAATTTCTACACAAATATCTTTTTCTTTGACGAGTTCAATCAAGTTAGGAAAACGGAATAAATTAAAGCCGTGCCCTATTCTTTTAGTGCCTAATAAAATAGCATCGTAAAGATTAGCAGTAGATGCCCAATTGCTTTCCCCATTATGTAAATACAATGGTAATTCTACACCTGTTGCTTTTTTCAAAGAATCTAATAATAAGAATTGTTCGGCATGAAAAAGCGTTGGATGTCCATTATCTTCTTCTGCAACCAAATCAAAACCACGCACCCATTTCGGATATTTAGTGCGATAGTCGTGCGCGGCGAAGACTTCTTTTTCGATGACGGATTTATCAAAAAACCGTAAGCCTTGTTGAATCAGAATAAAGGTAAAATCAGGGTCAATTGTTTGAACTTTTTTTTCTACGGTTTCTAATATTTCTAAGTATTCTTTTTCTGTATTTTTATTACCTTCCAAATCATAAAACCTAGACGTAAAAAAGGTTCTAAATTCTGCGTGTTGGATATTATCGGCAATTAATATTTCTGCTCCATGTACTAAATAATCTACCGCTACTTTTTCATAAGTTAGAAAACCATTAATCCGTTGAAAAACATATTCAAATTCTTGCCAAATATCTACCGAATCCCGGTCAATACTTTCATCAAAAGTTAATAAATCAACTAATTCAGTAGCGAAATTAGGGTTAGTTTTAGCTATTTCATAAGCAGGTCGAAATCCTTTTGGCGCTTTATCTTTTGCATAAGCTTGTAATTGACCTTTTGCATATTTATCGTTCGTTGCTTCCCAAAAAACATGCATTTCTCGCGTATCAATTGCTTTTTGTGCGACCCATCGTGGATTGCCCATTGCGCCACTATGTAAATGCAAAATGCCTCCTTTTGGCATTTTTTTCAATAACTTGAATAAAGGTGTTTGTTCGATATGCGCTTTAGAATTATAAAAATTTCTGGCAGGTGGAAAAAAATGATTGGCTTTATAATCTGCAATCATATCTTGCTGCAAAGCGACTAGTTTTTGATTGAGTTGCTGTTCTTTTGGGGTCAATTTAACCGCAGCATCAAAATAGCGTAAACTATCTGCCTTTAATAAAGCAGTTCTCTTTTCAAGGTAGTTATCATAGCTATTAACCAATTGATTATCAATAACTTGCTTTTGAGCAGAGCAAACCATAAAACCCAACAGGGAAATAAAAAAAGGAAATAATAATAGCTTTCTCATAATACTTTTGACAAGAATGAATTAGGATATTTTTTTAGCAGGTCAAAAGTAGTAAAAATCTGATTCAATCGTTTGTTGTTTGACTGTAAATAAGTCCGAAACCATAATCGAATAAGCGTCATGCAACACATTGGTAATGCTTAATTGACGCTGATTTTCGGAGATGCGGGGAGGATAGGAAAGGATGTTTCTATTCTATTTCTGGCTGCAAAACAATCCAAAGGAAAAGGATAATTCATCATCGTTTCAACATAAAATTGGAGTAATTTAAGGTTGAATTTTGCCCTCTATTTTTTGCTATTTCTGATATTGTGATTACGCCTTAATTCTAAATACACTCCTTGCAAAATCTTCAACTAAATTCAACCATTTTTGCAGTATTTTATCTTTAGCTGTTGACATCATATCACAGTAATGTCGCCAACTATCGCACAAATCGTATTTTAGAATCAATTCCATTAAACGGCCTTAAATTTAGTATTATTTTTCATTCAATAATTCATCAAGCTGCTCAATAGTCATTTCTAGCATTGGAAAATTGGCGAGTTCTTTCCAATTCAATTTATCTTCCTGTATCGCTTTTAGCAATTCTTTATTGGGTTTAAATCCTCGATCTTCTAAAAATCTACAATCCCATATAGCCCCTTCCTTGTTTCCGCCAAAGTATTTTGAAAATATCCAATAGTAATAAGTATTCTTCATATCTTCATATTTCCCTCCAAGCTTTAGTCTTTTTTCATAAGTTAGTTCTGCTTCTTTAAATTCTTTAGCAGCAAAGGCGCAATTTCCTTTCCAAGACAAAAGAAAGGAGCGTTCGCCTTTTCGGTCAATTAATAAATTAATATCCTCCGCTGCCTCTTTAAAATTCAAGGCAAACAATTTTGCTTGAAATCGAAGAAATATGGCTTGTTCATTTTTGTTATCTAATTCAAGCGATATATCTAAATCGTTAATTAGCTGATTAATATCTGTCCTTGAACTTTGATTCGATTTTGCTACTGCACGCGCATAATAGGCGTAGGCATCTTTTGGATTTTGCTCAATTTTTTTATCTAAATACTCAATCGCATCCTGCCAATTTCTTGTTTCAAATGCTGTCAAATATTTCTCCTCCAATTCTTTATCCGTTACGCTTGATTGACAAGCATTTAGGATTAGCAATAATAATAGGTAGTTTATTTTTTTCATCTTAATTGAATGCAATTTATTGTTTTTTCATCTTTTCAATTTAGCTTTATTTTTATTCGTAATACTTTTTAAAAAGAAGCTTTGCTATTGCTTTATTCATATTTATCCCACCGAAATAAAATTTTTCGTCTATAAAAGTAGTAAACCAAATTTCATTTTTTTTGTTAACCGTAATTCCTATATAATCATTTTCGAATGAGCCAAGGCAAAGAAATATTTCATTACCTTTTTTGATTTCTGTAATCTTATCAAACCACATTATCTCAAAGTCTTTCTTTGTCCAATAGTGTTTGCATTGCAGCGTTTTTTTTGATAAGAATTTTGGATGTTCTTTAGCATATAAAAATAAATTTTCACTAGGAAAATTTATTTGGCTTTGATTGATAAGTTTTGATATATACCAATTGGCAAATTCTTCATAATTGATTACGTAGTTGAAAAGGAAATTTTGCATTTCTAAGCTTGCCTTTTCTTTTTCATAGTTAAACGCTATTAGGTATTGATAATTTTCATCTCCAACCTGATGCTCTAACTCTGGATTTTGATAAACGATTTCTTCTAATTTATTGAGATTTAATTCATTACCTAAATATTTGAGGAAAACGGGATTCATGTGCTTTTTTCTTAGTTTTATTGAGTCTTATTGCTCAACCGAATCAATTCCATTAATCAGCCTGTATAACTAAAAATCACCCCCGAACCTCCTCAACTCCAGAACCTGACCGCTCCCATCCAATCTCATAAACCACAAACCACGCAACAATCAAAGCAGACAACAGAAAATATCCAGCCATTAAAACAGTCCCACCAGTCACCAATTCATCCAATAAAAACCAATCGCCTGTACTATAAATAATGCCCAAACCAACTAAAGATTTGAGTGCTTCCATCCAAATAGCATTCGGGTCTCTGTCCATTAAAGTGGTAAAACTATAAATCACTAAAAACATAAAAGCGCCGTAGATAAACAGGTCTACTCTTGGAATATCCGCAATTTTTAATAGCATGTGAATCAATAGGGCATTCATTACTAAATACTGTGTCCAAGACCAGATAGTCAAAGCGGTAGACGCTTCCGTATCATATTTGACAAAGCTTTCTGGTGAGGAAGAAGGCACTGGGTATTTATCCAGTACATCGGCAGGTCGCCAGCCAGTTGGCATAAACCAGATGCGCAATTTATCCACAAAATTATTAGTCCGCCAAGCATCTTTTGCTAGTAACCAAACATGCTGAAAATTTATTTTAATCGGATTCCAAGTATTGACTTGGCGAGTAACGCCATAGACACAAGGTTCTTCGTCGAGTTCTTCTTGAAAAGTGCCGAATAGTCTATCCCAAATACAGAAAATAGCAGCCAGATTTCTATCTAAATAAATGGGATTAATGGCATGATGTACTCGATGTTGAGAAGGCGTTACAATGATGTATTCCAACCAACCTAACTTACCAATATGCACGGTATGATACCAAAATTGCATAAATAGATGTAAGGGGGCAATCACGCCAATTACTTCTGGTGGTAAGCCCAATAATGCCGCAGGAAACAAAAAGATAAAGCCTAAACTAACAAAACTAGAAATACTCTGTCGCAAAGCGACTGCCAAATTAAACTCTTCACTAGAATGATGCACCACATGCCGATTCCAAAAAATATTGATGCTATGATTGAGTCGATGACTCCAATAACTAGCAAAATCTATCGCAATAAAGCTTAATAAATAGACCAGCCAAGTCGTTTCAATTTCCACCAAAGCGACTTTATTATGCACCCAACTATAACTGATAATGACGATACTCAAGCCTAAAATACTTTTTAAAGTATTGGTGTTTCCAGAGCTTAAACTCGAAATCGTGTCCATACTTCGAAAGTTAAAGCTACCTTTGAAATAGGCGTAAATGGCTTCGATAATAATGAGTACCACAAAACCGGGGATGGCGTATAAAAGGACTTGTGCGTAAGCTTCCATGATGACTATAATTTAGGATTTAAAAACTAATCTTAAAAATACGGATTTTGCTACAGGATGACAAGAATATTTAGGTCTAAATATTCTTGTCATCCTGTAATTATCTCCGTCCAAAGAGGCAAATTATTAGACATCTGAGCTGTTCGCCAAAAGGTTTTATAATAAAAGGTTTTGCTTTTAAATTCCCTTTTTTCGCCGTTTTTATTAAAGAAGTGCGTTCGTTTAATCATAGGGCGATACGCATCTACATCTTCAAAACGAAACACCGATTCAAAGAAATCAAAAGCGCCACCTTGATTGGTCAAAGAAAGATTGTCATCGCCTAAGTGAAAAGCCATTTGGTTATAATAGCGGGATTTGGTAAAATTAGAGGGTACTTTTAAGGAAGGAATCTGCTTAAACACTCCACTTTCCGCTATCATGTATAATTCTTTTGCACTCAATTTAACAGTTTGTAAAGTCCCCAGTAAAATCACATTTTTTGACCAAACCGTATTAATACTAGTTCTCCGTTTCCAAAAATCTAGGATACTTTGCAGTTCGGTTAATCGTTCTTTTTTAGTTTGGCGTTGCCCAAAAACTAGGTGAATATTGCAGAGAATTAAGCGTTTATCTTCAATTTTAAACCCACAATTAAAAGGTGGGCGCAAGAGTTGTACCGCAGGTTTATACTGAAAATGACCTTGTTCATCTCTAGACTGAATAGAAGGTAAAATCAAATCACTAATGATACCGCCTTGTATCGCCTTTCGTTTATCAAAAAAATAACCCAGTCGATAATCATTTCCACCAAAACCTAGCGCCGTGTCGCTATAAATATAATCCCAATGTTCGCCTAAAAAATATTTAAGCTCGTCTAAGATTTTAAAATCGCCGTAAATTTCTTGAATGGCGACAATGTCAAATCGGGAAATAATAGTCGCAATATAAGCAATCGCTTCTTCTGTACGAGCGCCATATTTATCACCACCCAATTCTAAAATATTCCAAGAAGCGACTAATAAATTGCCCGTTAGAGATTTGGTTGGAATGTCTCTAGTCAATTGCTTTCTTAAAGTCAGTAAACGGTCTTTGATGCGCGGGTCTTTCATTAGTTCATCAAAAGGGCTTAACTTCTTGATGGTTAATTCTGTCTCGCCCCCTTTTTGGATAAAAATAAAATCACCGCCTTCATCCCCTACTTCATCAATCGCCCCAAATTGTGGTTTTTGATTGACTCGACTTTCTGTAATAATTTTATTCCGAATTCCTGCATAGAGTTCAGAGGCAGATAAAAAAGGCTGTTTGTTCCGCTTTAAAAAATTACTCAATTCTTTAAAAAATACGGATTGGTCAGGTACTTCTTCTTTGACACCACTCGTAATTGCTTTTCGACTTCTAGCACTATACAAGACCTGAAAATCTTTACTCGCATCTTGCATGGCGCTCCGATTCATCAATAAAGCACCGCTAAAACAAGAATCGGAAATAACCAAAACGTGTTGACAATCATAAGCCATTAAGTAGTCTTGTAACGTCGAATTAGATATCCAAGCGGACCTTGCTCTAATTTTAGCATCTTTGGGCAACCAGAATCCGCGATTTCGTTTTTCATCCCAATGCCCATGTCCCGCATAAAAAATTAAGAGGCTGTCTTCTTTTTCCAATACCTGTTCAAAACCATCCAATGTATCCAAAATATTACTGCGAGTAGGATTTTCTAGAAAGGTAATGTCTTCTTTTAAGAAAGTATATCGAGTATGTAAAATCCGTTCTATTTTTCGAGCATCTTTGACAGGGAGTTCCAAGGAAGGGAAGTGTTTATAGGCAGATACACCAATAACTAAAGCATAAAATTTTCCTTGCTCCATACTGCTATTTTCCGCCTTCCGCTTCACAACTGCACGAGTATCATTATTCTGTATTTCTGCCATAGAGGGTCATCACTTATATGTTTACAAAATTTCAATAAAGATACAAAAAGTTTATATTTTTACCAATTTAAACATATACTTTTATTTATAATATTTTTAGAATATCAAATATAGAAAAAATATGTGGGCGGACATAAAAAGTTTTGATTTCCAATAGACAAAAGAGGCCGGAAGTCAGACATAAAAAATCTATCTATCGGTAGACAGTTAATCTTTTTTCTCAAAAATCAGACTAATTTATATTGTTTTTAAAGATAGAAATCCTTAACTTTCAAGCTTATTAGTATTTTCTAAAAAAGTTTTCTTATAAAAATAATAGCTGTTAAATAAACTTCCTCCATATCACAAGATTCTTACCAATTGGTTATTTCACTTAACCTTACTATGGTCTGTTTTCCTTTTTTCTGGTTATGTAGATAGTGAATTCTTAACCTTACCTACCGACTCCAAAATAGAGTTAGTTGAATTTCAAACACCTAATTCTTGTGCCGCTGTTTTTCAACAGCATACGGCTCGATTAACTTTGTATAAGCAAGCATTCCCCTTAGGCTTTTATCCAAAAGCAGCCTTAATTGCCTATAATCGACTCCAAAAAATACAATTTATTGCTTGGGAGAAAAAAGGGTATGCTTTCCCGTTTTCGTTTGTTTACTTACCTATTAAAGTTATTCCTAGAAATTCAAAAGAAGTTTCGTTGATTCCACTACTTGGCTAATTGTATAGCATTTGTAGTTTGGGCTTCTAGCCAGAGTAACATCTTTTCGTCTCCTAAATTTTCCTACTCGGACTAGAAGTCCAAGCTACTTTTATTCGTCAAATAATCTAAAAAATGAATCGGTTCAAACAAATATTGAAGCGATTATTATTAATTGCTTTAATTCTTTTGGCAGGCCTTGGAGTCGGTTTAAGTGGAGGTATTCCCATCCCCAATATTGGCAAAAGAAGAGATAAATCAGAAATTAATAACGAGTCCGTAGAAGCGGAAGCTACTACTACAAAAGTGACCGCAGCGTTGCGAGGCTAAAACTTTAAAATATGAAAATAATTAAGAATATACTCAAAATTATCGACAAGTTTATCTAACCAGTTGAGAATAAAAAGAGATTCTCCCAAAAATTGCGAAGTTTGTAAAATTTAAAAGGATAAATTAACAAAATACAAACAATGCAAAAAAAGGGAGAATCAAGTTCTTTGA
>Ga0208544_10003161_pt1 | contig 10421 bp, 4 predicted proteins | sample DEB08_DNA_9_FD_184526 | JGI IMG/M metagenome (GOLD analysis project Ga0208544, IMG submission 184526) | Aqueous microbial communities from the Delaware River and Bay under freshwater to marine salinity gradient to study organic matter... | ecosystem: Environmental > Aquatic > Marine > Coastal ...
AGAAGTGCAAATTTATGAAGATAATAGCTGCTAAACGTCAAAAATTGGAAAAGAATAATTGATGGATGCTCAATGGTTTGTACGATGAAATGTGTTATTATGTCTGCGAATGGTACAAATGGGAAAAAACTTTATTAACTTAGTCCAACTATAAAAACTACTAATTATGAAACAAAAAAACCCTAATCGCAGGATATTCCTGCTGTTATTACTAATTTTTCCATGTTTTGTGTTTGCACAAACGACACTTTCGGGAAAAGTTAACAGTGATTCTGGAGAATCCGTTCCATTTGCGAATGTGATTCAAAAAGGTACTTCAAACGGTACTACTACTGATATGGATGGAAATTTCGCCATTGATGTTGAAAGTTTACCAGCAACTTTAGTGTTTTCATCTCTTGGCTATGAGACTGTCGAACAAAATATAGCTAGTGGTGATCCTATTTCAATCTTGATGATGGAATCTGGAGAGGCTTTGGATGAGATTGTTGTTACAGGACTGGCAACATCTATTAAAAGAACCAATTCAGCAAACGCCGTTGCGTCAATTTCTGCTGAAGAACTTGTTGGGACTACACCACCTTCTACTTTAGATGGTGCCTTCTATGGTAAGTTCGCTGGAGCTGTTGTAAATGCTAACTCAGGTGCTCCAGGTGGAGGTCTATCTGTGAAATTACGTGGAGCAACGTCTATTCAAGGTAATACGCAGCCCTTATATATAGTGGATGGTGTTTATGTTGATAACTCATCTATTGCTGCAGGATTAAATGCAGTTTCTGGAGCCGCTGCCGGCGGAAATAGTGCTTCGTTATTGCAGGATAATGCAACGAACAGAATAGCGGATATTAATCCCGAGGATATTGCGAATGTAGAAATTCTAAAAGGTGCCTCGGCGGCAGCAATCTATGGATCGCGTGCAGCAGCAGGAGTTGTTATTATTACTACTAAAAGAGGTAAGGCTGGGGAAACTAAATTTAGATTTTCACAGTCCACAGGTTGGACCGAAGCTTTAAATTTGCAGGGGCTTAGGGAATATAATTACCAAAGAGTTAATGACACTTTTGGTGCCGCCGCTGCTCAACAATTTGCTGCTGCTAGGTCTAGTGGAACTTTAACTGATTATGAAAGAGAAGTTTACGGAGAGCATGGCCTCATTAGCAACACAAACTTTAGTATGAGTGGAGGGAGCGCCAAAACTAAGTTTTTTGCAGGGGTTAGTCATAATAATGAAGCCGGAATCGTTTTAAATACGGGTTATGAAAAAACATCTTTAAGGTTAAATTTAGATACGAAGCCAAATGACTGGATTAAATTTGGTCTTAGCTCAAATTACATTTATTCATCTACTGATCGTGGTTTTTTTAATAACGATAATACAGGTACAACAATAGGTGTTACACTAACGGGAACAACTCCTTGGTTGGATTTATTTCCAAACGCTAATGGAGTGTATCCAGATAACCCTGATCAGAGCTCCAATCCATTACAAACACGAGATTTAGTTCGAAACAATGAGACTGTGAATAGAATTATTATGGGAGGTACAGCCACCCTTGATCTATACAAGGCAGATAATTCCCGACTTGAATTAATATTAAGAGGGGGACTTGATTTTTATGGACAGAAGTCTAGAGCAATTTTCCCAAAAGAACTTCAATTCCAGAAACCTATAAATGGTGGATTGAACGGTGTTTCTATTCAAGGAGATACTCAGAATAAAAATTACAATCTTTCTGCATTTTTGGTTCATAATCTTACTACAGCAAGTGATATTAATTTCAGGACTCAAGCTGGTGTTACGAATGAGTTTTTTGACCAAAACACTCAGTTAATTACGGCATCTGGACTTGTTGCTTCCGAAACTAATGTTGATCAAGCATCGAATGTTGGTGTGAATCAAACTAGATTTAAGCAAGAAGACTCTGGTTTCTTCGTTCAAGAAGAAGTTAACTTTCAGGATATGTTTATTGCAACTGTTGGGGTAAGAGGGGATAGATCTTCAAATAATGGAGATGCAAATAAATTCTTGTACTTTCCAAAAGCCTCATTAGCTGTGAATTTGAATGAGTTTGGATTTTGGACTGAGGAAGGTGCTTGGGATCAAATGAAACTTAGAGTTGCATATGGTGAAGCAGGGAACTTCCCACCAGCACGTGGACTCTTTACTTCGTACAATTCTTTTAGTACCGATGGACTACTTGGAATAAGTTTATTGGGTGTTCGAGGAGATGGAAACTTAAGGTCTGAAAGACAAAAAGAATTGGAGTTTGGAGCTGATTTTGGGTTCTTCTCTGGCCGTTTAACTTTTTCTGGGACATACTATATAAAGACAGTTGAAGATCTTATTCTGCAAGCTGCTCTCGAGCCGTCTACAGGTTTTACAACTCAATTTGTTAATGCTGGAGAACTTGAAAATAAAGGAATCGAGCTCACATTAAATGCTACTCCTTTTGCCTCAGAGGATTTTCAATGGGATATTGGGATTAACTGGTTTAGAAATAAATCGAAAATAACAAGACTTGATGTCGATCCGTTTAATATTGGTGCGTTTGGGGCAACTCTTGGTACTTTCAGAATTGAAGAAGGTGAAAGTCCTACTCAAATTGTTGGGATTGGACCAAATCCAGGGCCAAACGGCTTTGTTCAATGGGGCGATTCAGAACCAGACTTTCAAATGGCTTTCAATAATAGTTTAAGATATAAGAACATTGATTTCTCTTTTCTGTTTCAATGGAAAAAAGGAGGGGATAACATTAATTTGACAACTTTACTGTCCGATTTAAATGGTACCACTCATGATTATGACACTGTTGATTTAGATCCAGATGGTTCCTTAGGCAATGGTGATTATAGATTAAGTCAATTGGGATCTTCTGCAGAAGTTTTTGTTGAAGATGCATCTTATGTGAAGCTTCGTGAAGTTGGAATATACTATACACTTACTAAAGGTATGTTATCTGGAGTACTAGGAGGTAGTATTGATAGCATTAGGCTAGGAGCGTCTGGAACCAATTTACTCGCATTTTTTGATTATAATAGTTATGATCCAGAGGTGTCAAATTTTGGTGGAAATACGCCTTTTACAGGTGTTGAGGTTACTCCTTATCCTTCATCAAAAAGATTTTTATTTCACGTAGGTGTTAACTTTTAATAAAAAAAATCATGAAAAAATATATTTATAAAATATTATTCTTTGCATCTATAACAACTATGTTGGTTTCGTGTGAAGTTGAAGAATTTTCAGATCTTAATGGGCCCGAAGTAGATGCATTTGCTCAGGTTCTAACTCGAGGAGATTTGCAAGACCTCGTAGGAGGAGTACTATATAGTTCAAGAACTCGTTTAGGAACATATTATGATGATTGTGGAGTTGTAGGAAGAGAATTCTGGAGATTTTCAGGTTCAGATCCTCGTTTTACAACCGATTTGTTGGGTGGAGGTAATTCTGTCTTAGATAACAATACATTTTATATTACGGGCCCTTGGGCTTCTAGATATAGAACGGTTAAGAACGCGAACTTAATACTAGGTTTTTTGGATGGTCAAGATACCTCGGCACAGTTTTCAGATGCTGAAGTAAATGCTACTAAAGGATTTCTAAAAACTTTTATTGCGTATGAAATGCTTCTTAATTTGAATTTAACTGATGAAGCGGGAATTCGATTGGATGTAGCTGATGAGAATAACTTAGGACCTTTTGTTGGTAAATCGGCAGCATTAACTGGAATAAGAGAAATGTTATCTGAGGGCGCCAATAATCTTTCGAGCGGTGGAGGAGCATTTCCTTTCACACTATCTGGAGGATTCGATGGATTTAACACTCCTTCAGGTTTCTTAAAAGCAAATAAAGCTATTACAGCAAGGGTAGCAGCATACCAGGGAGATTCATCTGGTGTTCTTTCCTCGCTTGGAGATTCTTTTCTTAATTTAAGCGGAGGAGATATGAATGCAGGTATTTTTTATACTTTTTCTTTAGAGCCTACAGATGTTGCTAATCCATTGTTTATTTCAGTGGAGGGTTCATCTCCATCTCAAGCTAGAGTAGTGCAGCCTTCATTTTTAACGGATGCAGAGGCTAATGATACAAGATTATCTAAGACTGCCCAACTTGCAGCACCGATTACACTGGATGGTTTAACGGGGGATGTTGTTGTAAATAGATATCTGTCGAATATCGAATCTATTCCTATTATTCGCAATGAGGAGTTAATATTGTTGTATGCTGAAGCCAATATTACTGCTAACCCAGGAGAGGCTATAACTGCTTTAAATATAATTAGAGCCAGTGCAGGTCTTGGAGCGTATTCAGGAGGGATGGATACAACTTCTCTCATTAACGAAATGTTAAATCAAAGAAGATATTCGTTGTATGCTGAGGGGCATCGATGGATTGATATGAGACGTTATAATAAGTTGGGAGAATTACCACTTGATAGACCTGATGATAATGTTTGGTCGAACTTCCCAATTCCTTTAACTGAAAATCAATAAGAACATATTTCTTATTTAAGTAAAAACCCTTTCCATTTGGAAAGGGTTTTTTTTATTAAAATATGGGCTAAAAAGAAACAAATTATATGCGACATTATGTGGTTAAATTGGTATTGTATGCAATTTGACAATTATTCTGCTGCTTCCATTTCAATTTCTGTAGCGATTTCGGTAACCGGATTTCTTTTTGAATGAATCCACATTTTAAGGCTCATTGCCAGGTAAAAAAGCACTGGGACAACAATTAATGTTAAGAAGGTAGCAATCATTAAACCATAAATTACAGTCCAAGCTAAGGGGCCCCAAAAAATAACATTGTCTCCACCAAAATATATATTTGGATCAAAATCTTTAAATAAGGTAAAGAAGTTAATATTTAGACCAATTGCTAACGGGATTAACCCCAATATTGTGGTAATTGCAGTAAGTAATACCGGACGTAAACGAGCTTTCCCTGCTCTAATAATACAGCTAAGCAAATCGTCTTTACCAAGGTATTGTGAATCATCTAGATCTAAATCATTTTTCTTTCGATCAATTAATAATTGAGCATAATCAAGCAATACCACGCCATTATTTACTACAATTCCCGCTAATGAGATGATACCCATCATAGTCATCATAATTACAAATGGTGCTCCGGTAAGAACCAGACCTCCAAAAACACCAATAAAACTTAAGAATATCGCAATCATAATAATGGTTGGTTTTGAGATCGAATTAAACTGAAAAATTAAAATTAAGAAGATCAAACCTAAACCTGAAAAGAAGGCGCCCATTAAAAAAGCCATCTGCTTATTTTGTTCTTCTATTTGTCCGGTATAATCGACCCTTATATTATCTGAAAGCCCGTCATAATTTCGCATTTCATTTTGTATTTGACTAACCACGGCTCCGGCGTCTGTATAACCTGGAGCCAACGCAGAATATACTGTTACGACACGTTGTGCATCTCTATGTTTAATTGCACTAAATCCTGAACTATTTTTTTGCGATGCCACTGCCGAGACTGGTACCTCTCTCAATTTTCCAGTATTTGTCCTAAACGTGAGTTTTTGGTTAAAAAGAGCGCTCGTATTATAGCGGATACTTTCATCAAATCTAATATAGATGTCATAGTCTTCACCTGCTTTCTTATAAACGCCGGCTTTAGCGCCAAAAATAGAGTTACGCAATTGTTGTCCAACTTGGCCTGTTGTCACACCTAGTTCTCCCGCTTTTTCTCTATCTACAAGAACCTGCATTGCTGGCTTGTCTTTATTAACGTCTATTTTAAGCTCATCAATTGCCGCGATATTCTTGCTATTAATAAAATCGCGCATACGCTCGGCTGTTGATATTAGTTCATTATAGTCATCGCCTTTAAGCTCTATATTTATTGGCGCACCTGCTGGTGGTCCATTGGCATCTTTTTCTACTGAAATAAGTACTCCAGGATATATACCAACAAGTGCCTCTTGTACTTTTTGCCTTAATAATTCGCTGTCTTCACCTTTTCGATATTTATACTCCCGCATCGAAGCAGTAATTTTTCCTTTATGAGGCATTTCTGCGGCTGACCCTCCATCTGTTTGTGGGTTACCCGCCCCTTCTCCAACTTGGGAAACAGCACTCTCGACCATAAAATTATAATCTCCGTCTGTATATTGATCTCCATTTAAAACAGTATATACTTTTGCTTCAATTTCTTTAGTAATCGCATTTGTTTTTTCAATATCGGTACCTTGAGGATATTCTATATAGACTATAATCTGATTGGGTTTATTGTCAGGGAAAAATTCAATTTTGGTACGCTGCATTCCTACCGAGACACCAAAGGCAATAAAGGCGGCAAACAGTAATAGGAAAGTCGTGCCAACTATAAATAAGGGTTGTTTCTTTTTAAAAGCATTGGTCAATCTCTTTTCATACCAGTTTTCCAACCTCACTAAAGACTTAGCTTGAAACCGTTTAGCCATTTTACGAATTACGAGTCTATAAACCCATAGCATAATAGCCGTAAAGACCATAATGGTTCCTAATGCGCGAAATTCTCCTCCAAAAAATAAAATTAGAAGTCCAATACTGGCTACTATGGTCGATATCTTAATAATACGATTAAGCGGCATTTCTTTATCTTCAGTTGTCATAAACTGAGATACCAATACAGAATTAAAGAAAATAGCTACCAATAGCGATGATCCGAGTACGACCGACAATGTAATAGGAAAATAGATCATAAATTGACCCATTAATCCGGGCCATAAACCTAGTGGTATAAAGGCGGCAACAGTCGTTGCAGTTGAAATAATTATAGGAAATGCGATCTCTCCAATTCCTTTCTTAGCTGCCTCAACTCTACTTAAGCCTTCTTCATCCATCAAGCGATACACATTTTCTACAACTACAATACCATTATCAACAAGCATTCCTAGCCCCATGATAAGCCCGAAAAGAATCATAGTATTCATGGTATATCCAAGTTGATTCAGGATCATTAGTGACATAAACATCGACATGGGTATAGCAAATCCCACAAATAATGCATTTTTGAAACCTAAGAAAAACATTAATACCGTAACGACCAGGATGATCCCAAAAATTATATTATTAACCAGATCATCTACTTGTCCAATAGTATTCGACGATTGGTCATTAGTGATGGTCACTTTCAAATTTGGAGGGAAGTAATTCTCTTTTGCTCTTTTTACAATGATTTCTATTTGTTCGGAAGCAGCCACCATGTTTTTGCCTGATCGCTTTTTTACATCTAGCATTACGACCCTATCCCCAAATGCACGAGCATAGGTTGTTCGGTCTTTTTCCTTGAATCTAACCTTTGCAATATCCTGCAGATATACGATATCTCCATTTTCCGATTTCACAACAAAATCATTTAAATCGGAGGGATCTTCAATCTCGCCTAAAATACGAATGGTTCTTCTTTGCCCGCTCGTAATATAATTACCAGCAGACATGGTCATATTTCCGTTGTTGATGGCGTTAATTACATCTTGAAAACTTACCGACGACGCCATCATTTTAAAGATGTCTACGGCTACTTCTACCTCATTTTCCTGGGCTCCTCTAATATCGACCTTTTTTATTTCGACAAGGTTTTCAATTTCGTCTTGAAGATATTCACCAAATTCTTTAAGTTTTGAGACGGTATAATCTCCTGATATATTAATATTTAGAATTGGCATTTCTTCAGACATGCTCAACTCAAAAATATTGGGTTCCACTTTAGCTCCATTAAATGTTGGCCAATCCTCACCCGAGGTTTCGGAGTCTATTTCATCTTTTACTTTTTGCAAAGCAAGCTCCACTGAAATGACTTCGTCAAATTCTACAACCAGCATCGAATAATCTTCTTGAGATGTTGACGTTATCTCAACAACATTACTCACAGTTTTTAACTTGTCTTCAAGAGGATCTGTAATTAATTTTTCTATGTCTTCGGCTGTATTTCCAGGAAATAAGGCACTTACGTATATCTTAGTTTCACGAATTTCAGGAAAACTCTCCCTTGGCATGCTGAAGTATGCTGAGACGCCGAGATACAGAATCAAGGCCATAATAACATAAATTGTTGTTTTGTTATGAATTGCCCAAGAAGACAGCTTAAATTCTTTGTCTGTATTTTTTTTGCTTTTAGCCATTTTCGGGTTCTTAATATGTTATAATTTTTACACTTTGACCATCTTCTACACTTCGGGCACCTTCATTAATTATTTCGTCGCCATCGTTTAGACCTTCTAATACTTCAATCACATCACCTTGCGTTTTACCTGTTTTGATAATTACTCTCTGGGCCAGTGCTTTGTCATTCTTTTTATCTTTTAGAACATAAATGTACTGCTCACCGTCTGCATTTTCGGAAATTATGTTTTGAGGGATTAACAATGCATTTTCGTTAGTATAGTCATTAATACGAAGTCTTGCCGTAAGGTTTGGTTTGATAGAATTATCCTTATTTGGAACATCTATTTCAACCTTAAAGGTTCTATTGTTTGGGTTGATAAAGTTACCAGCCTGTCTAATCTGAGCATCGAGGCTTTTGCCTAAAACAGGAAAACTAACCTCAACCTTTTTGCCTTTAATAACACTCGATATGTACGTTTCAGGCACATCAGTTTCGATATACATATCCTTTAAATTGACAATTCTGAAAAGTCGTGTTTGCCCAGGTGAAACAACACTTCCTTGCTCTGTAAGAACATTGTCAATAGTTCCCGAGAAAGGAGCTCTAACAACTGTTTTCGCTAATTGACTTTCCATTTGATTTACGGCTCTTTGTTGACCTTCAAAATTTGATTTTGCCTGCAAATATTGTATTTCACTTCCAATTTTCTGCTCCCATAATCGCTGTTGGCGCTCGAAGGTCGTTTTGGCCAAATCCGATTGAATTTGCATCTGAGCTAATTGTTGACCCATACCACCATCGTCTATTTTTGCCAGTAGCTGACCTTTGTTCACTTTTTGACCGTTTTTTACATACACCTGACTAAGAATCCCGGTTATTTCTGGTGTTAAGACAATATTTTGTTTTGTTTCAACTCGGCCTTGTAATTCTAAAAAATGCTGAAAGGCCTTTTGAGTTACTATAAATGTAGTAATGAGAGAAATCGTCTTCTCGGGATTTAGTTCATCTAGTTTTGCGTCCAAAAGAACTATTTTTGCTTGAACATCCTGTTGTTGCGATACCAAATCACTCCGCATTTTTTTTATGATCTCTGTATTGTTTGTTTCTATAACTTCTTCAACCGACTGTTTGTCAACATTTCCACAAGAGGCAAAAGTTATTATTGTCAAGAGGATTAGAATTGATTTTTTCATTCGTATTTTTTCTAGAGATTAGTTAATTATTTCTTAGTTGAGGTGTATTAAGTACCGTTTCAAGATCAGATTTCGCATTGATCACATCAAGCATGGACTGAAAATATTCTTGTTGAAAAGTATACAATTGTGTTTGCGCTTGTCTTAGATCGAAACTAGAAGCAAGCCCTTCAATAAATTTGATTTGGTTTTTATTTTCGATACGTTCGGCTAAGGCTATATTCTTTTTAGCATTTTGATATTTGTCAATAGCAAATTGGTAATTACTCTTAGAGGTATTAAGCTCGAGCATGATGTTCTGTATGGCGAGTTCGAGATCTGTTTCAGCCTTTTCTAACGCTATTTTAGCTTTCTGGGTTCTGGCCCGTTTCATACCACTGCTAAAAACAGGTACATTTAAGCTAAGACCTAGTATCGAAGATTGAAACCAAACCTGCTCAGCATTTACAAAAGAAAAAGTATCACTATTAGCAGAAGTGCCATAATTTGCAAAGGCGTTCAAACTAGGTAAGAATTTACTTTTTTCAAATTGCATTTCTAAATTGCGCTGTTCTGTAAAATTCAAAGCTATTTTATAATCCACATTTTCCTCAATATTGAGTGATCTGTCCAAGAGTTCTAAGCTTATATTTTGCAAGGTTAACTCATCAAATGAGTCTTCAAAAATCACGTCTTGCGCCACATCAATTCCCAATGATACATTGAACATTTGCTTGGCAATAGTCCAAGTACGCCTAACATTGCTTAATTGAGTGTCAATTTGCAAGAGTGTAATTTCAAGCTGTTCCACACTTTCCTGTTCCGCAAGGCCGTTTTCATAAATTTTTTGTGTTTCGAAAAGATTTTTTTCCAAGTTAGCTTTGTTCTTTTCAAAAATTAGAACGAGCTCTTCGGAAAGAATAACAGCGCCGTAGGCGTTTATAACTCCTTTTCTAATTTCGAGATTGGTTTTTTCTGAAAGATTTTCAGAATACCTTAAAAACGATTTAGCCGCCTTTAATCCAACAAGGTAACTTCCGTCAAAAATTAATTGATCCAAAGTCGCGACGGCTGAAGCATTCTGTTTTGTGCCAAAAGTAACGGGCGTAAAGGTTCCCGCTGGCCCGCCAGTT
>Ga0208544_10003169_pt1 | contig 10399 bp, 5 predicted proteins | sample DEB08_DNA_9_FD_184526 | JGI IMG/M metagenome (GOLD analysis project Ga0208544, IMG submission 184526) | Aqueous microbial communities from the Delaware River and Bay under freshwater to marine salinity gradient to study organic matter... | ecosystem: Environmental > Aquatic > Marine > Coastal ...
TTATTTAAGCAAGACTTCCCTGATCTTTTCGAGTTTTTATGCGAAAACGTGACAGGGTTTAAAGAACCCCGAAGAAGGAAAGATAAATCTTTGAAAGGCAATATTTTACAACGCTAGAAGGGTAGCCTAAATCGCCAATTAAATCGACTTCTCAGACAAATCCCGTGAATTAAAAAGAAGCGATTAAAATTCTGAGTCTCATATTTTCAAAACTGGGAAGTCCAAATTTATTCTTATTCATAAAGACCTTTTAACTGATAATAAAGTATCAGAAAAATTATGGACTTGATCAAAAAGAAAGGGGATTCCTTTAAATTATATTCAAAAATGGATGGGGCATAGTAACATGGAAACTAACCGTGTATATTTTTCGGCATTGGAACAAAGTGAACGGTCATTTGCTGAAAAGTTGTGGCATTGAATAATCAAATCAATGCCGATTATCATGTAAAGAATGATGCTGATTATTATGTAAAGTGACAGCTGCCGCTAGTCCAAAATGCAATTTCCTAGCCAAGTAGTGGTGAAGGATGATCACCTCGATACTTTTCTGGTATAAAAATTGATTTTCCTATTTAACGTTGGTTCGAGAGAATATAAAATTTTGTATTTGGGTTTTCCCGAACCCGAATAAGCGTTAAAATAGAGTGAATTATGAATCATGGCTTATCAAAGCAGACTTATCGAATTATCTTAAATTTTGTAGCAATAAACTTATGTCTTTTAAGTTTTAGCTGCCTTCTCTGTGCAGAAGGAACAAAACAGTTAGCACCTAATGCTGCCGATAGGGTTTATCTTTATATGAATTCCAGTACTTATAATAATTTTGGTCGTTACGATGGCATTCCAGACCAACGTTTATTTATTCATATAGCTAATCCTAATTCAGAACAAGTTTATTTAGGATTTAGTGTTCCAGTAAATAGTGGTCATTATCCTTGTAATGGAGCCTCACCAATCGAAGCTTTTTTTAGGATTAAAGACCCAACGGGTAGAGTCGTTTACCCTATACAAGGCAGTCCAAATGGTCAGCTTTTAAATGTAAGTACAGCTAATATTACTTCCTACAATCAAGCGGTAGCAGGTCCTCAACCAGTAGCAGGTGCTGCTGGATATGTTCCTTTTATCTTTGACCCAGCAGGTTTACCTGCTGGAGATTATTATATTGAATTTAGTAGGATAAGTGATAGAGCCGCTATAGATAATCCTATCCCCATAGAATGGTTTGATATTACGGTAGCTTCTAAAACAACTAATCCAGTAGCTATTGACGGTCGTTTGTTTGCTAGAAATTGGGCATTTTTTACTCCATCTTTATCCTGCGGAAGCCATCCAACCTATACTTGGTTTGATAGACCCTTTAATGGTCAGTTTTATGTTTATACAGACCAAAATATTGTAACTTTGGTTGATTTTAATGGAGCAGGATTTCAGCCTGCAGCCTTTAATGTCGTGTTTAATGATGTAGGAACAACTAGAACTGGCAACGTTATTGAAGATAGAAAGTCCATTGCTAGAAGTCCTTCCGGGGAAGCACAACATCGAATATTTCTAAATGACCCAGATATTAGTATTTATCCTACAGGGGTATTAGGTGAGTATTTTATTACACCTATTTTCATTACCTGTGAAAATGGGGTAGCCTGTGTAGAAATTTCCGTTACAGAACCTGGGCAAATTGATGTTTTGGTTGATTTAGATAGAGCCTCAGGAGATTTTATTTATGATATCAATTCTAGGGATGTATTGCTTGCTTTTCAAGTAACCCCTGAACCAGATGAGTCCCCTCCTTATTTAAGGTGTATTCCATGGGACGGTAGAGATGGCTTTGGCCAAAAAGTAGGAAATGTAGAAGCTTTACAAGCTACCAGCTTGTTGACTAGATATACCCAAGGTATTTATCATTTTCCCATCTTTGATGCCGAATATATGCTAAGTGGTTTTGATGTAACCACTATACGCCCTATACCTAATAATGGAAGTCCAAAGAAATTGTATTATGATGATAGTAATATGTCAGAATCCTATGGAATAGGTATCACGCAACCGAAACAGAACCCCTTTAATGGTTGTAATACGCCCTGTCATCCTTGGACGAATAGTAATTTTGGCAATGATAATACGATTAACACTTGGTTTTTTGCCAGAGAAGAATATGAGTTACAATTAGAATTAGGAAGCTGTCCAATAATAGCTATTAATGATACAACCGTAATGGCTGTTAATACCGATACTACCATTCAAATCTTAGCTAACGATGTGGGAACGGATAATATTGATACTACGAGTATCACAATAGGTTTCCCTCCAATTAATGGGCTGACTGTATTTGATTCTATCAATTTAGTAGCTAATTATACACCCACTAAAGGTTTTATTGGACAAGATTCATTTACCTATGTTTTTTGTTATAGCATATTACCTGTTAGAAATTTATGTGATTCGGCAACCGTATATATTACCATAGAACCAATATCAGAGAATTGTTTGAATAATTTCGATGATGATGGGGATGGGTTAGTAGATTGCGAAGACCCGGACTGCTTACCAAAAGTACCTTCTACTATTTTCAGAAAAAAAGGCTAATTTTTAACTATACTTTGAGGGTAGAATAAGCTGACAGTCCATTGCCCTTACACATGATGAACCAACAACTCTCCGTTAGCGTGTTTACAAGTAGAGTAGGCTGCCAGCGAGTTGCTCCATAACTTGGAGTACTTTTCCAACAGCCCCTCTCCAAACCACGCATGACCGATTTCCGTATCACGTGGCTTTCCAGTAATCTTTGATATTGATTATCGTCTCGGCGTTTCGCATCTTGCGTACCTAACGATTTCAATATCTGAAAACCTGTCACCCTTCGCCCTGTGAATGGTTCTCCCATTCTCCCTGGTGGAGCGTTATTTCCACGACTACTACGGTGACTCCGTGACCCTAGGACTCTCGTCCCTTAGACCATCCCATGTTCCGTCATCGAGTAACGTATCTAGTACAACTTAGGCTTCCCATTCATGCCCTTAAATGAGTTCACTACTCATCGTCTATCAAGCAAGACTTGGTATAGGCAAAAGATGAACCTATACATCTTGATAGCGTTGGGTTTTAAACGTGATACCAACGAATGTACATTTCCACTACTGGACATTAGGATTTAGGCAGTATAGCTTTAGCCATATTGTACAGGCGTTGCGAGTCTGTATCATACACGTTTTCTGATACCTCTCGCTTTAATGACATGCTCTTGTCCCCGCCCTCTTTCGAGTTTAGGTAAGTCATTCGCCTCGGAGTGTTATCTTGAACTCCGACTAACTCTGTTAGTTATTATCTCAATGCGTGACACGGCGCACCCTTATAAATGTACACGGCTCACGACCTTATTCAGCATACATTAATGCTAATTCTTGTGGACTTAACTCTCGTTCTTCCCACTTTCTAATGCTCCATACAAGGTCGGGTAGGTCAGAAGGGTTGCCCCTTTGTTCTCCTAAGACCTAGTTACTAATACAGAAATAGAGGGGGTAGAAGTATTGAGAAATTATAAAAATCAACCTTATTTGGAGAAAAGGTTCAATACCTTAAAATCTGTTTTAGAAGTAGCACCTGTATTTTTGAAAATGCCACATCGAGTTGAAGCCATGCTATTACTTTACATTATTGCATTAATGCTAATTACACTTATAGAGAGAAGAATTAGAAAGAATATGATAGCACAGAAAGTAACTACTTTGCCTATTTTACCACAAGGAATGAAGACGTAAAAGCCAACTTGGTCAAATATTAAATTTTGCTTTAATAGTACCATCATGCTGAGTATTTTATTTGGGAATAAGGATGATTGGCATCGACAAGTCAAAGGAATAGGCAAAAATCAACAGGCTTTTTTAAAACTGTTGGAGGTTGAAGAAGGTAAATATCAAAAAATGCCCCCTCTCTGGTGGAAAAATATCACCGCAAGAGGCAGATAATAAATTAATAAATAGAGTTTTTAAACTCGTGAATGTAAGTTATAACTACCAAAACAGTAGAAAATGAAATTTTTTGTTTGGCTAAAGCGGCGGATTCCGCACGCATAGTTGCCATACCTCTTTAGCTTATTTTATTGACTTTTAGACACTTATGAGTTTTCGGCCACGAACTAAGTGAAGCAACATGTAAATTTATTTTTTTAATATATGTTTTTTTATTGCATTTTTGCTAACTTTTTTTTATCTTTACCTTAGATAAAAATATTTAATGATTCTCTCTGAGAGATTGTTCTAACTTCTAGAGCAATCTCTTTTTTTGTTCGATTTTACCTTAGTGTTTATTACACAAATTTTGGAATCGGGTAAGTCGGGGGGATTGTACGGTATGAGCACAAAAGGTAACTTCGAGTTTTCTGTAAAGATTCCATTAAAAAAGAGAAAAAAACTTTGATTATTTCATTTAAGTAATTATATTTATGAATAATGAAAAGAGCATCAAAATCGGAATTGGCTCAGCGAATCAATTATGCCTTTTCGCTTTTAGATTAGCAAGTTGCCCCTCAGCAAGTCATTCAAAACCTCCAAGAGAAATTCGGTGTATCAGAAATTCAGGCTTATCGCTACGTACAACAAGCCAAGAAAAATACAAGCTTACTCCCTGTCCCAGAATCGACCAAAATATATACCACCAAGTTGGCCTACAGTCTTATCCAACGGGTAAAAATATTTTCCAAGTCTATTGGAGTGCCCACCAATCAAGTGATAAGTCAGGCACTAGAGGATTATTTAAAAAAACAGGGAAGTGGACAAAAAAAAGAATAACAAACGGGTTGAACTTAACTACAAGTTTAACCGCTTGGGAATGAAGGCTATTGATACGTGAAGTACTTCTTAGCAACCCACTTCTTTCCTTTGTTGTGATGACGACGTACGCATTACTTTTTTATTTCAATTTCAACATTTTTTTAGTTTTTGAACCAAATTTAGTTGATAACTGATAGTAGTTCACACCACTATTTATTTCCTCATGTTTTATCTGAATGGCATTGAATCCTTTTACATAGTCGGCCTTATAAGTTTTGATTATACGTCCTAATTCATCCCGAATGTTCAATTGAACCTCAGAATTACCAGGTAAGTAGAACCCAATCGTGGTTTCGTCATGAAAAGGATTTGGTGTATTTTGATATAATTCGAATTCATCTTGAAAAACAGGGTCGGTGAACGTTAATTGAATGTCCATGATATCGCCATTTACATCATACGCTTCGGTAGCTGTTGGTTGATGCAAGAGATTTATTTGTTCACTTAATTTACCATTTGAAAGCGCCATATAGTCAATTTTGAAGAGTTCTTTTAATTGATTACTCTCCACTTCCAAATGATTATTAGTGTTTGCTGACCGATTCCAACTAGCCGTAATATAACCCTCTTCTAGTTCATGTATCCCAAAATTTTCAGTTCCTCCTACTCCATCTTTGAGTTTTTCAATTTTGATATTATCATAAGCAAGTGTAAATTGATAGCCTAATATTTTTTCCTTTTGCTTTGTTTGGAAGGTTAGGCTGTATATTTCTCCTACTTTTAAAATTTTATCTTCCGTTATTATTTCAAAAATTTCATTACTTTTTCTACTTTCTAGTTGAGTCAAACGATTAGCTGTAGCATTTCCATTAACATCACCCATTTTTATCCCAACAAAATCTAGTTCTCTATCCTCCTGTAAATTGGAAATAATAGAAACTTCTGGATAGTATTCAGTTAATGGGTTATTAGTAGTAAATTGGTGATTTGCAGCTACAAATTTCCAATTTGAACCATTAGGAAATTCATTCCGGATATTCAGAATCAACTGTCGAATTAATATCATATCAAATGCCGTAATCGTGCCTGATTGGTTGACATCTGCCGCAATCATTTGATAAGGATTATCCAATGGCTTATTTCCTAAAATATGTTTAGAAATTAAGACTAAATCATAGGTACTTACGCCATTCAACGCTTGTCCCTTTTTTTCTGGTCGAATGGTATATCTTCGATTTGTTTCTAACTCAAATTGGAATTGTCCATCTTCTCTAGTGTTCATTTCCATCTCTTCCATTGCATGTACGGTTACATTTTCTATCGTTTGTTGTTTCCAGTCCATAATCGTACCATTAACAACGGCCATTCCATTTGGAGATCCAATATTGCTACATCCATCCATATTATCTTGGACATTGACATAAGTAATACAGAAATCCCAGTTATTTCCTTCATCTATTACGTATAGGCCTACGGTTTGTGTACCTAGCATGGTACAATCAAAAGTCAACACTTCTGGCAGGGAATGAACCTCTGCAATATGTGCAGGTGCTTCGCCCAATGATTCGTGCCAAATTTTATAGAGTAGTTTATCTTCAGACGTACAATTATCATTACTATTTAGCTCTATATCTTTTGCCCACACTTGAATCATACCTGAACTCATTAGTTCAATAGCCGTACCATGCAAACAATAGGGGCTTGGTTTTTTACAATCAACAAAATAGTAATCTACTTTTTCTTTAGCCACGTTTCCACAATTATCGGTCACAATCCAATCTATTGATAATCTATCAGTTGTCCCTACTTCTCTACTAAAGGAGGCACCTTCGCCCTGATCAATAATTGTATTATTTTGAAATAAAACCCAGTCATAATTTAGGGCATTTGTACTCTGTTCATTACAATCAGTTGCTGAAATACTGAAGCGTTTTTCCTCCATACAATCTGAGTTATTAATACAATCATTTACGGGATTGATAGAAATAACTGGAGGAGTGTCATCTTTTAGTTTGAGAATTTGGACATACTCCAACCGACCAATATTTTCATAATCTTCAGCTGTAATGATTATTGGTTCTGGTACCATGCCATGTTCATTTTCTATTCTTGTAATTTGTGCCACCTCTTCGCCTGCTACATAGTTGCACCAATTGGTGAAGATAAAGGTTCTAACTACTTTTAGACAAGCATCTTCAACAGTAGTAAAGACTTTTTCTTCCATCTCATAGGCCATTAAATCGCAGGCACCATTTGTAATTAATGCTTCAGAGTTCGGTACACTTTCCCCACAGACTCCTCTCCAATCAGCAGGCAAAGTGAAGGACCAATTAGCTTTAGTTTCTATAGAAATATTTTGTTCCACCCAATTGGATTTCATGCCTGCTCCATCCCAATCAATCGCTCTAAATCTACGTTTAATGGCTGCTCGACCACAAGTTTTTTCGATAAATTGATACTGTTGTTCAAGCACTAATGAACCGCAATTGACATTATCCGAACAATTTGGATTTCCATATTTGGTATTGAAATATTCCGCTAACTCTGCATCCATATCTATCCATTCATTATCTGCCATTTTGCCATTTTTATCAATATCCGTATTAATAAATTGGTCAAAGTGTCCTTCATCACAACTTCCTTCCATATCTGGTAAATCACTACAAATTGGGGATATCTTATCCTCGACATTGACATTCATCCAACAAGTGTTTTGGTTACCTTTATGGTCCGTTACCCTTAAATAAGTTTTGACTTCCTGGTGGGCATCTTCGCAGGAGAATAGCACAGTAGAATCCCAATTTATTTCATCTTTGCTTACTTCATACAATTTAATTCCACAAGCATCAGATGACCCCGCATCTATATCTCTATAATGCAAAGTTGCCTCTGTTTTGCCTAAAGAAATATTAATCTTATTCGTACAGATTACAGATGGCTTGGTTAAATCTTTTATTACAATAATTTCATTGAGCGTATCATTAATCAATTGTTCATGACAGTGGTCTTCAGCAATCCATTGTAATTGGAAAGAATCACAGTCTAAGGCTGACCAATTCGCAGGATTAACATCCCACAAACTGTTATTCTCTATGCGACTAACTTTATTTAACCGAACGCTAGGCGTAGCGCAATTATCAGTAGCAATTGGCTTACTCTTCTTAGCAATATCATAAGTACATGCATCATGATCTAGTACGATATCTCTCGCAATGATAATCGTATCAATAAATTTGGGAGCAAGCGTATCTCGAAATTCAATCAAGGTAGTATCAATTCCTTCTACACCACCGCTAGCATCACACCAATCCAAAATAGACCAGTAGCGAAAAATCTTTTTGCCACAATCAGATGCTGGAATTGCTACATCTCGCTTCTGAAGAATATAACCACACGTATAAACCTCAGTGCTTAAATCAATAGTATCGGAAGGTTCGAGTACCCCATTTTTCAATTTACCAATTTTAATTCTAGGGGCAGTTGTTATATCATCTGCAGTAATTTCTCCCCCACAGGATAAATTAATTCTGCTAGTTTTCACAATATCTTCAATACGAGGTCTAACATAGAGTCGCATTTGGGTAGCATTGGTGGAATTTCCACAAGCATCAGTTGCTATCCAGGTAATCTCTACCCTACTCGTATCACATATCGTGCTTCCTTGATTAACAATTTTAGCCCCTCCAAAGACTACAGTTGGTTCAGCACAATTATCAGTGGCCTTTGGTATTTCCAAACCTAATTCAGTTTGTGTCAAACCTTCTATACAATTCACAAAAGTATCAACAGCTGGTAAATCCAAGAATATAGGAGCCGAGTCATCTATTAAGTCTATTTCAACCGAACAAATGGAGCTAATTGGTCCATTATTACAGAAATTTAGATTTAACCCATCATAGTAGCGTCTTTCTATCTTAGCAGTAATAGTTCCCTTACAATCACCAATCATTTCACTTGTAATCAGTGGATAGTTCTGTCCTTTCCCTCCGCCTGTTGCTAATACTTTTTCTTGACCATTTTTGTCTTTGCCAATCAAGGAGATAAAATAATAGAGTGTATCTTGTAAGGTATCACAAGGATTTTCTAATAAATCATCCGGGGATATAAATGCCCCACAATTAGAGCCAAATGGAATCGTAACTTTATCATTACAGACCAAATTAGGAGCTTGCACAGAAAAAGTTCCTTTTGTCGTTTTAACGGGGTCACTCTTTAGTGTATATTCAACTATATAGGTGCCGATGCCAAAGGTGTCTTTAACAGTATCATTTCCTGCCAAACAAGTATCTAGGCAAATTTCTCCTCCTGCGCCTATAATGCGTACAAGTTGTGAATCTTGTATTGCCCCACAGTCTGATTTAATAGTTGCTGGTTCAATTTCTACAATTCCGTACGCTTCCGCACATTCTAATTTAGTGATCTCATTATTAGGAGGAGTCAACTTAATATTTCTTTCAGTACAAGAAATATTTCCTTGCCAACCAATACTTTTTAGCGTATCTCCATTAGTAATGAATCGGAAGGTTAAACAGCCCGTTGCATTGGTATCAGGATCACAATTAGCAGCGACCCAACCTCCAGTTAAGCTTACTCCTTCGCCCTCAAATTCACCTATTAAAGGATCCGTAATGGTTTTACCATCATACACTAAAAGTTTATCTCCTGGTGCTGTACTAAATTCGGTAAAGGTAACCATTAACCGTTGCCATGGATTTTGGGGGCAAATACTATATTGATCATCCCTAGCGGTTGTATCCGTGTATAAACCATCCACTAAGCCATCAGTCATAATTTCAGATTCACCATCACATACAATTAGCGTATCACATACAGGAGTGCTATTGACCCCTATGATAAAAGTCTGTTTAGTGGACATGGTTACTTCACCAGGAGTTCCGTCTTCGCTAGTGGCTATATCAAACTGACAAGAAGCGGCATAGCTACAAAAATTATTGATGACTACTTCGCTTTTGCCATTAAAGAAAGTAGCAGCATAACCTTTTTTGTCTAAGTGTCGAATCCTCATCGTGTAAATATAAAATCCGTATTCTTCCCCTGTTTGAGCTAATTGAGTACCCAAAGGAACCAATTCTGAACGAGTTGTAAGCATCCCTTTATTACTCGTTAATTCCCAAGATTCGTTAGGAAAAGCCGAGTAAATCATTACGGTTTCTTCAAATTCACCATCCCCTGCGCCTAAGCTTGACTCGTTACCTAAGCAATTACATGCATCCACAATATGTGGAAAATGAAGTGGGGTAAGCGCAAAATCTACGGTTGTATTGGTATAGTCGAGCTGGTCATCATCGTCCGTAGGCTCATCATAGAGTACTAAGTCAATCACATCCGTTATCAGCATGGATTCCATTTGTGTACCATTATCGTCACTATCAATGTTATTGTCAGGATCAGTAGCAGGCTCAATTGGGCCGTTCCCAGTATAATCTCCAAATCCATTACCATCAGAACTGGTTAAATCAGACGGAATATCATTAACTTTAACATAGTGGTTTGCGCAAGAAGTTAGCGGCAGTTAATATTCTTCAATTTCTTTCCTTTGTCGAACCCTTTGAACTTCCATTTTAAAGGTTTTACTAAGCACCGATTGTAGAACTCTATATAAGCTCTAA
>Ga0208544_10003175_pt1 | contig 10391 bp, 10 predicted proteins | sample DEB08_DNA_9_FD_184526 | JGI IMG/M metagenome (GOLD analysis project Ga0208544, IMG submission 184526) | Aqueous microbial communities from the Delaware River and Bay under freshwater to marine salinity gradient to study organic matter... | ecosystem: Environmental > Aquatic > Marine > Coastal ...
CCCCAAAACCCCAAAACCCCATGCTAGCCACTAAGTTTTTATTTCAGTATTCATCAAATTAAATTGTAAGTAGCTTTCAGTTAGATTATTAGCTCCTACATCTGGCTTTCGAGATCGCCGACCCCTGAGTTTGTCTAGGTAAGTTAAAGGAGAGTTTGACTCGTCTCGAGACGCTTAAGGTCGTAGGTCTGCTTAAAAATGCTTGTGAACTTCTTTTGGAAACTCTCTATCTGCAGCAGCTACCCTTCATCCTTAGTGTCCCATCTTAATCCCTCGTCATCACTCCCATCATTCTCAACCCTCACGTTCTCCTCCAGCTGATCCAAGTATTTTTGACCACTTTTAAGTAACTCCAGACACTTGCCGAGCTGATAATCTGCTTTCTCTGTAGGGGACTCCTGCACCATACACTAGTCAATTTTTGCTAATTACTCTCTTCTGACAATGTAGTTGGTCAGTATTTTCGCAACTCTGATCTGCTTGCTTGACTACAAGGTCATGATCCTCTGAAACTTTTGATGAAGCTCTCCTGTTCGCTTCCCAATGGATTTCAAGTGTTCTCGCAACGAGACTTCATCTGAGATCACCGCAGGTGCATTTCGCATCTTATCAAGCAGTTGCTCTTGCGTTGCTGGAGCGTCTTCAGTGAGGATTGAAAATTCTGAGCTAGCAGCTGCTTCGGTGATTGGACTTACTTTTTGCTCCAGTTTGGTGAAGGGCTACTTGAGGGGCAGAGGCTTCTATGTGATCTCTATTTACGGTCTAGCAAACGGAGAAACTTGTGGAGGATTACCAGCCTCGTGTATCGTTTGATCTGCGTCAAGTGGAGCAGCACTTACTTGACAACTTGTGTCTGAGAAGATGTTCGACACTGGTCGTGACTGTAGTGCACTTGAATTACTGACGTCTTCGCCAAAAGAAAAAGCCTTTTCCTCGTTCATTCGATTTTAAAATTTAATCAAAGTTTGTTAAAGTATGAAATCGACTTTGGATTAGAGACTAGTGATTAAAGATAATTAGGATTTTAAATTGTTTAGGTATTCTTTTATTTTTAAGAAATGAATTCAAAAGTATTTAACTCTGCGCGAGTTAACAATCAAGCACTAGGTGCAAAAGAAAGATCCCTTGGCGAAGTAACTGAGGGCGGCGAAGGGGTGCATACAGTGAACATGCCGACGAAAGAGTTCGAGCTCGACTAGGAAGACTCAAAGATGTTCCAAAACACTGAAAACCTTGCCAGCATCAACGAGTCGCTCACGATGACTCAGGTTAAACCTCATGAGAATCACGTGGACGAATAAGGAAACAACTAGTTCGTAGTTTCTACCGGCGGTTATGCCTTGCCCATGCGAATCTAGACACATGCCAAGCTAGGTGATGTCTGGAAGCGATCTCAAATGTACAAATCGATGGGACCGTCTACTTCGAAACGGTCGCCGGAGTCTCGTCAAGAGCGCGCCAATTACCAGCTCCTCTAGCACGGCTAAACAGATTCATAAAACTCAAAGTCAGGCCTCCTCACCAGCATGCAAGACTTTAAAAAGAACTAGAAGACGAACACACTTGAATCGTAAACACCGAAGACAGCAATGTGGAAGGGCGACAACTTCTCATCGGGATTTAACATGTTCAGATAGTTAGAGAAACAACGATCCAACTCAAGGGCCAACGATATCAACAGTGAAACCGTTAATTCGTTTATGAGGACGGGCGCTGCCTCTCCTCCATCTGTTAACTCCAAGACTGATCGGTAGAGCTAGGGTACGGCTTTTCTCATCTAGTAACGACCATCAGAACTTCGTGTCAAACCAGACCCAGTGCTCCAAGCAATGAACCAAATGAGACCAAGTTTTGCCGTGAACGAGCAAGGCACACAATCTGATCCAACGACAACTCGGCATGCCATCAAGACAAGAAGCCCGGATGATGAGCTCAGAACTGAGGATTAAAAAGGCACTGCATAGTCTGGCTTCAAGTGCCTTCAAGTTACCGACTACTAGCAGATGGTGAGTAACAAGCCACGCACGGCCCAGCAGCAGATCCGGAGCACAACCGAGACTGACCACTAGCCTGCAAAACGGAAATAGCGCCGCAGCAAGAACATGAAGAATGGAGTTCTAAGCAACGAAACCTAGCATTTGAATAACAATTACAGGGGCAAGTTTTAGAGCAGAAACCCCAAGCTTTCGCAATCGTAGGAGAAATTGAAGGAGGATAGGAAGATTTTGAAGAAAGCACACACGTCAAGACATGTCTCCCACGTGGATCAACAGGAAATGGCTATGACACAGTAACACAATATCAATCGGGCACTTGTGACTGAGAGAAGCGTGTTTGGCGGTGGAGCACCCAACGCTCTCTACTAGAACATGAAGAATTAGGAGTTTGCAAGCCAACCCTCAACCCGATAGAGAGCCCAGAGTTATGGCAAGCCGACGACTGCCAGTCGAAAGGCTCGGTTTACTAAAACAGTGCAAGGTGTCGGTGCTGGGACGAAGCCTCACTCTAATATACTTGCGAGACCTTAATACTTCAAGAAACGTTTCTCGACGCAGTAAAGATCCTAGGAAAGTCAAAAGCATCAGTAACCAGGCGCGAGCAACTTTATTTTGGGCTCTAATCAGAAGCAAACAGCCGTTTACGCCAAACTAATTTCGATCGCAAATGGACTCAAAAATAACATCATCCCTAAGACCGACCAGCACATCAACGAAATCTAGAGGCAAGGTCAGTACGTGAGCGTGAATTCAATTCTCCCAAACTAATAACCAGCTTAGCGCCAACGAGTTAGCAATTCCGCCGTCAACTCAAGCAAGTCAGGCTACTGGACAGAGCGACCAAATAAGAACGTCCCACTGCGCGTGACTCAATTTTGCATGGGCCGAGCAGAGCCGTAGTAATAGCTGCGAAGAGCAAGTCAGACAAGCCAGATATCCAAAGAGTTAGCTTCGACTGATGGGGTTAGAGAACGGGAGAACAATGCTAGAGACCTTAACAAAGTAATGAAAGGCAGCTACTCGTCGCTGAACTACCCCGCTAACTCGAGTACACGGGAAGGCGCCGCTAACTCGAGTGTGCGAATGCAAGATGGAGTTGTGTATGAGCGAATGAGGCTGTCCTAGGAATATAATTCCACGCTCAAGACAGCTGCACACGTGACTGAGGAAGATCTAGGAAGCTTACAAGACCATGCTGTCTCACGCGAGCTGATGTCTGCCGGGCGCTGTGGCAACGTTACTAGCCAAGACAGTACCATGATAAATCCTTCGTTGATGTTCCACATTGGAAGCCTCGGGGGTTATAATACCTAGGGAAATGGTAGATCAAGAGCCATTTCTCCCACTTCGGCGGTTTAGATCGGCTCGCGTGCCCTTTCCTAAAACGAGAATGATATAGAGACTGAATTGAATGGCAACGAGCTGAGAGAATAAACTAATGAAGACGGTAAATCATCTGAAATTACACCTCACAGGATTCCTTAGGAGCTGCAGAAGCTGACCAAGTACAAAGGCTTCACCATGGTCAAGAAGTAGGTGCCGATCAGATTCGAGCGACATTAATCGTCTCTCAAGCAGCGCAGTCATCGGTCCGACAGTCGACAGCATAGTCGCAGCCAGGAGAGAGAGACTAGTCGATTGAGAGGTGGTGGTGAAAGAAATGTGACTCCGTAACCAGGTGATGCCAAGCGAAGCCCAAATAGAAGTCATTAGAATACCCAGATACTCAACCACGTGTACCCGCAAGAAGAAAGAAATTAAAGAAATTTCACCGGAATTGTGAGCCGAGATAAAAGCAAGAGTGATCTTGAGAGGAAGAGAGTGGCGTCGTCTGGAGAAAACACAATCGAAGAGCTCAAGTCAGCGTCGACTCCAAACAGTAGCTTCATGCCTTTTCGCCGTCTCAGCACGGAGCACTCCAAAAATGTCGATGCAAGAACTAACTCGCAGTTTCAAGGAACTATCCTTTAAAACGAAATGCAGTAGGTGAACTCAAGTTAGAATTCTCCTCGACTTGTCAAAACATATGAGTTCCATCTGCCGATGCACCACATTCGTGAAGAAAGCGGTCAGCAACCGACACCACCAAACAAACCAAGCTCGAGGTGTGGAAAAGGGGGCCCTCGCTACGTGAATAGTGGGTCGTAGAAAAATAGCTAGCCCGAGAGGGAGCGGAGTCTGGTTGGAGGAAAGGCGTCCACTCTTAGCGGATTCCAAAGTCATACGACTGGAGGTGCCCACCCTAGCAAGAACAAGATAGAGTTTATGAGAGGTCATAAAGATGAGCTAAGCAGTGCACTGCTCGAAGAAAACTGGGAAGACCAGTACAAGGACCACGGCTCTCTTAGCTCAAAAGAAGTCCTGTTGAGGAAGCTTAAAGGAGATTCGAGAAACTCTGAGTAGTTTTAGCACATGCACGTTGAGAGCAAACACCAAAACGCGGAGAACATGATGATGCTCGGAGGTTCAACAAGTCTGAGTCGAATTCCAAACTCTATCAAGATTTCTGAAACCTAGCTCCTCAACATAAACAAGCGCGGCTCTGATCTCGTCAGTGCCAAGATCATGCAAAATAAAGAGGCACTAACGCAAAGTCACCCGAACAAGAGTTATCTCTTCAAAGCGGACGCAGAAGACAAACCAGATGAACACCAAGAGCAGCCCGCGATTGAAAACCTTTCTTCGATTTCGTAGAAGTCGAGATCCAACAAGATCAATCCGATGGATGGCGCGTTGCAGATCAGAAAGACGATCAGTGGCCAACAACTATCGTCTGTCTCGAACCATGACGACGATGAGGGCCAAGGGAACTAAACTATAGATTCTGTTTTTGAGAAAGAAGGCAGTAATCGGCACGACTTGCTGGTCAAAGGACTATTGGGATCGTCGAAGCAGAAGATCGCTCTAAATTCCTAGCTTGACAACTAAAAAACTCTTCAGCACGTGATTACGTCTGAAGCGTCGAACACCTCAGGCGATGTGATCGATCTCGATTATGAAAAGCAGCAGCGACGTGGTAATCATTCTGGCACCGAAGACTCGACAACGAAAATTAAGTTTGAAGACTAGGTGGTCCCGCTTCAGATGATGTCCGAACAGTTGTTGCTTGAGAAGCTTTGCGAAATTAGGGCTGGAGAAGGTGAATCCGAGGAAGAACTTCTTTCAAAGTTGAGGAAGTCAGCTGAGGAAGGCCAACTTCTGGAGCTCTTCAGCTAGACCAACAGTCAAAACTTGACTGAACGAATGGAGAACTAGTCGAAGTCAGTCGGCAATCAGATTCAGAGTTTCGAGGAAAAGTCCAAGGACACGCAAGGAGAGGGCTCGCTGAACCCGACTTCAATCATCCAGATTATCAATATCCACAACATGGGGGTGCAGACACAGCTGACCGATGCCTTGAATCACAACTCGACCGGGTCGCCATTGTCTTCCTTGACAAGTGACCACCAGAGAGCCATCTTGCTGAGTATCAAAAATCCCTACGACATGAAGAAACTACTCCAAGTCAAAGAGTACGTGCCTCTGACACTTGAACAAAACCAGCCAGGCAAAGCAAGGCGCGAAAATGGAGGAGCAAATATGATATCCCGGTTGTCGAAGACGTCTAGAGCTGACAAGACACAGAAGACTTCTCAATCTGAATTTAGTAAACAAGTGCGAAAGTTTTCCCCAAATAAGAATCGTATCAACGCTTAGTTCAAGCAACCTAGTTTCAAGTAGGCACAGATGATGGTTCCTAAAAAGGTTTACTAGCGAATGACACCCTCTGAACATGCTCCCTCAATGTAGAGATACTTAGGCCAGTAGACTAATGGTTCAGTTCGACCTCTCACCTCGCAGATGTCACAGCCGACTGGAGCAAACGGTGTTTACAAGACATTTAAAGTAAATAACGAACTGTTTGTTCAATTTGAAGGTGACAACTCTTCAAAACCAAACTCTGCGACTGGACACCGTTCGAACGGATAACAAGAAGTTTCAGAGGGTAGCGGTTTGCCTGAGAGGCTGATTGCGTCGTTTGATAGACCGCCAGTTCCCCAGCGCACCGAAATTATGATGCCGATTGTCTAGTCAATGAATTCAATGGAGGATCAGTCTGAAGGATTTAACTCTGCCGTCTTAAGTGCTGGCCTAAGTCCTTGGGTCGACAACCTTACGAAAAGCTCCGCAGGCGAGAACAACCTCAACTTTCCAACTTACGATAACCGCAAGTTTTCAGCGCCTCTGTTCTAGAAACCAGTGCCTGCTAAGTATCGCATCCTTCTTTCGAGTGGGGCATAGGCGAATCAACTGGAAGGGTATACGCAGTGTGCATCATAGAAACTTCGGCAGCCACGACAACAGTCCGACTATGTGATTAACAACGACTTGTTCAATGTCTAAGTTGACGCTGTCAAAAAAGATCACTCCTCCAACTTCGTGCACACCCTCTAAGGCTCTCAAAATCAGCCTCCAACTATAATCTAGCCGGTTCCACTCCAATTATCAACAGCAGAGGAAAGAGCTCAGGTGAGCGGGCATCGGAGGCCATTTACGCAGGGAGACTCGACGTTGGGGACCAACATACGCGACGGGGAAAGGGAAACGACTAGAGAGAGTAATTGGGTTGGCCCACAAGACCTCATAGAACAAGTAGTCATGACAGGTACATAGCCACCAAATTAATCCGGAGAAGGCCACATCGCTGACGATTTCGAGGTTTTAATGAAAGAAACGCCCCACACAGAAGCTGCTCTCGGCCTAAGGCAAAACCAAGCCCAGAAAGATCCCCACCAGCACCATGATGTTTACTGCAACGAAGGCGGCTCTCCAAAAGGACGACGTGTTGTTCAACTGACCAAACAGAGACCATCTGAGGCGAAGGAGAAACCCGGAGAGTAGGCTTTTGGTAAACGCAACTTCTTCATGTCGGCGGAGAAACGATGCAGTGAGCTACTCGCTGAGAATGAAGGATCCTAGCACACGACTTCGTATGATGTCTCTTGTCCCAGTTTAAACAATCTCTAAGTCGAAAGCCAGCAACCGTCCAAGTTCCACTTGACTCCCAGCACCAAAGATCGGAATCACAACTATGAGCTGAAGAGTACATTGAAGAAGCCCAACGGCATCCACTAACCTTTGTAGGTCGGCAATGATCATCTTCGAAGAAAGAATAACGATGCTGGCAGTCCCGAAAAAGATGTTGGAGACTCAGCAAATCTGCTCTCTGAGTTCTCGTTCACGAGGCATAACAATGTCACCCAGCTTGAGAATACCGATGTCTTAATCGGGAACACGGTGGTCGTCAGAAACAACGGCTAAGTATACCCCCATCAACAGGATGCTAAAGACCCCTATCAACTCGGCAGAGTTACAGCCGGACAACAGCATTACAGACAAGTGTCTACAGCACCGCAAGGAGCTCAGAGGTAGAGGTATGTGTAGTAGAGGCATTCCAACGAGATCTTCTCTGTGACAAGACCTAACTAGGAACAGATAAACTAGAACTTAGGAAAGCAAGGATAAGGTGATTTCCACGGAAAGGTACCGAGTGCGCAGCTCGTCACGACAACGTCCTTCAACTCAAACGCGTTCGGCTTCTCCGCACTTTCCCAGCCCATCAAGCAAATCCATATGCAAAACAGAAATCGTGTCACAAGTGTACCAGCAGGGAAGATGGCGAGAGTTAATACTGCTGTGGGTGGATTTAACCAATCTCAGCTTACCACTGCTTCGAATCGAGGTCTCTACACGAAATCAAGAGGCGGATTAATGGTTCTTCAAGGAAGATTAGGCGCCAAGTAAAGCAATTCTGGTGCATCTTAAACAAGAAGTAGTGCGAATAAGAGCAAGACCAGTAAGATGTCCGCGATTGGGTCCAAGTCCATGTCAACCAACAACAACAGGCTGACTGCAAAATGCGACCAATTTGAAATCGCAGGGAGGCAGTTTAGTCCCAACTTCCAACACACCGTCGTTGAAAGTCTGGCTCGGCACCAAGTGCGCAACCCTGTGGTCGTGCCTCTTCCCCTCCGTCACAGCAAAGAAATCCACATGTCCACCAGCAAAACATAGCTTGGCAGAGCTGTTATGTACATTAACTCCGCCAATGACGGTGGCCTTGAATTGGTGCCAACTAATGAAGTGGCAAGCAGTAATGAAATTTCAAAGTGGTAGCCTAATGAGAATAATCGAGATTTGGGAAGTGAATTTGGAGGAGTGTCTTGCACGACCCAGTACGGACTCGTCTCCGGATCCAGAGTCGCCTCAAACATGGCAAAGAACAACGAGGAGCCGGCCTTTGTGCTAGAAGGGTAAACCGCCATGTAAATTGGCTAGCGACATAAGATTAGGAAGAGCAAAGAAGGAGGCGGTCAATTTTTATCATCAAACAACGTGTTCTACAACTTGAAGCCAGTCATTGGAGATGAACGGCTGACTGTCCATGAGCAACAAGCTAACAGAGACCACTATCACCCGCCACCAAAGAAGCTTTTCTCTTCGAATGATTTCAAAGCTTTGAGTCAGTTCGTCAAGTAAAACAACGACGACGGGGAGTTGGAGCAAGAGGAGATTTTTATGTAGAGCGAGGCAAATCATGACTTGGCAGTCTAAGAAAGATTGGAACATTTCGAGAAATAGTTACAGAGTAAGCAGAGTGGGGCTGCATCGCCACGTGAGATAGTCGAAGTTGTTGAAAGTGATAGAACTCCGCAAGAAACCTCTAGTTTCGTTATTCTTTCGAAGGATACAGCTAATCAGAATATTCGTCAAGGAAAGAGAAAGTCTGCAACATCAAACATAGTGTTGAGCAACAGAAGTCACGGAGTGCAAGAATAAAATCGACCGGGCGACACTTCGGTGACACCAGCAATGCACGATGGTGCAGAAACACCCACAAATAGGCACGCACTCGTCTTCTCGAATGGTTCCTTGTCACAACCGATCTACACTCCTCAGGGCACTGTCATCTAAGACGGTAATGAGAGACACACCAAAAAGTAGACAACAGTCGACAACGCAGACTTGACGAAGCTACTAAACCCCGCTGAGCACTCTTAAAGAGTCTTAGAGTGCTACGACACCGAAAACATGGGCACTATGATTTCTTCTCGGCACCCTGCTGCGGCCAAAGACCATGTCAATCCACACTTTAAGGGGTAAGACACCATGAACTTGGATTCGTCGCAGGGAGGCTCCCACTCCTAGTCAACTATCGGAGAAAGAACCAGAAGTAACGGGAGCAATATTTAAGTTATCCAGCAGTGAAAAGACATATCGGAAAGGTAAATTACACTTCTCCGTAACGGTTTCAGACAAAAGAGCAGCTTATGAGGCCTGTCACGAGGTTGAAAAACTGATGCAAGTGAGCTTGACTGTCTTACTCCGCTTGGTGGCAGAAAAGACAGCTAGAAATACGATTTCCTCATTTTGCTTCGTTTCGGAAAGGATTAGTTTTATTTTTCACATTAATTATCAAATTCTTTCGAATATTTACTTTTTTAACATAATTTATGATTTTTATTTGCTACTGAAAGACTTACGGCGCGGGTCAAGCTAACGGCAATAAGTTATTCTCGCTTTCAGTACTTGATTGCTATGTCAGGTTCCTGTTTGTAATAGAAGTACCTCGTTATTCTGTTGACCAGTTCCACTCGCATTATAATCAAGCTGACCATGTTCATTATGAGTGAAATGACGAAGAAGCCAAGTTGGACGAGCCCAAGTATGATGAATGTCTAGCTGCAGCCATCATCTTTTGATTAGGTCAAAAGATAGAACAGCCGGATGTAGTTAATGCCAGCAACGATGACTTGCACGGCGATCAGAACAAGTGACAATATACGCTTGCGGAACCACTCCTGGTCTGAGGCGAACTTCACGTACGCAATCGTTATCAAGTAGATCGTGTTGATGAAGTTGAAAAGTAGCATGTTTCCGTAGATGGCAGTCAACTCAACGCAAGGCCACTCAACAATCACCAATTACAGTTGACTCGCAAGCTCTTTATCTCCTCTCTCTCGTTCTTCCTCTGTTATCGCACCCAAGGCTTCCTCGGCAGCCTCGTGAGCCTCGATAATCACGGCTCCTTATGCCACGATCTCCTTGTCAAGTTCTCGTTAAGTTAAGATGGCTTGCACTGTGATGTTGATAGCGACAAGGACTGTAAGTATAATGTTAGCGACTGCGAGTTGCTTGAATAGCTTGTGATGGGGGTTTCTGAGTAGGGGGACTGGTCCACCCACGTAGTCCTTGGCTGGAATAATTGTGGTCGACCCCCAGCTGCAGCACGCCTTCATACACCGCCTAACCGTCGCATTTCGAGAATTCATTTCTGATAAACACTTTATAATTATAAAAGGGGGAATACAGAGACTTGGGGTTTTGGGGTTTTGGGGTTTTGGGGTTTTGGGG
>Ga0208544_10003176_pt1 | contig 10391 bp, 9 predicted proteins | sample DEB08_DNA_9_FD_184526 | JGI IMG/M metagenome (GOLD analysis project Ga0208544, IMG submission 184526) | Aqueous microbial communities from the Delaware River and Bay under freshwater to marine salinity gradient to study organic matter... | ecosystem: Environmental > Aquatic > Marine > Coastal ...
CCCCAAAACCCCAAAACCCCAAGGTGTCTGATTTGAAATCGAGTAAAGTGTGCTGAAATTGGGAGTATTTAAGCGAATAGTTTGAGTAGAATTATAATTAATTAAATTATTTGTTTTGAACTGAACAATTAATGACTGATACTTACGATCAATCGAAATTGGTGCCACTGAATGGCAATGGCAATGGCAATGAAAACAGTGATAATGTGAGTTCTCGTCTCTTTTTGTTGGTCTGGTGTTGAAGATGTGGGTTCTAGGGGTTGGGGAGGCTTAACCAGCAAAGGCTAGTAATATTATTTGGAGCCTTGGTTTACGCCATTTCCTTGCACTTGTAACGTTCAAACTTCTTCTTATGAAAAATGTCTCTTTTTAATTTTTTAAAATTCTTGAGCTTAACTTCCCCGTTCCGTTCTCTGTATAGGAAAAGATGTAGAGAGAAAAAATAAGCACAAGAGACCCCAATGAGCAGGTGAGTGAACAAATTGACACCCGCTTGCCGATAGCTGTGCAACCCACAAATGAAGGTAAACCTTCAACCTAGACAGACAAATCACAGGTTTAGCAACCAAGTAAAGAAAGAACGGGCTTGCCATGGAAGAACAACAAAATTTCCACTGAGCTACCACCAATAGTCGGCTCGAAGACCAGCAAAATTTCTACTGAGCTACCTCCCATAGTCGGCTCGGAGACCAGCAAAATCGCTGATGCACTAGCCACGGGCTTAGACAAACCATCTAGTAAGACAGAGTCTTCCGAGCTGTTAAACACAGATTAATAACAAATTCAGAGTGAGTTCTTGGTGGCTATGCAATCTTTTGACAAGCTCTCAGAGGAACAGTAACTCGGCTTCGCTATAGCTTGCGCCAAATATGAGGAATACTTGCTGCTCAATTATGCCCCGAAAGCTAAATCTGCTCAAGTCAGAGCTGCAAACATGCCGGTTGATTAGATCAAGCGAAACTGTTTTGTGAAAATGTGCGAGCACCATGGCATCCCTTTCACACGACAGACACAAAAACCAACAGTGTAGGATAGTGACTTTCGGTCAAACTTTTTCAAATGCTAAGGCTGTGATGTAAATTATCCACTCAAAAATGGTGTCTGGCGATGCGAAGTTTTAGACAAATACTGCCGTGACAACTACTGTACCACGTGCTTCGCGAGAGAGTCCGTGGTTCCTGGCTTTTTAAGTTGGGCTCAAAAGTCAATCAAGCTGGAAGACAAAGAGCCAGAACAGGTCGCCAAGTAGATCAAACCCATCATTAACAAAATAGAAGCACAACTGAAGGAGTCCAACGATCCAATCTGGCCCGCAGTCCTAGAATAGAGCAGCAAGCTATGGTCTTAATATGAACTTCAACTTCACGACGTTTAAGGTAGAGAAGTTTATTTCTACTTATAAAACGTGCCAAAGAAGATTATTGATAAGTTTAGCATTGATTTTAGTGCTACCGATTAGGTGCAGGCCATTTACAAATGCAAACAAAATTACAGTCACTTTTGGAAAAAGGCCGAGTAAAGTAGATGCATGAGGTGTAGGAGCTCCGTAAAAGTGATGTAGTGTTCAGAGAATTGTAGCACAAAACGTTTATGCGTGATGTGCTTGGCCAATAGAAGCTTGCCTGGCTATTTTAGGATTCTCAAGAATAAAATCGAACTTGGTATGTCTGTGGAAGAGCAAGACTAAGTCCAGGCACAAAAAGACCTACGAGATGCGTACTAAAGCGCTTAAAAAGAGGCAGAACTCAAAGAACTGTGGCAGCTGTTGCAATCTTAAGAATCAAAGCAGCATACACAAATCAAAGAACACTTAGAAGACGGCTTCTTGCTAGACCTTCCAGACCAGTACTTGAAAGACTATGAAACTAAAGAGCCCACTTAACAAATCTTGAAGCAAATCGTGCCCAAATGTGGTGGTTAATTCCATCCAGAGACGCAAGTCTGCTTATCAACTACAAATCCTCGTGCAGTCAATGGTTTACATGAAAATAATCCGTGTCAAATCTGCGGAAAAGGCCTAAACCTACAACTGAGACCGCGAAGATGTTTCGATCTTTGTGAAATGACCTATTGTCAGTCATGCTATTCAAAGGAAGTTCTTCAAAATTGGTACAAGTACCTCATCGATTAAGCGAAAGGAAAACTGAATCAAGAGACCAAAGATAGGTATGACCAAATTCGTAAAGAGATTTAAGAAAATAGTCAAACAAGATGTTTGTAGGCCGAAGAGCTGCTTAAAAGTAACAACGATAAACTTGTAGGAGAAAATAGAGAGCACATCGAGAAGTACCAAAGTTTCGAGCTCTAATATGACAGAGAAGAAATTATGAGCTCCTATTACAACGACAAATTCAAAACCAAGTTGGAATTCGAGTAGGCTTTTTTCAGGCAAGTCATCGAAAACCCTGCCAAGCTCAATGAAATCATTACGGTCCACTAATTTTTCCCTCTGAAAGAAGCGGGTCCTCCTCCTCTTAAAAAAGAAGAAACGAGGAAGGAGGAAAAAGAGGGGGAACAAAACAATGTGATTGAGGAGGAGCTGTCAAAATATATTTCCAAGTGCCCTAATTCCTGCAGAGGCGAGGGTGGCTAATTGTAGAAGACGGAGCTAGATGAAGAAACATACAGAACTTGTAGATAATGCAGAAAGGATCTGAAAGATGGAGAAGTGTTTATGCAATGCTAAAATCAAAAGTGCCTTACTTGTTCAAGAGGTTGGCGCAATTATAGAGACAGGTTAATGAATGAGAAAAATAGAAACGTATGCAAAAGTTGCTATTAAGATCAAGTCTTGGATCATTTCAACACAAGAAACGTTGAGTTTAGCATAAGTTCCACAACTCGGCATTACTAGCTGTCGCCTGCTGAAGAATCCAGTGAAAATAGTCTCCAAGAAATTGAATTAAGAACCAAATTGCCTAGCGACGATTCAAAATAGACAACTCAGTTTGCAAAGTTAGAGTAGTCTAAAACTAACCCGTACTCTCTGAGAAGCGAAGGTAGTCAAACCAAATCAAACACGGAATCTACTTACGTCATTGGTCTACGGAGGCTCGAAGGAGAAGGCGACAACAGTTTTTATCGTTGCTACAGGTCACTTGTCGTTTCAAATATAAGTGAGACCACCCTCTTCATTGGCGAGAACAAAGAGGTGTTCTTTTTCAGAGAAGTTGATGAAAATTTGATCTTTTGTGAACTCGAGGTCGACGAAGACAAGTTAGGAGACGGGGATCTGCGCAGAGAGATCGTACTCAACGAATCAATCGCCACGCTATGGAAAGATTACTACAGGCAAAGCTAGACTAGATTAGTTAATGGTAACCTCTTAGTTCTCTAAAACAAACGCGGGATTTAATTCTGTAACCTGCAGACAAACAAGGTGGAGTGGGCCGCAAACATCGAGGGGTATTTCTTAGCCAAAACCCAAGTTAGGGACCCTAAAATGGACCAGCTACGAGACGAAGTACTCTTTTTCACCGATGCAGGAATCTAAGTCCTCGAATACGGTAGTCCTTGGGAGTAAACGGCCGATTTGAGCTGGCCTCCAGTTTAGAGGAAGCTAGCCGAGTACAACTTCGTGACTCAAGACGACCAAGGCCAATTCACTTACAAACCACTTTCCTTGCCTGGCTCTTCTTTTGAAGCGAAAGTACACGACCATGGCAAACGAGTCACATTTGTCTCGGCCGAAGGATGGTCCACATTAAAGTTAGACAAATTACAAAGTAACTTAGATGGCCACTAAGAACAGTGGGAGGCAGACAAAGTTGACAATAATGCTCAGATGAATGTAGAATAGCTTCAGATCCAAGACACAAAAATCAAACTAAAGCTTAGTCAAGGGTCTCTTGAGTATGAGGGGACTTTGACGCCGGAACACGAGGCATCACGATGGAACGGCTAGACTATCAGTCGTGATAGTGCAAACGCAAAGCCTCTTCAGTTCGAAAAACTGTGGGTTTCAAAAAGAAGCACGGACGTCAGCGCTCAACAAGATGACGAAGAACTTGTGATTGTCAAAATAGGAGTCGACAGTGAAGTTTAATTCAGACAAAAGAACAAAGGCAAGTAACTTTTCTTTGCCGGTAAAATTAATTAGGACTGGACCAAAATTGAAGGCAAGTGTGGGCCAAAAGGGGACATGCTCCACTAGGAGTTCGTTCTGTTCAAAGAGCATCCAAAATACGAGTTCAAAGTCACCAGATTGATAGAGGGGCACACTGAGATGCTGAAAGGCTCTTTTGATCCGTAGCTAGGTATTCTTGAAGTCGAAGACAAACAATTGCCGGAGGAGTCCATCAAAATGCGTGTCAAGAGAAGTCGAGAAAGTCGAGCAATCATCTTAAAATCGGTCAAGAAAGATCAAGATCAAGAGACAAAAGATGGCAAATTGGTTCGAAAGACAAAAGATCCCTCAGGCTTTTTCTGTACAATTAAGGGTCACGAAGATAAACTCCTGCTCGTTGATAATTTGCAGAAATTGCCAGACAGCGACAACAATCCATTCGCAGTTTACAGTCTTGATATGCACGATCTAAATTAGCAAAACCTGCAAGACAAGGACATGGATGCTAAGATACATTTTCTTATGGACAAAGAATTGAGCCCCTCAGAAGTCATCTTCACCAAGTTTAACGCGATACTGACCTCATAGACACAGAACCAGGTTGTTATTAAGACAGCTTGCTCCTGGAATCACCAGTTAAAGTTCATTTCAGCGCACGTTGACGTAAGCAGGTGGGTCCAAGACCAAGTTAAAGACTCAAATATCTAGGCTAATGAAGTTCTCCCAAAAGTGACACCTAAACAAGCATCTGGAGAGACAAACAAACTGATCTGGCCTTAGAGCGTCCCAGAAATGTCTTGTACTTTAAATTACCCGATTCTCGCGTACAATAGCGGCATATTCAGCCGTGAGCTTGTGATCGTAAATGTCAACATAAACCAGCCCCGCAAAGTCATCAACCTCGGTCAGTGGGAGTTTGTCAAGTTCATACAAAATTGCGAAAAGATTTCACTTCCTATACCTACTGGTTGTTAGATCTTTTTCCTGGCCCTCAAAGAAAATGAGCTAAGAGTGTTTTGTTATTACGAGTGGCCGTGGATTAACAGCGAGGATCAGAGGACAACAGAAAAGATATCCAATCTCTTCTAGCCGGCTTTGTTCATCTTCAGTGGAGCTCTAAATCTCAACAGCATCAACAAAAAGAACCAAGACCAAATGTCTTGCGCTTACTCGCCAGAAAATATCCAAAGTGTTTCTTTCCTCACGACTAAGAGAAGGAGAACCATGAATGTCACCACATTAATTATTTAGACAGCTTCTAACGTAGCTGTCGTAAGTTTGGTAAACTCAGATGAATTCGAATTCACACAGATTTTGGGATCGCAGGAGATGGTTCAGCAGCCTATGGTGATGATAAACGAAATGAGAGTGCTTCTCCTAAAGTAAGATGGGACTGAAACAGGGAATCGCAAAATTATTAGACTCTTCCGAGACAAAAATGGTGAAATTAAGACGGACAACCTTTTAGAATTACAGAACCTAAACGTTTTGTTTTTTGCCAAGGACACGGAGGTCTATCATAAAGATGCCTTCTACGTCTGTGACTCCGAATATTAAATGCGACGCTTTAATTGTGTCTAAAGTGGAGCATTTGAAGAAAGTGGAGCATTTGAAGAAACCGACCACTGGGACTTGTCTGCGCAGAGCTAACTCATCGAGAAGCTGGCAAAGACCAAGTGGCTGTCAGTGAGTATTTCGAGTCGAGCCATGGTTTTCTCTGACAACTCTGAAGTCAAGGTTATCACGCTTAATAATGCTCAATTATTTAGCTACTTTTAAGATAGAAGAAACAGCTTTAGCAGAATCGGGACGGCACCTATGGTCAGTGCAAGCTCTTCAATTTCTAAGATGCTAATCTAGAATGGTAACTAAATCCTCATATGTCCTTTGATAGGAAGCAGAAGAATAGATTTCCTGAACACAAAATAGCAGGCTATGTTATAGTGGCAGGGATTGATTAGTGAGAATCACATCGCAGTCAAATTTAAAGAATAGCCAATCCTCGTTTTCAGCAAGACGGGCTAGTTCGTGAGGACCGAAGAAACTTGGGATGAAATTTCAGATCAGTCAACTTTCAAAGATGGCGCAATCCTGAGCCGTGTCTTAAATACAGAAGGTGAATTAAAGAGTGTCCTGGTGAACACCGAAGGTGAAGTCACTTACTTGGAAGAGTAAAGCATGAAGCTGGAAGAATAATAAGAGAAGCAGATCGTAGAGTGTTTTAGCAAGTTCATGAATCATCATCTTTTGAAAGAGGAAAAGGACACACATCAAGTTAACTAGTCAATAGAAAGCTTCCTTACCCCAGAAGGAACTCGCTACTAGCTCAGGCTGTTGTAATTTACAACAAAAGGAAGTTTAAAAGAGCACAAGTAGAATGCAGAGAGTGCTGCTGCTTAGAAGTCAACAGAATCGCAAGTTGAGAATGATCTTACCAAAACCGTGCTTCTGGATAAAACTTTAGCCACAAAACGATTCCCCCTCATGAAATTTATGAACGGAAACGAGGATTAATCTGCAGACTCAAATTTGAGCTCGGCGTTTATTACCATCTTGGGAGAACAGGATCAGGAGTGGGATTCCAGGTCTATCAAATTTGTCTTCACCAAGAGCTACTTCGTCTTTGCCTCAGCTGGCGTGCTTTACTTTGCGAGCAGAGAAAAGATCAAGTACTGCGAGCACGGGGAAGTGTAGTATGTCGAATTCTCAGAAATCCATCTGAAAATGCTGCAAAAAGACAAAAAAGTTGACAAGCTCCAACTCTTTGCTGTGCCTGAAAAAGAAGTTTATACTTTCGACACCTCAAAAGAAGAACGCCCAAATGTCATCCAAATCGTTCTCGAAAACTCTACGATGATGTTTGATCTTGACGAAGAAAAGGAAATTGCTATTCTCAATGATTATAGCCAACTTTTCGGTCATGATTCATTTGTGCAAACGGGCTTCAAAATTGTCTAAAAAGGTGCAAACGGTCCTCCTATTACCATGAACTAGAAGCAGGACTGTCTGGTGAAACAAAGCTCCCTAAGCCGCCAAAGCCACTTCCGTGCAGTCTTCAGGCAGTATTCTGAATTAGACCTGATCGAGTTTAAAAGACTGAGGCAGTAGCTGAAACAAGAGCGCATCGACCACAATTTCAAGATCGATGTCGAAACAATTTTGAGCAACTACGCAGGACAAACCATTTTCATGGTCTTCAAAGACCATAAGCACGCCTATCCATTCCTCGAAAAATAGTTGAAGCGCGGCAATTATGTCACTGAAGACACCGAAGATGGTGCTGTTGTGGATCATCTCATGATCAGGCATCTTTACAGGATTTTGCTTCTGCCAGCAAAGTTCGATGATGGAAAAGAAGCAGATCAGAAGTATCATCAGAACATCATGCAGTGGCAGCTGTAACAGGGCAACACGGTTAATTTGGAAGTTCTTTTGCGTCTCGTCGTATTGCACAGCGATTGTAACCTGAGTAATGTGGTCTCAAACATTGACGCATTCATGTCTCTGTTTGCAATTTCTTCTCCAGGCGTCAGCGAGTTCTTAAAACTCAGCTTTATCTAAAATGAAGGCACGCGCGACCGGTTTATCATGAAATGGGACTCAAGACAACGCCAGAAAGTCTTCGGCTCAAACACCTCGATGCTGAGCAGGGCTTAAGTTGAAAGCACTCTTGAGAACATTGAAGGAAAAGCAAAAAAGAAGGTCGAGAAGACGATAAGCGTCACAGTAAGAGTGCTCGACATTGAGTGGCTTTCGGACGATTTTTAAAGTCTTTACAAGACATTGGCCAGTTCCGACAATGATATTCTCTTTAGAAACGAGCTTATCAACATCCTTGTCTCGTAGTAGTCGTACACTCCTCAGATCGTCGAAAAAGTCTTCCTTCCCTACCTGGTCTACTTTTTGCTGTAGCTAATCTTCTTCAGCTACCTGATGATGGAAGCCACTTACGGGGACCCGTGGGGCAGCGGCTGGAACATATTTGTAGGGGTAGTCCTCTTCCTCTACCAAATCTTTTTCGTCGTTGTGGAAGTTTCGTCAGCCCGCGAGCTCTCATGGAAGCGGTACGGCTCCAACACATGGAAGTGGATAAAGGCGTTGACTATTTTGTTGAACACCTTTGTGTTAATCTAGCACACGTTCAAACCGTTCGGCTTCAAGTTCAACACCCTCACGTGGCTCGCTTCTATCGCAGTCATCTTGCTTTACTTGGAAATGTTTTACTGGCTAAGGCTCTTTGAAGAGCTCGCTTACTACGTGCGCATGGTGTCGGAGACTGTCAGAGACATCTCTTCATTCATGATCCTCTTCGTGCTATGCATACTGATGTTCGCCCACGCAATCTTTGTGCTCAACAGTACCTCTGAGCTGGACGAAAATTAGCTGTACGGAGCTGTCTTTGGGTGGAAACTTGCAGACGTCATCGTGAACCAGTACTTACTGGGCCTTGGTGAATTTCTGTATGACAACTTCGAGAACAGCCCCAATCGGATTCTCATTTGGATTTTCTTCATCTCTGCCACGTTTTTGATCAACATCACCTTTCTCAACATGCTCATTGCTATTATGGGTGACACTTTTGCCCGTGTAACTGAAAACAAGGAGCAGGAAGCCTTGAAAGAACGAACACAGATGTACGCGGACTTCCTATGGGCCATTGACCTGATTAAGGACTTTGACAATAAAAAGTACTTATACATTGCAACTCCAGTTGCGAATGAAGGCTAAGATGATTAGGAGGACACCGATGTCTGGGAGGGCGGCATTGCTCAGATCAGAAAGAGCATGGTTCGAAACTAGAAGTCCCTCGAGGGTCAAGTCCGCGAGTAGACAAAGTTACTCGCTGAAAGACAACAGTAGATCGAAAAGCAGTTGAAACAACACATTGACGAGCAGATGAGAGCTCAAAGTGTTCAGTTGAGGGCTCAAGATGTTCAGTTGAAACAACACATTGACGAGCAGAGAGCTCAAAGTGTTCAGTTGAGGGCTCAAGATGTTCAGTTGAAGAGCGTTGACGATAAATTGGAAAGAATTTTGGCCTCCATCAAAAATCAATGACCCCAAGCAAACATTTGATTTGAGCAGACAAGAAAACTATTTAAGAAAACTTAAAAATACTTCATTTGTTTTGTATCTATACATCTCATTTTTAATCTAATTATATTGTCCTTTTAATTCTGCAAAGCTTATTATTTTAAAAGTAGTTGTCATTTGTTTGTATTCCAGTAGTCTAGGGATTCGTCTTTTAGTGCAGGCCAATGCTGCTATTAAGTAAAGTCATTTTGGGCTCCGTGTTCGGTCATTCATTCTGAGGCCGTTTCATTGTCAAGACTTGTGGCATATTATCTTTTTCAAGGCATTCTCTGTTATCTCAAAGGTTCTGTCTTCCTTTTATCGTCTCTTAGTTCCTGAGGAGTAAGCTGTGGAGTTGTTGGGAGGTTTGCTATTTATTTATTGCCTGTGTGATGGCTTTTATCTTCTTTGAAAGCTGTTGATAGAGTTAGTGGGTGTCTTTGGTTCCGAGCTAGCAACTCAGTAGGGCATGTGAATTCTTCCTAGTGCGCAATGAGTGCAAACTAGACTTTGCAGAGCCAAAAAATGGTTTGAAGTTTTGACAGTGAAGAAGTGCTCAAATGGGTCGAATGTTGCTTCTGAAGTGTGAGACAATTTGGAGAAAACATGAACATTTCCGGGTATACAAAGTTGAGACCGTATCAGTCCAATCCATAAACGGGGTGAGAAGAGCGGTGCTGTACAGGTAGATTTTTAGTTATATTGTTCTGTCAAGAAGGCGATGTCCATACCTCGGGGTGTCCAATGGCTTGTAAGCGAGTGGAGGCTTCTATGAGGCTATTAAGATGCCCTGACCAGTCCGTGGTCGACGTTTCGCAAGTGTCTACTAAGACTAGAGTGCCAAGGAAGCTCGTCACCTGGTTTCGATCTTGACTGAGGAAGATAATCATGTTACCAGATTGTAGACCAGTTGTAGTTACAGCTGCTGGATTGGTTGCTAGAGTTTGCTGCACCGATTGAATGTGTCTTTAGCTGGCGGAGCTAATGTAGTCTATTGTTGAATTCGTCAAGTTTTGGAGTCTGAGCTGCGTGGATGTGTTCATTGTATGAACTCTTGTTGTTATTAGTGGTCTAGTTGAATTCTGAGAATCCCTCAAAATGCTGGTTGTACTTTCCAGTGGGTGTTTCAGAATCTTACTTCGGAACTCATAATAAACCTAGTTTAATTTAAGGAATACAAAAGCAATTCATTACCATCAACTCATACATAACCGAAATTTCATTAACGGCAAGGGGTTTTGGGGTTTTGGGG
>Ga0208544_10003178_pt1 | contig 10385 bp, 14 predicted proteins | sample DEB08_DNA_9_FD_184526 | JGI IMG/M metagenome (GOLD analysis project Ga0208544, IMG submission 184526) | Aqueous microbial communities from the Delaware River and Bay under freshwater to marine salinity gradient to study organic matter... | ecosystem: Environmental > Aquatic > Marine > Coastal ...
CCCCAAAACCCCAAAACCCCAAAACCCCAAAACCCCAAAACCCCATGAGTAGTTTGAAGAAATGATGATTTTATCGCAAAGGATGGGAAATAATTAAATCTAGTCCACGTTTTGCAATACTTTCCTGGCTACGACTGGCTGGGTAGAGTGTTTAATTGGCATCAGACCATCTGTTAAAGTCGCATAACTTCGTTGTCGAGTGCCTGGTCGTCATCGTGAATGTCACGCATGTCTTGGTACTCCTCGATGGGCTTCTTCGAGAACATGTTCGCGTTCATGTGAAGTTTCTTCATCATGGCCTTGGATGTGGTCAAGCACTTCTCGTCCAAGTACAACCTCTCTTTCTCTTTTTAGAACGCAGTGTCTCTGATCTGTTTTTCGAGGAACTATCCATGCGCTGCCTGTTTGGCTTGCAAAGCTGCTTTTGCTGTGAGTGTGTCATCAAGGTGAGCGACTTGTCTCTAGGTGGTCAGCCTGCCGGGCTTGATAGTCCTCAGCCCCGTGGCCTCCTTCATATCCTTCGCCCAGGGACTGTTACTGCTCGCCTGCGTTGCGACGAATGTACTTCCAGTGATGCCCATGTTAGTGTTTCCAAAGCTTACTTTTACGTTGTTGAAGGCGAGGTTGGCTTGCTTTGTGACCTCCGCTGCTTGTCTCTTAGCTGCGTTAATTTTCAATAATTCTTCGTTGGTCGCGTTCATCTCTTTCTTGACCCTGGCTACCCTGTCGTTTTTGTCCGCCGCCTTTTCCTTCTGCCTCTGCACATCCACATCTGCCATTTTCTATTGAAGTCTGTTTGCTCTCGTCGTCTTGTCAGCCTCAAGCTTTGACTGAGTCACAAACTGGGGCCTTATGAAATGGCTGAATATCTGCTGATCTCGCTCATAAATCTACCTCTGATGTCTTTCCAGCTCCTCGTCTCTCTGTCTGAAGTTCTCCTCTTACTTCTAAAGGTTTTCTAAATGGAATTAGCGAACTTGGTTTTTGTCTAACTACTAAATTTGATGTTTCTTCTCGATTGAGTTCTGCATTTGCCTCTTCTCTTCTGCTTTCTTAATTCGTTCCTGCTCTTTTTTCATCAAGACCAGTGCATGATGCTCGGCGTCAGCGACGTTAAGCCCTTGACTGACAATTTCTTTCGCGATAATCTTCTTTGTTTTTTCCTTTTGCTTTGCTTCGTTGACCGCGTTGAGGTTTTCCATGGCAACGGAGCCCCGCTTCACGATTCTGTTCAAATTGTCCTGCTCGCACATCGCGTTAATAGTCCTGACCTTGTGATCCAAGTCCAACTTGTCCCTCTGGTCTTCCATGTAGTCGTTTCTCTCTTTCTCGCGTTTAGCCTTGATCTGGGAGTCGTAGAAGTTTCGCATTTCGATTCTCTCGTTGTGCTTTCTCTCCTTGAGGGCGTATTCCTCTGCGTTTTTCTGAATCGTGTCCTGGAGGGCCAACATGTCCCACATGTTCCAGTTCTTTGGGCGAATCACATTTTCAGCGCGGGTCTAGATCGCTGTCTTGGTTGCATCGGCGACTGTGCGAGAGAACATCGCTTGGTGGGATTTCTTGGTTGAACCAAACACTGCATGCTTCATGGATGGAGCGTGTCCCAAAGTCGGTGAAAGCACGTCAGAGATGCCCTTAGAACTGTTCATGAGGATTGAGTTGGAGCGGTCTCCGTTAGTGGTGTTAGCAAACATGTCAATATTTCCAGTGGCTCGCGGGTTGACCTAGCTGCCGAATCTTCGATGTCCTGCGACCACATGAGCAGGTGAGGGTGGCACTACACTTGAATGGCCGGCTTGTCTAATTTCGCCGAAACCACTTCTTACAGTGGAGGCTTTCGGAGAGAAGTAGAAAGTCTCAGGCAGGAGCGCAGGCTCAATTGTTAAGCCATCTTTTGTCTAGTAGGTGGTCTTGTCAAGAATGGCCCTGTTTAAGGGGTTTGCGACATCCTAAGTCGCGTCCATCGTCAGTAGTTTCTTGCGAGAAATAACATCTTTGTGGCTACTTTCGAAACGTTTGTAAACATCTTTCATTTGTTTGAGTTGGTTTGCTCGCTCCCTTTCCAGCGCTTTGTCGAACTTATCTTGGATCAAGGGCTAGTCCACAGCGTTGGAAATCACCTAGGCGGCATTGAGGCCCGGTTTAACACTCGCGTGCTGCTTCCGTCCACTTCTGTTGACAGGCATGGAATTTTGACGAACGTTAGGCTACAAATGGCCAATCATATTTAGTGAAGAAGCGTTGTTGTTTCGATTGGGGACTTCGCCATGCACGTGCTTCGGTGTCGGGGTAATTCTCGCCGAGTTCAGTTGGCCGTAGCCGCCCTGCTTGGCAAGCTTCTCTTGCACAAGCTTGTCAAAGAAATCCAACTAAAAGAGAGGAAGAAGTGGTCAGTGAAAATGCTTGAGTCGTTATGCTAGCCCTTACCTGGAACGATTAATCGAACTACTTGATCTGATTCGCCTTTGCTGAGGAGTTACCGATCACTTGGAAGAGCACGGCGTGGATAAGCTTCTCGTTAATCCTTCCATACTTTTCTATCAACTTCTACAAAATCGCATTCTTCGACTGCGTGTTCTACCCTATATACATAGCTCAAGTTAAAACATGAAAATGGTTTTTGGAGCTGAAATAGTACGATAAAAGAGAAAGTCTTACTTCTGGCTGACTAGCTCATTTTTTATTTCGTTTAAGTCTTAATTAAGTCTTTATAGTGAACCGTTATTTAATATTAATTCATTGAGAGAGTTTTGGTTGCAGAAAGTTTGAGAAAGATCTCATAAAATCAGTTTGTCTAATCAAAAATCTTTCTTGGCCTCTTATAAGGCTCCGGTGTGGTCCATGAAGGCAGGCTTAGAGAACTCCATTCCTTCGATAAACTCCATACCCTCACCTTCGTAGGTAATCAGGAACGAAAGCTCGACCTAATTCTTAGCTTCAGGGGCAATAATAGCACCTGCCTGCTCCAACCACTGAGTGGCTTCCTCCAAGATCATCTGTCTGCTCTGAGCAGGTGAATCGTTAACGGGGGCCTCATCCTCGGGGCCGTTCGCGTTCTTCACTGGGGCGAACTCAGTCTCGCGCTCAACCTGGAACACACCAAGTTTGCCCTTGGTCACCTCCGACATCACGTTGTGGATGAAGAGTTCGAACTTCCAGCCAGGCGATTTCACTTCCTTCTCGCCGTCCCAATGCGCGATACTCTTATGAGCACGGTGGTACAGGCTCTGGTCGTTCGAGGAGCCGGTGCACTGGTCGAGCAGGAACTTTGCGTTGAAGAGGAAGATCAGTATGTTTCCCAAGTAGAACTTGAGTCTGGACCCGTCCTGGGTCAGCTCCGCAGCCAGCTCGGGTGAGAACTCGGAGTACTCCACGATATCGTACTTGCCGTTCTTGATGGCGACTACGCCGACCTTCTCCTCTGCGTCTCTTTTGGGAAGAGCCTTCATGGAGACCTGCAGTTGTCTCTCGTAGGTGAATCCGATGAAGAGGGGATCGAGGACCTTGTTGAGACTGTTGTCAACGCCGATGACTTGCACGTATTCCAGCTGCTTGAAGATTTCCTGGATCTCGGGCCTCTTGCTGATGGAGTCGAAGAGGGCACCGTTGCCGTTGGGAGCAAGTTTTATGGTACTCTCGGAGGACATCAAAATTTTTCCGTTCGCGTCGACGGCGGGGAGCATGGCCTGGGGGAAGAAGACAAAGGACTTCTCGTTTCCACCGAAGTAGTTGTTGGCCTTGAAGAACTCGACGGTCTCGGCATGGTTCTCAAGACTAGTCATCACCATCATTTTGCAGTTCTGCACTCCTTCAGGTACAAAGACTTATGGGCGATTCGATCTAGAATAGAATCCATGAGCCATCAACTGGGCCTTGAAGAATCTTTCTGTAAGAATTTGGAAGAGTGACTTTGATGAAGGCAGTCCAACGTCATAAAGTCCTTTAGGGTGGTTGAATCCGAGTCTGGATCCCTGGCCGCCAGCCAAAATCACAACACCAACTCTGCCTTCACGGATGAGATCAAGACCCGACTCATATAAGTGATCATATTCTTTCTCTGAAAGCGTTGACTTAATAGAAACCATTTCGTCATCAATAGGAGTTAGTTTGGCCTCGCCCGTGGTCTCATCGGCGGTGTAGTTGGTGACAAGCGAGTCGAAGAGGCGGTTTATTTCAGAAGGATCGAAGCTCTGAGCTTGAGCCAACAACTCATCCTTTTGCTCGCGGGTCAAGGATGAGAAGCCATTGAAGATGTGGTGTTGGTCAAGAGCGGCAAACTTGTTTCTGATTTCAGCGATCTCGTCAAGATCCTCAGGTGAGATTTGGTTCTCTTTAACCTCTTCCTCGGTCTGCTCCTTATCAGACTCTTTGTTCTCTTCTTCAGCAGAAGCTACAGACTTTGCCTCCTCTTGGTTATCGTCGGCCACATTATTCTCTGCAGGCTCATCTTGAAGGCTTTCCTTATCGCCTTCAACGACATCTTAAAGACTGGCATCAGAGTTCTGTTGTTCTTCTTCTCCAGCATCATCTTCATTTTGATTGACTTCCTATTCGTGATCGGACTCTTCGTTTTCTTGAGACTCCTCTTGCTCAGCAGCCAATTCCATCTCTCTTCTAAGTTATTCATCTTGCTCTCTCATTCGAGCTCTTTCGTCTTCAAGCTATTTGCTCGATACAAAAAGTCCGATTTCGTTGATAAATCCAGCTTCGGTGATCTCTCCATCTTTGAGGAACTCAAGGCCTTCACCCTCATAGGAAACAAGGAACGATACTTCAACCTTGTTTTCAGCCTCGTTACTAAGCTCAACACCAGCTTTCTTCAACCACTAAGTGGCTTCTTCCAAGATCATCTGTCTGCTCTGAGCAGGCGAATCATTCACAAGAGCCTCCTCCTCGGGGCCGTTTGCATTCTTCACTGGAGCGAAATCAGTCTCACGCTCAACCTGGAACACGCCGAGTTTGCCCTTGGTCACTTCCGACATCACGTTGTGGATGAAAAGCTCGAATTTCCAGCCAGGTGACTTCACTTCCTTCTCGCCATCCCAATGCGCGATGCTCTTATGAGCACGATGGTAAAGACTCTGGTCGTTTGAGGAGCCAGTGCACTGGTCAAGGAGGAACTTCGCGTTGAAGAGGAAGATCAGGATGTTGCCCAGGTAGAACTTGAGTCTGGAGCCGTCTGCGGTCAGCTCCGCAGCCAGCTCGGGCGAGAACTCCGAGTACTCCACGATGTCGTACTTGCCGTTTTTGATCGCGACCACGCCGACCTTTTCTTCAGCGTTTCTCTTAGGAAGGGCCTTCATGGAGACCTGCAGTTGGTTAAAGTAGGTGAACCCAATGAATAAGGGGTCGAGGACCTTGTTGAGACTGTTGTCGACGCCGATGACTTGCACGTATTCCAGCTGCTTGAAGATTTCTTGGATTTCGGGCCTCTTGCTGATGGAGTCGAAGAGGGCACCGTTGCCGTTGGGGGCAAGTTTGATGGTGCTCTCGGAGGACATCAAGATCTTTCCGTTCGCATCGACAGCGGGGAGCATGGCTTGAGGGAAGAATACAAAGGACTTCTCGTTTCCGCCGAAGTAATTGTTGGCCTTGAAGAACTCGACGGTCTCGGCGTGGTTCTCGAGACTAGTCATAACCATCATCTTGCAGTTCTGCACTCCTTCAGGAATGTCGACGTCCTTGCTGGACGACTGGGCGTTGAAGCCATGAGCCAAGAGCTGGGCCTTGAAGAAGCGCTCGGTAAGAATTTGGAATAGTGATTTCTAGGAGGGGAGGTCGACATTGTAGAGGCCCTTGGGGTGGTTAAATCCGAGTCTGGATCCTTGGCCACCAGCCAAAATCACAACACCAACTCTGCCTGCACGGATGAGATCAAGACCCGACTCATACAACTGATCATACTCTTTCTCTGAAAGCTTTGACTTAATAGAAACCATCTCATCATCAATAGGAGTCAGTTCGGTCTCCCCCGTGTTCAAATCGGCGGTGTAGTTGGTGACAAGCGAGTCGAAGAGGCGGTTGATTTCAGAAGGATCGAAGCTCTGAGCTTGTGCCAACAACTCATCCTTTTGCTCACGGGTCAAGGAAGAGAAGCCATTGAAGATGTGGTCTTGGTCAAGAGCGGCAAACTTGGCTCTGATTTCAGCGATCTCCTCAAGATCTTCTTGTGCAGATTCTTTGTTCTCTTCTTCCTCCTCAAGCTCTTTTCTCGTAACAAAAACCCCGTTTTAGTTAATATAGCCAGCTTCATTGATCTCTTAATCTTTGAGGAACTCAAGGCCTTCACCTTCGTAGGAAACAAGGAACGAGACTTCAACCTGGTTTTCGGCATCGTTACCAAGTTCAACACCAGCTTTCTTCAACCACTGTGTGGCTTCTTCCAAGATCATCTGTCTGCTCTGAGCAGGCGAATCGTTCACAGGGGTTTCATCCTGGGGGCCGTTCGCGTTTTTCACTGGAGCGAACTCAGTCTCGCGCTCTACATCGAACACACCGAGTCTTTTCTTCGTCACCTAAGACATCACATTGTGGATGAAGAGCTCGAACTTCCAGCCAGGCGACTTCACTTCCTTCTCGCCGTCCCAATGTGCGATGCTCTTATGAGCACGGTGGTACAGGCTCTGGTCGTTCGAGGAGCCAATGCACTGCTCGAGCAGGAACTTCGCGTCGAAGACGAAGATTAGGATGTTGCCTAGGTAGAACTTAAGTCGGTCCCCGTCCCCGTTCAGCTCCGCAGCCAGCTCGGGCGAGAACTCCGAGTACTCCACGATGTCGTACTTGCCGTTCTTGATCGCGACTACGCCGACCTTCTCCTCGGCGTCCCTCTTGGGAAGGGCCTTCATTGAGACCTCCAGTCCAGCCTCCTAGGAGAATCCTATCAAGAGGGGATCGAGGACCTTGTTGAGACTGTTGTCGACGCCGATGACTTGCACGTAATCGAGCTGCCTAAAGATTTCCTGGATCTCGGGCCTCTTGCTGATGGAGTCGAAGAGGGCACCGTTGCCGTTGGGGGCGAGTTTGATGGTGCTCTCGGAGGACATCAAGATCTTTCCGTTCGCATCGACAGCGGGGAGCATGGCTTGAGGGAAGAAGACAAAGGACTTCTCGTTTCCGCCGAAGTAATTGTTGGCCTTGAAGAACTTGACAGTCTCGGCGTGGTTCTCGTGACTAGTCATCACCATCATTTTGCAGTTTTGGACTCCTTCAGGAATGTCGACGTTCTCGCTAGACGACTGGGCGTTGAGGCCATGAGCCAAGAGCTGGGCCTTGAAGAAACGCTCGGTAAGAATTTGGAAGAGTGATTTCTAGGAAGGGAGATCAATATTGTAGAGGCCCTTGGGGTGGTTGAATCCGAGTCTGGATCCCTGGCCGCCAGCCAAAATCACAACACCAACTCTGCCTGCACGGATGAGGTCGAGACCTGAACTGTGGAGCGATTCTCGTTCAGTCTGGCGGAGATTTTTCTTGTTTAAAACCATTATTTCGTCATCGATCGGCTTCAGTTCGGTCTCCCCCGTGTTCTCATCGGCGGTGTAGTTGGTGACAAGCGAGTCGAAGAGACGGTTGATTTCAGAAGGGTCGAAGCTCTTAGCTTGTGCCAACAACTCATCCTTTTGCTCGCGGGTCAAGGAAGAGTAGCCATTGAAGATGTGATCTTGGTCAAGAGCGGCGAACTTGGCTCTGAGCTCAGCGACTTCGGAGTCGTCTTCAGACTGTTCTTCCTCTTGATCCTTTTCTGATTAGTCATTAGACTTTCTTTCTTCTTCCTAGTCTTATTCCTATTCCTCTTGATTCTCTTAGTTGACTTCTTCTTAAGCCGCTTCTGATCCGTTTTAGTCTTCCGAGTCTTCTGCGGGATTTTACTCTGAAAGCAACTCAGCTTATCGGCTGTCTTGGCCTTGCAATATCGGCTCGGAAGCACTTTCTTGGAAACTTTTTTCCTTAATAGTTTCTGGACTATCGATGCTCATTGTTTCCAGGACACCGTTTTCGTTGTCTTTTTCTTAATCTTGATTATTTGAATCGACATTACTCAGAGCAATGGATGGCTTTTAGCGCTCAACGCTGTTCTCCTCCACAGCTTCTACCTCTTCCTGGGCATCCTCCTAGGTTTCAAACTTGGCCTGCTCACCACTTTCGGGGTTAGCTGCTTGGTCGAAATTGACACTCTCCTCTTTCTTAGCGCTCTTTTTACCGCTGAGATCGTCATCAGGTTTCTCACTTTTTAAGGGCACTTGTTCTTCCTCGTCTTCTTTCTAAACGCTCTCGAGCTATGGCTGCTGCTCCTCTTGCTTGAACTCAAAGTTCTGCGTCTGCCCGTTTTGAGTTCCCTGCACAAAATGTCACCGTTAATTTAAAAATTTAACTTACCTCAGTGGGTTCATCAAAGGGGGTGCCTTCTTTCTGTGTCGCGTCAAGCTCTCCCTCTTCCGAGATCGTTTCGATGACTCCGCCGCCGATCAGAGAGGCATCCCTTGGTCCCTGTGCCTGACTCAAGTCGGAGTCTCTTGTAATCACATCCTTGCTCTGCTTTGCGACAGGTTTCTTGTCGTTGAAATCCAACTCCATATTCTTGTTCTCTTCCGAACTGCAACAATTTGCTTGTCCCATACTGTTTAATCGTGTTTTTCAAATTAAATTTTTGTTTTATTTATCTAAAATAAGAGCCCCTCAAAACATTAAATAAAATTAAAATTGAAATCATTATGGTTGACGCTACAAACATTGATCAACAAATCACTGACTACGTTAAGGAGCACTTCTTCGCGGAATACCTCGAAGGAATCAAAGGTAAGAACTTGCCACGCCACTCAATCTCAAACTTGTTTGCTTTGTCACAGAGTTCGTGAGAATCCCTTCTTTGTCTCCCTTGTTCGATGAGCAGTGGAAGGAAAACAGGAACTTGTTCAAGCAAATGGACCATCTTGTATCTTTTGTTAACAAGCAGGACGTTAAAGGACTCACCATCAAGCCTCTCGAGGATGAAGGCCGCTCTCCTTTCCTCATCCTCGATGTTGCGGCTAGTGCTGGCACCAAGGAAGGTGCAACTGCCCCCGACTACACCGTGCTCATGTACGGTCATCTCGATAAGCAGCCCTTCGGTGATGGCTGGGAAACTGACCCCTGCGACCCTGTGATCAAAGAAGACGGCAAGCTCTACGGTAGAGGATCCTCCGATGATGGATATGCTTTCTTTACCGCTATTTTGTCGATTAAGGCGTGTCAAGACCTTGGTCTCAGCCATCCCAGAATCATCGTCACCATCGAAGGCAGTGAAGAGGGAGAAATGTAAGTCTTAGCAGCATGTGATAACCATGGATTGAATTTAGTGCCGACCTTGAACACTACATGGCCAAGTACAAGGCTGACCTTGCTAACCCTAGCCTCGTTATTTGCCTCGACGCCGCCGCGTACTCCCCCAAAACTTTGACTGTGACCTCCAGTCTTCGTGGCTGCTTGAACTTTGACTTGAAAGCCACCGTTGGAAGCAACCACTGCCACTCAGGTCTTGCTGGTGGTGTCATTCCCAACACCTACCAGATCTTGAGCACAGTTCTGCAGAGAGTGCAAGACTTTGGCACCCAAGACTTGAAGTCTGAGTTCTAAGTCGAAATTCCCTCCTACAGACTCGAAGAATGCCACGAACTCGCAAGAACTTTCCCCATGCTCTCCGCTGGACTTCCCCTTGCTGATGGTGTCCATACCCAAGCTCACAAGTTCAAGGGCCAGGAAGACCACAAGGAAAACTTTGAGTTGCATTTGAACAACTGGTGGAGACCTCAGTTGAGTGTCATCGGAATTGACGGCCTTCCCTCCAACTTGAGCATGGCAGGAAATGCTATTGTCAGAGAGTTGACTTTGAGATGCTCGTTGAGACTTGCTCCCACCCAAAAGGGCGCTGACGTCGAGAAACTTCTCCACAAGGCGTTCATTGAGGATGTGAGAGATGAGACTTTCGGAGCCAAGATTGAATTCAACGTCGTCGACATTGGAGATGGTTTCTCTGCCCCCGACCTGCCCGCCGACCTCAAGACCAAACTCTTCGACTCATGCAAGAACGTGTTCAACGGCGAAGAGCCTCTCTTTGTTGGATGCGGTGGCTCGATTCCCTTCATGGAAGTGTTCGACAGAGAATTCCCTGGCACTCAATTCCTTCTCACCGGTGTTGGCTTCTCCGACTCCAACGCTCACTCCGCCAACGAGAACCTCGACTTGGACTTCACCGCCAAGTTGACCGCCGTCATCGGTCAGATGCTCGCCAAAATTTGATTCAACTCATTATGTCTGACCTCCCTCACTGGAAACCTTACTTCAATTAACAAAAACTAATCTCCGAGAATTTGAATCAACCGGAAAGCGTATGGGGTTTTGGGGTTTTGGGG
>Ga0208544_10003184_pt1 | contig 10371 bp, 6 predicted proteins | sample DEB08_DNA_9_FD_184526 | JGI IMG/M metagenome (GOLD analysis project Ga0208544, IMG submission 184526) | Aqueous microbial communities from the Delaware River and Bay under freshwater to marine salinity gradient to study organic matter... | ecosystem: Environmental > Aquatic > Marine > Coastal ...
AGAGCCTCCTTCTGTGGAACGGGCTCGCGATCAAGGCGTTCGGTCAGGACGCGGCGGTCCCTTACCCGAACCTGTCCGTCTGTAAGGACGCGATCCAGGAGTTCCGCAACGAGGTGCGTGAGGCGATACGCGCGGTCGTTGACGCCCCGGTGAAGTCGGTTGCGGCGGAGGCCGCTAAGGCGGAGGCGGCCGCTAAGGCGGACGTGCAGACGAAGGAGGCGGAGGCCGTTTCTACGGAGGCGGACATCGATGATCTCGACGCGCTTCTTGACGGCGTTCAGGACGCGGATATGGGCGCCTGAGAACGGGGCCCAGCACGGAACGGGGGCGGCGCATTGCGCCGCCCTTTTTCGTTTGTGAGAAACTATACTGTTGGGGTTTTCATCTGCTAAGCGGATGATGGGGAAAATCTGAAAATCATCGGAGATAAGCAAAATGAGCGACGCGCCCCGTAAGACCGTAAAGTGGATCACGTTCCCGGCCGGTGAGGCCAGAATGAAGCGGGTCGTCACGGGGGACGGTCGTACCGGCCTGCTCCTTCTGGTTGGGGCGGGTGATCGGGGGGCTGAGATATCCCGGATCGCCTCTGATCACGGCTTCATCCCGACCCCCTCGAACCCGAGGGTTCTTCGTTACTTCAAGGGGCAGACGGACAGGACGATCCGGATTCCGGACCTTGCGGCCGCGCTCGGTGCCGGCGTTATCGAGGTGGGCCTGGATCAGGTCCTCTCCGCTGACATGACGGTGAAGCTCGTTGCCCGCGCGCCGCGTAAGGAGGATCGGCCTGAGGGGGAGGCGCCGGTCCTTCCGGATCCGGATACGGTCCGCACCATCGGCCTTAACCTGCGCGGTGAGGAGGTGGTGCGTGATGTGACGGGCCGGTTCTTCCGCCGTGTCAGCTCCGAGAGCGGAGGGTCCGAATTCGTACATGAGCAGGAGGGGGGCGCCGCGCCGCTCTATCTGCGGGCGCTGAAGGCGTCGGACCTCGACGGGGTGGCGGCGGGGCTGGTCAGCATGGCACGTCAGGGGACGCTGCATTCGGAGGACCTCAACCGGGTCGTAGAGGCGGCGCTGGAGGAGGGGCCGCAGGGGCGGCTCGAGATGAGTCATGAGGCGGCGGTCGAGCTGATCCGGAGCGCGATGCTCCGGCAGATCACCGCGGTCGCGATCGAGCAGGGCTCAGACCGTGCCGGCCTGCTTCGGGCGCTACGTCTGAGCGCGGCGACGGATTACGTCCTGTCTCGACCCTCCGGGGAGGGGGAGGCGTTTCGGCCCTCAGCTGCGACGCTGAGCTTCCTGCGCCGGATCACCCAGGGGAACGATCGCGTGGACTTTAGAGGTCATCCGGACCTCGGCCTCTCCCTGCCGCGCCTGCGTGAGGAGGGGGCCCCCCTTCAGGTGATCGACCTTTCCGAGGTGAGTGAGGACGGCCGTTCCGCCTTCTCCCTTAACGCGCTCTCTCGCAGACCGGTCGAGGGGCTGAGCCTCCTGATCGCGCCGGGTCCAGCGGACAGCGAGGCGAATGAGCGTCTCCGGTCCGATCTGGGACGCACCTACGGGGTTGAGACGGTTGCCGAGCTGGCGCCGAACGTGGCGGACGGGGTCCGTAACGGGTCCGGTATGACCTTCTTCATGTTTGGTGATCTTCGTCCGGAGCCGCTTGAGGCGCTCCCCCAGGCGGCGCTCCGCACCTTCCGGGTCGCGACCTACGAGGACCTGCCCAACCTGGAACGGGAGATCCTGCGGGCCCGCAGCCGCCTGCGCGATTTTAATCGCGGGGAGGCGGACCTCTCAGAGGCCCGCTCAGAGGACAGCCGTGAGGAGAACGTACGTCAACGCCCCTACATGCCCCTTTCTCGGGTGGGGGAACCGTTCACGATGATCCCGATCGCGCTCGAGGGGGCGACCTCCCGTGCGATGCAGCGGATCAGCAGGGACGTGGACGAGGTCGGCGGGATCGACGCGGCCGTCGCGACCGCGCTCGGCCGGTCCGTTGCTGATCTGGGGGAGATTCTGACCCCCGAACAGGTCGACGCGGTGGGGATGCGTCTTAACGCGTCTGAACGCGACCGGGGCTTCCTCCTGGCGGATCAGACCGGGGTCGGCAAGGGGCGAAGCCTGGCCGCGATGGCGCGCACGCACATCCGCGCGAACCCGGACAACCGGGTCCTCTACTTCACCGAGTCGGGCACGATTAACGTTCCAGACGTCTGTCGGGACCTTAAGGCGGTTGGGGCCTGGCCGGAGATCCGCGTCGCCTTTCTTAGCGCGGGATCAAAATTTACCGATATGGTCATTGATCCGACCACCGGGAACACGATCTCGAAGGAGGTTCGTTCCCTTCCCGCCCGGGAGCAGAAGGCGATCTTCAGCTCCGGTCAGTGGCCTGAAAAATACAACCTGATCATCACCACGTATTCGAAGTTCAACTGTCGTGAGGAGGCGGACCCGTCCCTGTGGATGCAGAACGCGATGAACGAGAACACCATGGTGCTCCTTGATGAGGCCCATAACGCGCTCAATCCGCGCTCCAACACGGGCCGGAACGTCCGCTCCGCGCTGAACGCGATCCCGCCGAGCCAGGTCATCTTCGGAACCGCGACCCCCGCGCGTAATCCGCAGGGGCTTAATCTGTATCGGCCGCTTCTCCCGGTGACGGCCGGGGAGGGGTTTGAGACGATCCTTGAGAACATCCAGTCCGGCGGAGAGGTGGCTCAGGAGGCGTTCACCTCGATGCTTGCGGAGGACGGGGTGATGCTCCGTCGGGATCACGATCTGAGCAACGTCGACTTTCAGGTGAACCTCCCCGACGATCGTCGGATTCTGAGCTACCAGGACCTCATGAACCGGTTCTCGCCGATCGTGGAGGGGATGATTGACGCCTCCACCCAGATCGGGGAGCTGGTGGGGCGACGTCAGGCGATGGAGTTCCGCAACATGCTCAACCGCGGCGTTCCGGAAAACGTGGCGCGTCAGATGACAAATGAGCTGTCCCAGTACAGCCTGGCGATCGGGGGTCCGCTCGCGAACCTCGCCCGGATCACCATGAACGCGCTGAAGATTGACCAGGTGGTTGAGGTGGCCGCGGCGGAGATGGACATGAACCGAAAGCCGCTCATCACGTTCCACTCGACGAACTCCGCGCTTCTTAACGAGCTGACCCGGACCGCGGAGGGGCGGATGTCTGATGAGGAGATCGCTCAACTGCCGCCCCTCAGCCTGAAAGATCAGGTCCGTCGGATTCACAGCGCGCTTTACATGGTCCGGCTTGACGGGGACCGGCAGGACGCGCGCCAGGTGTCGCGTGACGTGGCGGAGGCGTCACGCCGTGTGGACGCGCTTATCGATCAGCTCCCGAATGATCTCCCGGTATCCCCGGTGGATGATCTCAAGGAGAAGCTCGAGGCGAACGGGATGCGGGTTGGCGAGATCTCCGGGCGGACCCTGTGTTACCGGAATGACCGGATTGAGCGCCGCTCCACCGAGGAGCGGGACCGGCGGTCCGTGATCGAGTCGTTTAACGGGGGGGATCTGGACGTTCTGATCTATAACTCCGCCGGAGCAACCGGCGGGTCCTATCACGCCTCTGCTGACTTCAAAGATCAGCGGGGACGGACGATGATCGAGCTGGAGACCCCGGTCGACATCATCAAGTATGTCCAGTCCCAGGGGCGCGGGAACCGGTACGGCCAGGTGGAGGACCCCAAGGTCGTCTCCGTTATGACCGGCCTCACCCCGGAGATGCGGATCATGCAGCAGCGGAACGGGAAGCTCCGTTCTCTCGGCGCCTCCGTGGACGGGAACCGGTCACACCCGCTCCTGCTTGATGACGTGCCTGACCTGCTCAACAAGGTCGGTGACGAGGCGACCCGCAACGTGCTGCTGTCGATGCCGGGGCTGGCGCGCCGGCTCGGGTTCACTGATTTCGCGGAGGCTGAGGCGGCTGCGGACCGGGGTGACGGGCTCATCGACGAGGGGTCCGGGACCGCGAAATCCGGCATGGAGAGCCTGGCGAACCGGGTTCTTGCCCGGTCCATCATGCTGCCCGCAGCTGAGCAGGAGGACCTTGTTCAACGGATCCGGATGGAGTTTGACGTCCTGATTGAGGAGCTGGAGAGCCGGAACGCGAACCCGCTCAAGCCGAAGGAGTTCCCGGGCCGGATCGACATCAAGGCCACCTCCATCTTCTCCGGTCAGGAGCGGGATGAGGAGGATCTGGACACGTCCACTTTCCTCTCCCCGCTCTACGTGGCGACCGGGGTGCATGAGTTTACGGACGAGGCGATCAGCGCGGAGCGGCTCATCGCGATGGTGGAGCGTTGCGCGACGCTTCACGGCGCGGACGGGTTCGGCCCCTACGCGGAGCGGATCCGCCAGAATCTGCCCGCGCTGATGCGCCCCCATCTCCCCGCGGGATATGACATGGAGGCGGGGCTGCAGGATCCGTCCGGGGTGCCGGGTCGTTTCGCGACCCAGTACGCGAAGATCACGGACCTGATCTGGCTTCTCGAGAACCTGCAGCCGGGCGTTTCCGTCCGGTTCCCGACGCTGGACGATATGGACGCGCGTCGGGTCAACACGGTCGTCGATCTGATCCCGCCGCAGGAGAGCAGGCACTTTGATCTCGCCTCCGCATATAAGATCCGGCTCATCTCTCCGGGGATGTCAAAGCCGGAGACGATGGCGGTGTCCCGTCTGCTGTCGCGCGACATGGAGACGGTGCGTTTCCGGCCGGGGCTGTCGCAGGGGATAAACGAGGCCTACCTCGAGGAGTTCACGCAGATGGCGAAGCTGCGTCGTGCCCTCCCGGTTCAGGTTCTTCAGGGCAACATCCTTCAGGCGATCAACGTGGCCAAGGAGAACAACCTCGGAACCGTCTCCCTGTATCGTAACATTGACGGGGAGGTGTCCCGCGGGATCGTCATCCACGACAGCAAGGTGGATATGAGCACCCTTCCGGTCAACCTGCCCTCAGGTCAGGTCGCGGCTGAGGCGGTCCGGGACGCGATACGGGCCCAGCTCAACGTAATCGGGCCTCAGGGGTTTCGGGTCTGGGCCGGGATCGACCCGCAGGGTCGGGCCGGCGATGACAAGGTCGCTGATATCATTCTGCGGATCGGGGCCAAGACGGTCACGATCGACATGATCCCGTTGCGACGCAGCACCTACCCGTTCTGGGCGGAGCGGCCGGGTCTTTATGAGGCAGTTCATGGGGAGCCGATGCCTGATCTGGCTGACACCCCGGCCCGTGCGGTTCGTAACCCGGGCAAGAACCACAAGTACCTGTCTAAGTTTCACATCGACACGGATGAGGGTCAGGACCGGCTCTACCGGGTGCTTACCCTCCTGGACGGCCTGCCCATGCAGATCAGCGGCCGGAAGCGGGAGTTCGTGAATGAGGCGGTCGCCCGCATGAACCGGATCCGCGACGGGATCATGGTGGCCGTAGAGACGGAGGGGCCGGGTGAGGCTGGGCCGGCTCTGGAGCAGCCCGCTGCTCAGGAGCAGGGTGATTTTGAAATGGACGACGTAACATGGGAGGCGTGACGGGATGCTGATGAGATCCGAGACCAGCCGGGACGGAGAGGGGCCCCTCTCGGGGTTCGTTTGGGCCGGGGAGACGGATCCGGGCTGGATCCGGTTCCGGACGGACCCGCGCAGCGGGGTCATGACCGGGGTCCACATCTCCCCCTGTAACGGGACGGTGCCGCGCGGCACCCCGTTCAAATTCCGGTTCCAGAACGGGGATCAGGCGATCCGGGGATCTGAGGGGGTTGCGATGCTGATCCTCGGTCAGCTCTCTCGTGACCCTGTCCGCCTGGAGGGGGATGACTCTCGCGCCGTAAACCCCCATGCGCAGCTCGCAGCCTGGGAGGCGTTCCTGGGGAATGATACCGGCCCGGATGTGGCCGCGGAGGAGAGGTGCCTCCGGATGCCTCAGGCGACCTATAACGGATCCCTCGCCGGAACGGGCACATTCCGACGTATGGGGGACGGTGATCTGGTCTTGCATCGTACGGCCCAGTTCCGTCTCGGCGCCCCCCTTTCGGGCTTTGAGTCGATCGCCGCGGCCCGGGGCCGGTCACTGCCGTTTCGGACCGGGCCGATGGGGGATCTCGATCTGGATCGGGCGCGTGAGGCGCTGAAGGCGGTTTCACGCCCGTCCCCGGTCGCGGTGGCCTGGTACGCCAGCGGTGACGGGGAGCAGGCCCAATATCGGGCGCAGGCGGCCAGCGCCATGCCGATCCTGGCAGGCCTTATCGCGGAGAGCCGGGATCTCTCAATGGCCGTTAATGTCCGTGACCCGATTCAGCCGCTTCTGACGGAGCGGACAGGGCTAAAGAAGGCGTCCCTAAAGCGGATAACAAAACTGACCGTATCGGTGCCGGCGGCGCCCCTCTTTGAGGCGGGGGAGGCGGTTCGGGGGGAGGACGCGCTCGGGGTGAACCGGACCCGAAGGTTCTCGGTCAGCGGGGTGGTGTCGATTGACAAGGCGATGAGGCACCTGTCGGAGCTCCCGCCGGACCGGACCCCGAGGGATGACGCCGAATGGGGGGCGTTTTATGACGTCCTGACCGGCTGTGCGATCCCGATCTCGAACGCGTTTGACCTGTCAGTTACTGACCTGCTGGAGGCGTCAAGGGGGAACTGGGTTGATTATAAGGCGACGCTCGCCCGTGCGGCAGATTTTGATCCGGACCTGTTTGACCGACGCACGATGGCGCTGACCACGATTGATGCGATCGAGGCGATAGAGGGGTTCTCGCGCACCGCCCTGATGCCGCAGGTCCTCTCCTCGATCACCGGAACGGGTCAGGCGCTTCCGGTGGTCACGGGGGAGTTCCTCGTCGACGGGTTCGAGGCCTCCGCAAGGCTGGTCATCGGTAACGCGAAAAACGTCGCATCTCACCTTTTCGAGGTGGCGCGACGCTACGCGGGCCGGATCCCGGCGATGATGGAGGCTGAGGGGAGGGTTGCCGTTGAGGAGCGCGACCGACCTGATCAGTACGGGGAGACCGCCTTCCCGATCCTGACCGACACGTTCTTCGCCCCTAACGGTCTTATCGTGCGCCCGCTGCGAACATTTGAGGAGCTGAAGGAGGAGGGGCAAAGGATGAGCCACTGCGTCGGCGGGTACACCTCCAAAGCGCGAGACGTCAGGTGCCACCTCTTCTCGATCCGGACCGCGGATGAGACGGAGAGCCTCTCGACACTTGAGCTGACCGGGATGGACGGGGAGGACCCGGTAACGGCCGCGGCGAACTTCGGGATCGTTCAGAACCGGGCGCGTCGCAACGGCCCCCCGACCCCGGAGGCGAAGGCGGCAACGGAGGAGTTCATGAAGGCCCTTAAGGGGGGCGAGCTCCCGATCCGGTTTGACGAGATGGTCGACTGGAAGCGGCGTCGCGCCCAGGACCCGCGTTCCGTGCGCCGGGTTGTCCCGGAGACGACTTGGGAGAGCGTGCTGGAGCATGACTGGCAGAACGAGGATACCCGCGCCGCGCTATGGCGGGAGTGGCGGACCGTGATGGGGGGGCGGATCGGGAAGGCGAACAACCCCGGCATCGTCTACACCGAACGGGCCGCGCGCGACCTCGTCGCCTCGATGAGCCCGCGCGCCGCCGCGATCCTGCTCGATCAGGAGCGGGCAGGCCGGGACCAGGTCCCGGCCCCGGAATGATGACAGAGAAACATGAACCGGGAAAGATGTGATGATCCCCGTTGCAATGGGGTTGTTTGACGAGAAGATGTGAGATGATGAACTTGTTTTTGATGCGCCCAGGTCGACCGCGTGATGATCGAGGCGTCCCTGATCATCGCGATCCCGTTAGGTGGCGGCGTCCTTTACGACCAGCGCCAGATCAGTCAGATCGAGTCACTCTCGGGGCCGATGGAGATGGTGGAAAAACCCGCATAGCGAATCGCATGACCTCGGCCGCCCTTCCGGAGGTTCCCCACCCCGATTCCGTGTAGAGATGGTGCGCCGTCCTTCTCTTTCGTACCCGCTTATATGCGAAGGGACAGGTTCCGCCTCGAATGCGCCCCTTCGGGCGTGGCGATTCGGAGGAAATCCCGCCCCGCGGAACTCAGCCCCTCTTACGATTTGCGAAAAAAAGTTGTATAAGACTTATCACCATCCATTCCAAAAGGTGACCTGGTCATGAAGTTCGCTATCCTCTCTCTCCTCCTTGCTCTGTCCCCGGCGTCAGTCCTCGGCGGGGAGGCTGGCAATACGGCCCTTTCGGGCGAGCAGATCCTGCAGAACAAGATTCAGTCCGTATCCGCATCGGCGGGCCCCTGCGCGGCCCCCGAAAAGATGCTGCGGTGGTCATGTGTGAAAAATCCCGCGACGAGTGCCTCGGTGTCAAGCTCCGGATCCGACACGGTTGAGCGGGGGGTCTCCCGCCCGAAAGTTCTCGGCCGGACTGATCTGAAGCGGACCTACATCCAGGGGCGGTTCGGACAGGGCAAGCCTGAAAAGGTCCTGAAGCCTGTCCATCCGGTTAAGATCGTCAAAACAACGGAACAGGATGCGAAGTCGTCCGCCCGTCACAAGCCTTCCACCTCGTTCAAGGTGTGACCTTAGAATTCGGTTTGCGAGAACCAAAATGAATATTATGATCCCCGGGACCCGTCCCGGGGATTTTTCGTGACGGACGGGAAGCGCCTGGAGAGAGCTGATGACCGCAGATGAACAAGATGACATAGCCGCCCTGATCCGGTCCGGCCTGATCCTGACCGGGCTCGCGACCGTCCCGGTCTCGCTCCTGATGGGACTTTTCGGCCCGGTCTTCGGGCTCCTCGCCCTCTCGGCCGCGATCCCGATCAGCGCCCATCTGGGCGGGCTGGTCAGCCTCGGGGATAGCCCGGAGCGGGCTTGGGCCCGAGCGCGCGCCGAGGCCCGGCTGGTCGGGCAGGTGACGGGGCTGTCGACGCTCTTCTGGCTCCTGATCGTCTCCCTGATCCCGGAGGAGATCTCGCGGGTCCCAATCCTGCCGATCATGATCTCGAGCCTCTATGCGATGGCGCTGTACGCAATCGGGATGCGCGGGGGCCGGGATACGGTGATGTCGCGGATCGGCGTTCCGGTCCTTCTGGTCCTTGTCATGTCGACTTTCATAATTTGAGAAAAGAAAAACTATTACTTTAATTTTAGGATGAGCCTGCCTATATCTTTTGAGAATCGTCATCACAGGAGACACGCATGCCCCGACTTCCGCTCTTTCTGCTCGCCGCGCTCGTCGCAACCCCCGCTCTCGCCCTCGAGGAGGGGACTTATCACGTGCAGGGTGATGCCGCTCAGGGTGAGATCTCGGTGACCGATCGCTGGCTCTCGCTGACCCTGATCGGGGATAACGCCTGCCAGGCGGTCGGGGAGGGGGCGATCCTGCGCGGTGCGGACGGGGCCTGGGGCGCGATCTTCGAGACCGGCGTTGAGCCCTGCGTTCTTGTGGGCGACGCGACGGGGTTCGTCCCGGTAGGTGCGAGCTGCGCCGGCCTGAGCACCCGGGGTTGCGAGATGCGGGGCCGGATCGGGGCGATCGCGTCTGGGACGCAGGTCGCCGCCGCGGACTCAGCTCCCGGGGCCGCCGCCTCTGAGCCGGTTCAGGTGATTACGGCGTTGCTTGAGGGTCGTTTCAACCGGATGGGTCGGGGGGAGCGTTTTGCGATCCAGTCCCTCCTGTCTGAGCGCGGCCTTTATGCGGGGGGCGTTGACGGGGCCTACGGGCCCGGAACGGAGGCGGCGCTCATCGCACAGATTCAGTCCCTCGCGGACGCGGGTGAGCCGGTAGACGGCAACAGCTCGAGCTTCGTGCGTGATCTCCTCCGGGGGATGGCGGAGGAGGGCGCGGGGCTCACCGCGCAGGCGGCTCCGACGTCCCGGGCCGCGCCCGACGACGGCCTGATCTATGCCCGTGCGTGGTCCTGCGGCGGCTACACGTTCCGGTTCACCCCGGACAGCTATAAGATGATCAATGAGTATGACGGGTCCGTCCTGAACCAGGGCCGTCTGCGTCCGGACGTGGTCGGCCGCACCGCCTACATGGAGCTGGTCGGCTACGGGAACCTCACCTTCGACGGGGTCGGGACCCGCGACATGATCATGCATGACCCGTCGAACGGGGAGACCTGGGACTGCGCTGCGGGCTGATCAGCACCATTCGAAATCTGGCGTATCAGACGGGCCGGGGCTTTGCTCCGGCCTTTCTCGTGTCTCAGAGGGGGCCGGGGTGACGGGGTCCGGAGAAGGCGCACACCGCGCCGCCTCACGGGCCGGAACCGCCCTGATGGCGGCGGTGACGGCGGGGGCGCTCAGGAACGCCTGGTACGCGTCCCGGACCTGACACATCTCCGCCTTGAGCGGGTAGG
>Ga0208544_10003187_pt1 | contig 10367 bp, 12 predicted proteins | sample DEB08_DNA_9_FD_184526 | JGI IMG/M metagenome (GOLD analysis project Ga0208544, IMG submission 184526) | Aqueous microbial communities from the Delaware River and Bay under freshwater to marine salinity gradient to study organic matter... | ecosystem: Environmental > Aquatic > Marine > Coastal ...
CCACTCTGTTTTTCGATAGATTGTATCTAACCGGATAAAGGTTTATCATACGTTACTATCGTTGTGGAGTTTTGCATTACAATCTAAGGTTGTCTATACCGTTGTAAAGCTGTGGCTTTGAGCGCCGCTTTGCCGTGCCGTTTGACGGCAACTTCCCATGCGCAGAATTCTTCTTCCGACAGCCCATAGCGTTCCAGCGCATCCGCCAGCGAAATCAGGCCATAGCCAACCGCGCGCACAACAGCAGCTTTGCGTGATGCCACCCAACGACTTGTCGACGTACTTGGCAGGTCGGCGCGTGTCATAATCGTCCCATCCGGCAGACTGACAGAACGTGGTCCTTCAACTTTCTTTAAATACATGTTTTACCCCTTTTTTGATCACTCCGCCCGTTCGTATGCCCTGTTTCTCTTAATGAGTGGTATAGCCACCCCTTGAGAGTGTTTCGCATTTTCCTATATTTCATCTCATAACCTTCTTATCTGGACCGACTATGCCCCTTGATTCGCCGCTGAACTCGCTCGGCTTTGCCAAGCCACCTGCACAAACACGTGTTGTTGTTGCCATGTCCGGTGGCGTCGATAGCTCTGTTGTGGCGGCGATGCTGGCAGAAGAAGGTTACGATGTGGTTGGCGTGACGCTGCAGCTTTACGATCATGGCGCGGCATTGGCGAAAAAAGGTGCCTGCTGTGCAGGGCGCGATATCCATGACGCGCGCCGTGTCGCCGAAGACATGGGCTTTCCGCATTACGTGCTGGATTATGAAAACACCTTCCGCGAGGCCGTCATGGACGAATTCGCAGACAGTTATCTGGGGGGTGCGACCCCTGTGCCCTGCATTCGCTGTAACGAGCGCGTCAAATTCAAAGATCTTCTGGAAACCGCCAAGGATCTGGACGCCGACTGTATGGCCACGGGTCACTATATTCAGCGTATTGTCGGCACAGAAGGCGCAGAACTGCACGCCGCCGCTGATCCGACCAAGGATCAAAGCTATTTCTTGTTCTCAACGACGCAGGACCAGTTGGATTACCTGCGCTTTCCTTTGGGCCATCATGCCTCAAAGGAAGAAACACGGGCTTTGGCAGGAAAATATGGGCTGAGTGTCGCGGACAAGCCTGACAGTCAGGATATCTGTTTCGTCCCGAACGGCGACTACGCGGCAGTGATTGAAAAGCTGCGCCCCGGTGCCGCGGCCCCGGGCGAGATTGTCGATGTCGACGGGAATGTATTGGGCAACCATAAGGGCGTGATCCACTATACGATCGGGCAGCGGCGCGGACTGGGCATTGGTGGATTGGCCGACCCGCTTTATGTGGTCAGGCTGGATGTGAACACCAAACAGGTCATCGTGGGACCGCGTGACCTGCTGGCCACGCGTCGTGTGCCAATCCGCGAGATCAACTGGATCGGCGGCGGCAAGATCACAGATATGTCCGAACGACAGATCGCTGTGCGTGTTCGGTCGACACGTCCGCCAACAGATGCGATCTTGCGCCCGATCTCTGAAACAGAGGCCGAAGTCGAATTGCTTGTTGCAGAGCAAGGCGTGTCGCCGGGTCAGGCATGTGTCTTTTATGATCCCGACAGCACGCGCGTTTTGGGCGGCGGTTGGATCTGGCGCGGAAACTAGCGATTTCATCAGAATAAACTGTTTTGACTTGCATGAACTGGGCCTCTTACGCGAGCTTTCAGGACGAAATGATGGTTAAGTGTTTTTGCAACAAGGGGTCACATGTCTGTGTGACCCCTTTCTTTTACGCCGCACTTTGGCGCATTTAGAGTCAAGCAAATGCAATCAATCCAACAGAGGTCCCGCACATGATTATTTCCCGCCGCCATATCCTGACCCTCGCCCTAACTGCACCTGTTGTGGCCGCTTTTGCCCCGCGCGCGATGGCAGCGACGCCGCAAATCTATGCCGAGGACGGTATTGCCGTAGATGGTACAGATGTTGTCGCTTACTTTACGCAAGGCGCGCCGGTCGCTGGCGACCCCGCAATTGCATTGGACTACATGGGCGTCACCTGGCGCTTTAGCTCTGACGCCAACCGCGAGGCATTCACCGCCAATCCTGCCGCCTATGCGCCGCAATATGGCGGCTACTGCGCCTATGCTGTCAGCCAAGGCTACACCGCACCGACTGTCCCCGAAGCTTGGACCATTGTTGATGACAAGCTGTACCTGAATTTTTCGACAAGTGTTAAACGCCGCTGGGAACGTGACATTCCCGGCCATATTGCCGCTGCGAATGCAAACTGGCCTGCTGTTTTGGCATAGTAAGAGTGTGGCACTGTCACACTTGCTGACAGTGCCCAGTCCAGTGCACAAAAAACACTGGCAGAAGACGCCGCAGACCGTTACCCACAGCGCCATGATTTACGCATCCGCATCTGACTGGCGCAACGCCCCGCAAAAACGTGTTTTGCTATTTGCCATGTCCGGCTTGGGCAAAACGTATCTTTCCACCATGCTGCGCAGTTCCGGCGATTGGTTCCACTATTCCATCGATTACCGCATCGGCACGCGCTACATGGGTGAAAAGATCGCCGACAACGCCAAGCGCGAAGCGATGAAGGTACCGTTCCTGCGCGAACTTCTGCGGTCGAATTCAATCTACATCGGCTCGAATATCTCGTTTGATGATCTCAAACCGATGTCGTCCTATCTTGGAAAGCCCGGTGATCCGTCGCTGGGTGGTCTGAAGTGGGATGAATACACACGCAGGCAGGATGAATTCCAGAAGGCCGAAGTCGCCGCACTTCTAGATACAGGCTATTTCATGGACCGCTCGGTCGAACTTTACCAATATCCGCATTTTGTTTGCGACACGGGTGGGTCGATCTGTGAATGGGTCGATGCCGATAACCCGGATGATCCGGTCCTGACCGATCTGGCCGCCAAAACACTGCTTGTCTGGATTGAAGGCACCGACGATCACACCGCCGAACTGATCCGCCGCTTTGACCAAGAACCCAAACCGATGTCTTATGATCCGGTATTCTTGTTGGCCACATGGCAAGCCTATCTGTCTGAATTCGACGTGACCCCTGACCGCGTGAACCCAGATAATTTTATCCGCTGGGCCTTTGCAAAGGCACTGGCACACCGTCAGCCACGCTATAAGGCGATGGCCAAAAAATGGGGGATTACTGTGACCCAGCAGGCCGTCGAGCAGGTCAAAGATACGGAGGGCTTTGTCAGCATGATCGCTGACGCCCTTGAGATGCGCGGGTAAGCCGCCTATCTCTGCCCTCTGATCAGGAATTGTCTTATGCCTATTAAACTGCCCGCCGCCCTACCCGCCTATGACGTTCTGTCGAACGAAGGCGTTATGGTGCTTGATGAAGATACCGCGTCCCGTCAGGATATCCGCCCGCTGCGGATTGCTTTGTTGAACCTGATGCCAAAGAAAATCCAAACCGAAAACCAGTTTGCGCGACTGATCGGTGCGACCCCTTTGCAAATCGAACTTTCCCTGTTGCGCATGTCAGAACATCAGACCAAGAACACCGCCGCCGAACATATGGAAGAATTCTATCGCCCGTTTTCCGAGGTGAAGGCTGAAAAGTTTGACGGCCTGATCATTACTGGCGCCCCGATCGAGCATTTGCCTTTCAAAGACGTGACCTATTGGAAAGAACTGGAAGAGGTTTTTGCCTGGACCCAAACCAATGTGCATTCAACACTTGGTGTATGTTGGGGTGGCATGGCGATGATCAACCACTTTCATGGCGTGCAAAAACATATGCTGGACCACAAGGCTTTTGGCTGCTTCCGGCATCATATCACCGATACTGCCTCACCCTATTTGCGTGGATTTTCGGATGACTGTGTGATCCCTGTCAGTCGTTGGACCGAAATGCGCCAGGATGAGATCGACGCTGCAGGCGCACTAACAACGCTCATTACGAGCGATGATGCGGGGCCCGCGTTGATTGAAGATAGGGCACACCGTGCGCTCTATATCTTTAACCATTTCGAATATGACAGTGGCACGCTCAAGCAAGAATACGACCGCGACGTGGCCAATGGCACGCCCATAAACGTGCCGATGAACTACTATCCGCATGATGACCCAACGGAACAACCGCAAAATAGGTGGAGAAGTCACGCACATCTCCTATATGGAAACTGGATAAACCAGATTTACCAGACCACCCATTTTGAGTTGGACAAAATTGGCACTTAAAACGCTTGCATTGACGACGATCGCGCTGGGCCTTGGGGCCATGATGACGGCTGCGGGGGCGAAATATCGCACCGATCAGGCCGTCGAAACCCACCCACCGCTTGGTCAATTCGTCGACGTCACCGGCGGTCAGGTACACTATGTTCAAGAAGGCAGCGGACCGCATCTGATCCTGCTCCATGGCGCGGGCGGCAATCTGCGCGAATTCACCTTTGATCTGATGGGCCGGCTGACGGATCGCTACACAGTGACCGCCTTTGACCGCCCCGGACTTGGATACACGGATCGTGTACCCGGTGTGGAAACGGGTCTTACTGCAACTGATGGTGATAGCCCGCAAGCCCAAGCCGCGATGTTGCGCGAAGCGGCGGCCAAGATCGGAATAACGGACCCTATCGTGGCCGGTCACAGCTTTGGCGGGATCGCTTCTTATGCATGGGCTGTTGCAGGACTTGATGAAGACAGCCCCGTGAATGCGGTTGCAGTTGTATCATTGGCGGGTGTGACGATGCCTTGGCCGGGTGGGCTTGGCCGGTATTACACCGTCAACGGCAGCGCCTTTGGCGGGGTTGTCGCTATCCCTGTCATATCGGCCTTTGTTCCCCAATCCATCGTGGACAACAGCATCGAAGCAACGTTTGCGCCGCAAAGTCCGCCAACTGGCTATGCAGACTATATCGGCGCTGGGCTAACCTTGCGCCCGTCAAGTATGCGGGCGAATGCGCGGCAGGTGAACACATCACGCCCGCATGTCGTGGCTTTGTCTGCGCGTTATCCAGAATTAACCCTGCCGATCGAGATTGTTCACGGCGAGGAAGACACGACCGTACCAATCCACATCCACGCAGACGAAATCGAAAAGATTGTGCCCCAAGTGACAACAACGCGCCTACGCGGTGTTGGGCATATGCCGCATCATGCAGAACCCGACGCAGTGATTGCCGCAATCGATCGCGCAGCCGCGCGCGCTGGCATCACACAGTAGATCGTCCAACGACCAAACCTGCACTGCAGAATTGCGCTTGGCGGCTTTAACCCCCATATATGACACAAGAACTTTGGGAGAGTTTTCATGGATCTACCATTCGACGGTGGCATCAGTCGCTATTTTGCCGAAAGCGCCCCAGATGACGTGCGTGCTGCAATTAGCGACGCGGGCAAGAAAGAGATCATCAATCCGAGCTTTCCCTACGACCGTCGTTGGAAAAGGTCTGCATATGACGCCGCGCTCGCTGATCTTCAAATCGAACTGGTGCGGATGCAGGCCTGGGCGCGCGAAACCGGACAGCGCGTTGCGATTGTCTTTGAAGGACGTGATGCCGCTGGCAAAGGTGGCACAATCAAACGCCTGCGCGAGAATTTGAACCCGCGTGCTGCCAAACTGGTCGCCCTGTCGAAACCTTCAGACGTGGAGGCAGCGCAATGGTATTTTCAACGTTATATAAATCACTTACCTGCCAAAGGTGAAGTCACCATCTTTGATCGAAGCTGGTATAATCGCGGTGTCGTCGAACATGTTTTCGGTTTTTGCAATCCAGAAGACCGCGAACGCTGGTTTGCACAAGTCCCCGAATTCGAGGACATGTTGGTTAAAGAAGGTATCAAGCTGATCAAGATCTGGCTAAACGTGGGACGGGCGACGCAGTTGCAACGCTTTTTGGATCGCGAAAAAGACCCGCTCAAGCAATGGAAACTCAGCTGGATCGATGTTGAAGGCCTATCCAATTGGGACGCCTACACTGCTGCGATCAGTGAAACGCTGACACGGACACATAACGATGTGGCCCCATGGACTATTGTTCGCTCGGACGACAAACGCCGTGCCCGCGTGCAAGTAATCCGTCACGTGTTGCACCAGCTAGACTATACACACAAAGACGCAACCGCGCTTGGCGCGCTAGATGCGCAAATTGTCGGAGGCCCCGACCTCTGGCATGTCTAAACGCGGGTATCATCATGGCAATTTGCGCGAGGCTCTTATCAACGGCTGTTTGCGGCTGATCGAAAAACGTGGTCCGACGGGTTTCACACTTTCCGAAGCTGCCCGCGAAGCGGGTGTGACACCTGCCGCAGTCTACCGTCATTTCGAAGGGCGCGAAGACCTGATCGCTGCAGCAGCACAACAAGGATATGCATTGTTCGGTGACCAGATGGAGGCGGCTTACGGCAAAGGGCAGCCGTCTGCCCTTGCCGCATTCGAGGCCACAGGCCGTGCGTATCTGGCCTTTGCCCGAGAGTATCCAGGGTACTACATTTCGATGTTTGAATCGGGCATTTCGATCAACCGCACACCGGAATTGCACCAGGTCGCCACCCGTGCGATGGGAGTGTTGGAAATAGCTGCAGAAGAACTCAGTCAACACATCCCAGCGGATAAAAGGCCGCCGCCCCAGATGTTTAGCGCCCATATCTGGGCATTAAGCCACGGTGTTGTCGAACTTTTCGCCCGATCCAATCCGGGCACCCAAAGCCCGTTTCCCCCCGAAGACCTTTTGGAGTCGGGCATTGGTATCTACTTGCGCGGTCTCGGCTTGATCGCGCCCGACACGTAAGGAACAAGATCATGGACGGAACTCTCGCATTTATTTTTATTGTCGCTGGACTAGGCGACATGGCTTTTAATGACTGCGCAACTGGTTGCCTGCAGCAAAAACCTGCGGACGCACGTCTCGGTATCCAAGCGGCAGATGTGATTTTTCAAGAAGAAACGATAAGTCAAGAACTCTACATCGGGTACGACACAGGCAGGTCTTATGGCCCCTTCCAACCGACATTCGGCATATCCGGCACAGCAGACGGCGATATGTGGATGGGTGCAGGTGCCAAATGGACAAGCAAAAACATCAGCGCAGGCCCCTTCTTTGTCGAGGCATCGCTGATGCCGGGCATTTATGCCCAGGAAGACGGACCTGATCTTGGGGGCGCACTGCAATTTCGATCTGCCGTAGGGGCAGGCTACGAATTTGAGAATGGTGCAACGCTTGCGGTTCTGTTTGCGCATCGTTCAAATGCAGATACCCAAAACGTGAATCCGGGGCTTGAAACACTCAGCCTGCGCTACGCTTTTTCACTGAACTAGCAGACCCAATATCGCCCTATTGCCGCCACCTTGCCTCGTTTTAATACGTGCTTGATGATGGCTCTGAAAAGCGTAGCAATCGTCCATAAGTATCGAGGGCAAGGCAATTTTAGTAGAAACCATAATTGATCGCGCAACCTATGCATGGATGGCGCCCTTGTTGCCGAGTGCGCGGATATTCTACGCCTATCTCGCGACGGCATTCGTATTTGCAATTGTGACTTACATCTACTTTTCGACACGCGAAGAAAACGCACGCCCAGAGGGCATTTCGCGGGGAATGATGGGCTACCTGTTTGATCCCCGCGTATGGCTGCATAAATCAGCCCGACAGGACTATCTGTTCTTCTTTTTCAACGGTGTCATCTATTACGGTGTGGTCGCACAACTTTTGGTGTCGGGACATGTTTTTTACGAGGCATTCGTCGCTGCGTTTGAAAGCCTTTTTGGGGTTCGGGACTCTGCAGTTTTCGCGCCATCTGCATTGACGGTTGCGGCCTACACATTGTCAGTCGCACTTGCGATCGACCTTGCGGTTTGGGTCACGCATTACCTGCAACACAAAGTGGCTCTACTATGGCAGTTCCATCAAGTGCATCACTCTGCAGAGGTACTTACCCCTGCAACTGTCTACCGCATGCATCCTATCGATCTTTTGTTCACGGGCCTTGTTGGCGTTGGCCTAGGAGCCCTTGCCTTTGCAGGCTTCAGCTATCTGACCGCTGCAGATCCACATGACATAAGAGTTATGAACGTCAACGTTGTTGTCTTCGCGTTTTACTTACTGGGATATAACCTGCGCCATTCCCATATCTGGGTGAGCTATCCACCGTGGGTTTCCTATATTTTCATCAGTCCCGCGCAACACCAGACACATCATTCGATCGATGCTAAGCATTACGACAAAAACTTTGGCCTCATTTTTGCGTTCTGGGACTGGCTATTTGGCACCCTTTACGTGCCAAAGGGATATGAAAAGCTAGAGTTCGGGATTTCACGCGAAGAACCCAATCCGTTCAATTCTATCACAGAGATTTACCTCAAGCCCTTCTCCAAAGCATGGGGCTTGTTCGCGCCCAAGAATGCAACCGGGCCACTGGTGTGTTTGGCTTTGGCAGCAGGTGCGGTTTTGCTAGGTGGGATAGTCCTTTGAAGCTACCGGCCGCATCAATCAATGGACGTCATGTGCGATTTGGGGTGGCAGCGCTTGCTGTTGGTTTGGGTCTTTGGGTTGTTCTTGGACAAGACAAAGCGTTTAATAACGCACCAGATGACGCATTGGTTTCAGTTAACCTGCAAGACCTGACATGGACCGAAGTCGCGCGCGCCCTTGAACAAGGCTACGATACAGCCATCATTCCAACGGGCGGGACCGAACAAAACGGGCCTCATGTTATTCTGGGCAAACATAATTATGTCGTTGCCGCAGCTGCCGAACAGATTGCGCAAGAACTTGGAAATACCCTTGTCGCACCTGTAATTGCCTTTGTTCCCGAAGGGGATTTTAGTCCAGAGCCAAGCTTGCACATGCGTTTTCCCGGGACGATCAGTGTCCGTGAAGAGGTTTTCGCTGCCCTTCTCGAAGACACGGCACGCAGTCTTGCAACACATGGGTTTCAAAGAATCATTTTTATCGGTGACAGTGCTTGGAACCAACCCGCACAGCAAACCGTTGCCGAAGCGCTAACCCTTGAGTGGGCAGAACGCGGCATTCGCGTATTGCAAATCTCGGACTACTACGCGGCCAATGGGCAGACTGAATGGCTTGGTGAACAAGGGTATTCCTTGGGCCAGATTGGTCAGCATGCCGCTATGCGTGACACTTCAGAAGTTCTGGCGGTTAATCCTGACGGTGTGCGCACACGTTTTGTGCCGCCACCGAATGAAATGGACGCGGGATATGACGGTGCCCCGTCGCTTGCTTCAAAAGAGATTGGCGAAACGATGATCGCGCTCAAGGTCCAAGCGGCACTGCGCCAAATCGCACGCGCGTCAGAATGAACCAGATCGGGACAATACCGTTGGCCCGACCTTGTAACACAATCACATCGATGATGGGTGCATCTCCAAAAGAAAAAGCGCAGCAAAAACTGCGCTTTTCCAAATACTTAAGTAACCTAGCGTTCGAGAAGTTTTTAACGCTTAGAGAACTGGAAGCTCTTACGGGCTTTTGCTTTACCGTACTTCTTACGCTCAACCACACGGCTGTCGCGTGTCAGGAAGCCAGCAGCTTTCAAAGCGGCACGCAGTGTCGGATCATAAAGCTGCAACGCCTTTGAAACACCGTGCTTAACCGCACCAGCTTGGCCGGACAGACCACCACCAGCAACAGTTGCCATGACGTCGAACTGGTCAACAACACCGGCAACCTGAAATGGCTGGCGCAGGATCATCTGCAGAACCGGACGCGCGAAATAGGTCTTCATCTCTTTGCCGTTCACGACAACCTTGCCGGAACCTGGCTTGATCCAGACGCGGGCAACCGCATCTTTACGCTTGCCAGTCGCATAAGCACGACCCAGTGCATCACGCACAGGTTCGCGAACGACTGCTGTTTCAACCACAGCCGCAGGTGCTTCAACACCTTCAGCGACTTGGCCCAGCTCTTCGAGAGAGTTCACTTGATCAGCCATTATGCAGTCCTCGTGTTCTTTTTGTTCATGGACGCGACGTCCAGAACTTCGGGCTTCTGGGCTTCCATGCCATGCTCTGTGCCTGCAAATACGCGCAGGTGAGTCATTTGCTGGCGGGACAGTTTGCCACCGGGCAGCATGCGCTGAACGGCTTTCGTGATGACGCGCTCTGGGTGGGCACCTTCAAGAATGTCTGCCTTAGTCTTGGACTTGATGCCGCCGGGGTGGCCAGTGTGCCAATAGTACTTTTCATCACGCTTGTTTCCAGTCATCTGGATTTTCTCAGCGTTGATGACGATCACGTTGTCGCCCATATCCATGTGCGGCGTGAAGGAAGGCTTGTGCTTGCCGCGCAAGCGCATTGCGATGATCGACGCAAGACGACCCAGAACAACGCCTTCAGCGTCAATCAGGATCCATTTCTTGTCGATATCCGCAGGAGTTGCGGTAAAGGTTTTCATAT
>Ga0208544_10003193_pt1 | contig 10353 bp, 12 predicted proteins | sample DEB08_DNA_9_FD_184526 | JGI IMG/M metagenome (GOLD analysis project Ga0208544, IMG submission 184526) | Aqueous microbial communities from the Delaware River and Bay under freshwater to marine salinity gradient to study organic matter... | ecosystem: Environmental > Aquatic > Marine > Coastal ...
CCCGTTCCAGACCATGTCCGACTTCCTCGCCGTGCTGATCGAAGGCTTCGCGGCCGGCGCGCCAACCCATCACCACCTCGTCTTCAAGGCTCACCCACTCGAAGATGGGCGCACCCCCATGCGCCATGATATCCGCCGCCTCGCCCGTCAGCACGGCGTGATAGACCGCGTCCACTACGTGCGCGGCGGCAAACTCGCCCGCCTCCTCAACGATGCGCGCAGCGCCGTCACCGTCAACTCGACCGCCGCGCAGCAGGCGCTTTGGCGCGGGCTGCCAGTCAAGGCGTTCGGACAGGCTGTCTACCTCAAGCCCGAATTCGTCTCGGCGCAGCCTCTAGATGCGTTTTTTCAGAACCCGACCCGCCCCGACAGCCGCGCCTATCGCGACTATCGCCACTACCTGCTTGAGACATCCCAGATCACCGGCAGCTTCTATTCCGCGCCCGGTCGGCGGCAACTGCTGCGTCAGGTCGTGGACATGATGTTACTGCCCGAAGACCCCTACGAAGCACTCGAGGCAGGCAGACCGGCACCACGGCAACACCTGTCTGTCGTGAAATAATCGAAACACTGGCGCGGTTTGCAGAGATTCGCTAAGGTGTAAAAAAAAGAACTTGAGGCAGTACAGGCAATAAGGAGCCGCCCCGTGACATCACAGGCTTCACGAAGCGCGCGCATTGCGGCGCTTATTGGCGTTGCATTCGCGGTTGGATCATGCGGGCTGCTGCCCGCATCCGGGCCAAACCGCAACCAATTGCTCGCTGGCTCCGTCCAGCGGCAAGGCGACGCGTTTGTCGTCGAAGTCAACCAGCGCGTCACTCAGGCAACCGCCGTGGTGCCCGCGCTCGGCTTCCCCGACAGCCTGATCAACGCAGGCCTGTCGGACACCGAAACGATTCGCCCCGGCGATACGCTGTCGCTCGTCATCTACGAAAACGTCGCCGATGGCCTGCTGGCCGGCGAAGGCACCGCCGCCAGCATCAGCGAGGTGCAGGTCGATAGCGCGGGTTTCATCTTCATTCCCTACGCCGGGCGCATCCGCGCCTCCGGCAACACCCCAGAGGCTTTGCGCGGCATCATCACCCGCAACCTCGATGAACAGACCCCGGACCCACAGGTCATGGTGCGCCGCGAAACGGGCGACGGCGCGACGGTGTCCATCGCAGGCGCCATCGGCGGACAGGGTGTCTATCCGATTCAGCGGCCGACCCGCACCCTTTCGGGCATGTTGGCAGCAGCAGGCGGCGTGTCGATCGAACCCGAGATTGCGCAGATCACCGTGATCCGCGGCGAACAGCGCGGCACCATCTGGTTCGAGGACCTCTATGAGGATCTCTCCTTCGATATCGCGCTGCGCAACGGTGACCGCATCTTGATCGAGGAAGACAGCAGAACCTTCACCGCACTTGGCGCCACCGGGTCGCAAACGATCGTCCCGTTCCAGTCACAGGTCATCTCCGCGATCGAGGCCATCGCAACCGTCGGCGGTCTGAACCCGATCTTGGCGGACCCCACTGGTGTGTTCGTGCTGCGAAACGAGCCCGAGGAAATCGCCCAGCTGGTGCTGGGGCGCAATGACCTGATCGGCACCCAGCGCATGATCTACGTGCTTGACCTGACCGCCCCGACCGGCATGTTCGAAGCCCGTGACTTCGTGATCCGCGACGGCGATACCGTTTATGTCACCGCCGCCCCGATCACGCAGTTCAACAACGCCATCCGCGCGCTGACCGGAACCTTGAGTTCGGCCGATACGCTGGCCAGTTTCGGACAATAAGCGCGTGGCCGCATCCGGCCCCGCACTGCCGCCCGATCCGGCATCCGATACCCCCGCTGCGGCCGCCGCGCCGCGGCGGGCCTATCATTTTAACGCCGGGTTTCTGACCAACAGGCGGGTGCGCCGCATCCTGACGCTGGCGGGCCATGACCTGCGCATCGGCAAACCCGGACCAACGGATGATGTGGTGGTCTGGGGACATTCCCCATATGCGCCGCGTGGCGAAACCGTGGCCGCCGCCACCGGCGCGTCGCTTGTCCGCGTCGAAGATGCGTTCCTGCGCTCGCTTCACCCCGGCCGTACCGGCGAACCGCCCCTCGGCCTCGTGATCGACCGGCGCGGCATCTATTTCGACGCCAGCCACCCCTCCGATCTCGAAACCCTGCTCGCCACGCATCCGCTGGACAACACCGCCCTGCTGGACCGCGCCCGCGATGCCATGGCCCGGATCGCCGATGCCCACCTCACGAAATACGCCGCCGTCGATCCCACGCTGGACCCGCCCGCGCCCGGCTACGTGCTGGTGGTCGACCAGACGCGCGGCGATGCCTCCATCACCCATGGCGGCGCCACCGCCGACAGCTTCCGCGAGATGCTGTATTGGGCGCAGGCCGACCACCCGGATGCGCAGATCGTGGTGAAAACCCACCCCGAAACCGCCGCAGGCCATCGCGCCGGGCACTTCAACGCCGCCGACCTGCCCGCCCGCGCCGTGCTGATGGACACCCCGGTCTCGCCCGTGCGCCTCTTCGATCATGCCCGCGCCGTCTATACCGTGACCTCGCAACTCGGGTTCGAGGCGATCTTGGCAGGGCACAAGCCCGTCACCTTCGGGCAGCCTTTCTACGCCGGCTGGGGCCTGACAGACGACCGCCTACCGCCCCAGCGTCGCGGTCGGACCCTGACCCGCGCGCAATTGGTGGCTGCCTGCCTGATCCTCCACCCCACATGGTATGATCCCTACCGCGATCGCCTCTGCGCACTGGAAGACGTCCTCGCCACGCTCGAGGCACAGGCGAGCGTCTGGCGCACCGACCGCAACGGGCACACCGCCATCGGCATGCGGGCCTGGAAACGCGGCCACCTGCAGGCGGCGTTCGGCGCGCAAGGCACCCCCCTCATCTTTGCCCAAACGCCCGCGGCGGCCGTGGCCCCGCACCGGCCTGTCCTTGTCTGGGCCGGCAAGGAAGACGAGGCGCTGCGTCAGGCCTGCCTGCGCGCGGCCCTGCCGTTGGCGCGCGTGGAAGATGGCTTCATCCGGTCACGCGGCTTGGGCGCCGATCTGATCCCGCCCCTGTCACTGGTCCGCGATGATCTGGGGATCTACTATGATCCGACCCGCGAAAGCAGGCTCGAACGCCTGATTGCACAGGCCGCCGGTTGGCCCGCCCTCCGCCTGCGGCGCGCCGAACGGCTCATCGACACGCTCAATGCGCTTGGCCTGACCAAGTATAATCAGGGCGCGCCCGCGGCCCTCCCCGACACCGATGGCCGCCCCATCGTTCTGGTCCCCGGTCAGGTCGAGGATGACGCCTCGATCCTCAAGGGCGCGGGGTCGGTGCGCACCAACCGCGACCTGCTGGAAACCGCGCGGCGGCTGAACCCGACGGCCTTCATCGTCTACAAACCGCACCCCGATATCGAAGCCGGGTTGCGGCAAGGCGCCATTCCCGCCGCCGATCTCGCGCGCCTCGCCGATCATGTGGCCGATGGCGTGGATCCCGCAAGCTTGCTGGCCCGGGCAGACCGGGCCGTCACCATCACCAGCGGCCTCGGCTTCGAGGCGCTGATCCGCGGCGTTCCCGTGACCACCCTCGGTGCGCCATTCTATGCCGGCTGGGGCCTCACCACCGATCTCGGGCCGATCCCCAACCGCCGCCGTGCGCGCCCCAGCCTTCCGGCCCTCGTCCACGCGGCCCTGATCGCCTACCCCCGCTACCTTGATCCCGTAACGGGCCTGCCCTGCCCGGTCGAGGTCGCGCTCGACAGGCTGGCAAGCGGTGTCAGCATCCCGCGCAAGCGCGCCCTGCGCGCACTGGCCAAGTTGCAAGGCTGGTTCAGGGGGCAAAGCTGGCTCTGGCGGCACTGATCCCGCGCTGTGGAAAAAACTGGGGACAGGTTCGAAATCCACAAGAGTTTTGCCCGAACACACCCTCTTTGGGCTTCATCTTGGCCTGAAAAATCCGGGGGGCACCGCAGGTGCGGGGGCAGAGCCCCCTTCGTGCCTACCGCCTGTCCGTACCTCGGGGCATACGTGACCATGCCGTCATCACGTCGCCCCCGATGGCCCGCACATCGCCAAGCGAAAACCGGGGCGCTTCCTCCAACCGCGCCACGCCCAGCGCGGCAATCCCCGGCTGCCCCTCCGCGCCCAGCGCCAGCCCGGCGGTAAAGCCAACCAACGCATCGACCAGATCACCGCCCAGCAACGATGCCGCCAGCGCGCCGCCGCCCTCGCAAAACACCCGCGTCAGTCCCAGATCGCCCAGACCCCGCAAGGCCGCCGCAACGTCGATCTGCCCCGCCGATGCCGTTTCGCACCGCAGACACCGCGCCCCGCACCCCTCCCAGAACGCCACCGCCTCGGCGCTGGCCTGCTCGCCATGCACCAACCAGACCGGCACATCGCCCGCCGTGCGCGCCAACTGGCCGTCGCGCGGCAGGTCCAGACGGCGCGACAACACCACCCGCACCGGTTGACGCACCGCGCCCAGCCCCCGCACCGTCAGCATCGGGTCATCCGCCCGCGCCGTGCCCGCCCCCACCATCACCGCATCATGGCGCAGGCGCAGCCCATGCACCGCGCGCCGCGCCTCGGGGCCGGTGATCCACTGGCTTTCGCCCGTGCCCGTCGCGATCCGGCCATCAAACGATGTCGCCAGCTTCAGCGTCACCATCGGCCGCCCACGCTGCACCCGGCTCAGGAACCCCGCATGGGACCGCCGCGCGGCGTCCGCCTCCACATCTTCGGTCACGATGATCCCGGCCGCGCGCAACCGCGCCGCGCCGCCGCCATCCGTTCGTGGATCGGGATCGCGCAGGGCCATCACAACCCGCGCAACACCCGCCGCAACCAACGCATCGGCGCAGGGCGGCGTCTGCCCTTGATGGGCGCATGGTTCCAGTGTCACGTAAACGGTTGCGCCTTGCGCGGCGGCCCCGGCCTGCGCCAGCGCCATGACCTCGGCATGGGGTCGGCCGCCCGGCTGGGTCCAGCCGCGTCCCACGATGCGGCCCGCACGCACCACCACGCAACCCACGGCCGGATTGGGCCATGTATTGCCGTCACCCCGCGCGCCCAACGACAGCGCAAGGCGCATCCAGCGGGCGTCATCCGCCCCCATCGATCAACTATCGGCGGCGGGCGGCCGCAGCTCGGCCAGGAAATCCTCGAAATCGTCGGTCGCCTGGAAATTCTTGTAGACGCTGGCGAACCGCACATAAGACACGGTGTCGATCCGGGCGAGGCTTTCCATGACGATCTCGCCGATCACCTTCGACCGGATGTCGGTCTCGCCCATGCTTTCCAGACGGCGCACGATACCACTGATCATCTGGTCGATCCGCTCAGGCTCGACCGGGCGCTTCTGCATCGAGATGCGGATCGACCGTTCAAGCTTGTCGCGATCGAAATCCTCTCGCTTGCCGCTGGACTTGATCACCACCAGATCGCGCAACTGCACCCGTTCATAGGTGGTGAACCGACCACCACAGGCCGGGCAGAACCGCCGCCGCCGTATGGCAACATGGTCTTCTGCCGGACGGCTGTCCTTGACCTGCGTATCGACGTTCCCGCAAAATGGACAGCGCATCGGCTTTCCCTTCATCCCTGTGGCGCCCGTCGTGGGGCGCGAATTCCCGCCTGTTAGGGTCTTATGCCCAGTTATCCACAGCGACTATAGGCTTATCCATAGACGTTGGGTAGTGCGGAGTTTTTGCCACAGCATTTGGAGGCAGCATCGGGCAAGATGGCCCCGCCAGTGCACGGCCTGCGCCGCAGCACCCCCGTCAGGACACCTCGGTGCCGACGAACATCGCCGCCACCTGCCGCCGATGCGGCGCGCGCCGGTGTTCCACCACGTAGATCCCCTGCCACGTGCCCAGCACCGGCGCGCCCGCCAGCACCGGGATCGACAGGCTGACGGGCATCACTGCCGCCTTGATATGAGCCGGCATGTCGTCCGCCCCCTCCTGCGTGTGGGTCAGATACGCCATCGCCGGATCATCCGCAGGCGGCACCAATCGGCTGAAATACGCGATCAGATCGCGCTGCACATCGGGGTCGGCGTTTTCCTGCACCAGCAGGCTGGCCGAGGTGTGGCGGATAAACAGCGTCAGAACGCCGTCGCCCTGTCCCGCCAGCCAGCCACCGACATCTTGCGTGATCTCGGTCAGGCCCGGCCCACGGGTCTGCACGGTGAACACCGTGTGTCTCATTTTGCCGCCCCGCTGGCATCCTGCCCATCCGCAAGATCACAGGTCCCCTTTTCCGTCAGGCAATAGACACCTGTCTGGACCTTCACGAACCACCCGTAATGGTCGTCCCGCATGATGGTTGTGGCGCGCGCCACCCCAGTCGCCGCCTTGACCGCCGCGCCCTTGCACGGGCCATGGGCCGCGAGATGCGCGGCGCAGGCCATAGCATCTTGCCTGTAGGCTGTCATGATCCGCCCCCGCGTGCCGCCAAGGTTCGGGTCGCCCTGCCGCCGGGCGAATTCGCGCAGCAATGTCGCCCGTTTGCGCGCCGATTTGCGCGGCTCATAGGGGCCGGGGTCCGCATGTGCTTCAACCAGCCCATCGGGCAACCGGACTGTCAAAAGCCCAAGGCTCAACCGCCGCGCCAACCGGGTGTTTTCCGCCAGCGCCTTTTGGAACGCCCGCCCGGTGCCGCGCGGGACCGCCACGTAGACCCAATCGCTGACGGCTTGCCGCGCGATCCCCTGATGAAACAGCGCCAGCGCGAATCCCGTCTTCATCTCGATGATCAGGGGGTCCTCCCCGTCACGGCACGCGACGACGTCGGCGCTGGCAACCTCGGCCTTCACCTCATAGCCCTGCGCCTCCAGAAATGACTTGATCGGCAGGTATAAATCGGTTTCACGGGTCATTGGCGCAAGCTAGCTGGCAAGGTGTCGTCTGTCAGGCCCCAAAACAGTATTCGCGCTTGACACCCATGGCCCTGCCGCCTATCCCGCCAGCAGATTTCTGGGCGTGGAGACCTGCTCCAGCGCCCGTTTTAGTTTCTGAGCGAGGATGAACCGATGTCGCGTGTTTGCGAATTGACCGGCAAGGGCCCGATGACGGGCAATAACGTCAGCCACGCCAAGAACCGGACCCGCCGCCGGTTTTTGCCGAACCTGACCGAAGTGACCCTTGGGTCCGACGTGTTGGACCGCAGCTTCAAGCTGCGCATCTCCAACGCAGCTTTGCGCACCGTGGATCACCGCGGTGGCCTTGACGCGTTCATGGCGAAAGCCAAGGATGTGGAACTGTCGGAAAAGGCACTGAAGATCAAGAAAGACATCGCAAAGGCACAGGCGACCGCCTGATCCTTCCGCGTATGTGTGATTGCATCAGCCTCGCGCCCCACGGCGCGGGGCTGATGGCTTTTTGTCGCAGCGCACCAGCGCCGCGCAGGTCATAGCTATGAACGTAATGGCTATCCACCGCTCCATATCCGCCGTCCTGCTTGCCATCGTGCTTGCAGTGACAGGCGTGGCCATGTCCGTCGCGCGCGCCGATATGGTGGCGGCAGGCGAGATCTATTGCATTGATGGCGGCGCGGTCGCAGTCCTGACCGACAGCATGGGGTTGCCCCTGCTGGACGCCGATGGCCAACCGATCACGGCCCATGACCCGCTGTGTCCTGATTGTCTGATCGGGGCGCTGGCGATTCTGCCCACACCCGATCTCGCCGCCGCGTCGCCGCGTGTCTGGCCTTTGGACGTGCCCACCCTTGCCTTGGCCCAAGCCGGGCGGGTGGTGATGGGCGGCAACGGGCGCGGCCCGCCCGTCGGGGTCTGACACCCCTTCGCCCTTTCCAGACATCAAGACGGAGACGGACACCATGTCCCTCAAGACCCTGCTTCTATCGGGGGCCCTCGCGCTTGCCCCCGCCATCGCCACCGCACAAATGACGGTCGATGATGCCTATGCGCGCGCAGCCAGCCCCGTGGCCCGCTCCGGCGCGGCCTTCCTTGTCATCACCAACACCTCGGACAGCGATGACCGGGTGATCGACGCCGCATCGGACATTGCGGAACGGGTGGAACTGCACACCCACATCGATGCGGGCAATGGCGTGATGCAGATGCGCCATGTCCCCGAAGGCTTCCCCGTGGCTGCGGGCGACACCCGCGTCCTCAGGCGCGGGGGCGACCACATCATGCTGATGGGTCTGCGCCAGCCCCTGAACCACGGCGACGAGATCGAGGTCACTCTGACCTTCGAACACGCCGATCCCATCACCATCATGATCCCCGTCGATCTTGAACGCCAAGATCATGCCGGCCCCATGGCCCACGGCACCGACGGGTAGCGCAACGGGGGTGGGCCATCGGCCCACCCCTCCCCCCGCATGCGGGCGCTGATCATCCCGCGATCGATCCGCTTTCTGCGCGGGCCTGACACCACGCGCCGCCTGTCAATCAGCCTGCACAAACACCCCTTTGCACAGGTTTGTTTGCACCGCGCCGCCGGGCCTGCCATCGTGCCCCCATGTCCATGCCTCTTGCGAAAGCCGCCATGCCGCATCGAATCCTTTGTGTGTGTCTGGGCAACATCTGCCGCTCCCCCATGGCCGAAGGCGTGTTGCGTGCCCGTCTGCCCACCGCCCACATCGACAGCGCCGGCACCGGCGGCTGGCATCTGGACGATCCGCCCTATCCCCCGGCACAGACCGCCGCCCGCAGCCGTGGCTATGACATCAGCGCACAGCGCGCCCGGCAGGTGAGTGTTGCGGATTTCAACCGCTTCGACCTGATCCTTGCAATGGACAGGTCCAACTTGGCCGATCTGAAAAAGCTTGCCCCGTCAGGGTCCGGACGGCAAATCGCCGACCTCGCCCTGTTCCTCGGCCCGCTGACCGATGGGCCGCAAGACGTGCCCGATCCCTATTATACACGCGACTTCAATGGCGCCCTCGACCTGATCGAGATGGCCGCCGCCGCATGGGCAACCCGGCTGGGTTAATCGCAGGTCGCCGCCGCCAGATCGCCGAAATTGCGGTATGCGGTCCACAATGCCTCATCGCGGGGGCGGCTGGACATGCGCACGTTCTGCGACAGTTGGGGGTCGCCAAAGAACCGTGCGGCCTCGCGCATCTGGTTCCGGCTCAACGTCTGATCGGCCACCCGGCCGATGCACGCGCACAGGTTTCGGTTTGCAGCCTCGCGGCCCGATGACAGACAGGCTCGCTCAATCACATTGGCGCTGGCTGGTCCCGCGATGCACAGGAACGCGCCCGCCAGAAGTACGGAGAATCTCATTTCAAATCGCCTCATGCCACAATCCACGGGCCAGTCTCTGCCAGCCTTTCGCCGATTATGCCCGAGTCGCGCCCACGGATCAATCCGGGACGTCATCACATTCAGGCGCAGGCCCCGGTTCTAATGCAGCCGTGCCTGCACCACGTAGCCCTCGATGCTCTCCTCGCCCAGCGCGCGCAGCGCCTCCAGCCGGTGATAGCCCTCGATCAGCACGAACCGCTTCTTGTCCGCCCTGACCCTGATCGGCGTGGTCTGCCCATTCTCCAGAATGTCGTTCGCCAAGGCATCCACTTTCGCCGGCTCCAACGTCTTGACCCGCTTCACGGGCACATGGATGTCGGCAATCGGCAACGCGGTGATCTTGAGCATGGGGGCGGTCTCCTGAGTGTGCGAGCAAAACGATACCACGCCCCGGCTGCGGCGCGAGCGGAAATCTGATGCCGCGCGCCGGTCGATCCGCCGCAACCGGCGTGACGGCCACGGATGCACCGCCTCCGGTCGGCCCCGCGACGCATTGGCTGGCCCCTCTCCCCGCGCTTTGCACCCTGACTGGCCGCCCCCCCTTCCCTCACCCCCCTCGTTCCGCTATCTCCCCTGCTGACCCTTTCCAAGCAGGCCGCCCATGACCGACCTCGACCGCATCCGCAACTTCTCCATCGTGGCCCATATCGACCACGGCAAATCCACGCTGGCCGACCGGCTGATCCAGCTGACCGGCACCGTGGCCGCGCGCGACATGCAGGCGCAGATGCTCGACAGCATGGATATCGAACGCGAACGCGGCATCACCATCAAGGCCAACACCGTCCGCATCGAATACCCCGCCAAGGACGGCCACACCTATATCCTCAACCTCATCGACACCCCCGGCCACGTCGATTTCGCCTACGAGGTCTCGCGCTCCATGCAGGCCGTCGAAGGCTCCCTGCTGGTGGTGGACGCGTCGCAGGGCGTCGAGGCGCAGACGCTGGCCAACGTCTATCAGGCCATCGATGCAGGTCATGAAATCGTGCCCGTCCTCAACAAGGTCGACCTGCCCGCCGCCGATTGCGCCCGCGTCCGCGAGCAGATCGAGGATGTCATCGGAAT
>Ga0208544_10003194_pt1 | contig 10348 bp, 10 predicted proteins | sample DEB08_DNA_9_FD_184526 | JGI IMG/M metagenome (GOLD analysis project Ga0208544, IMG submission 184526) | Aqueous microbial communities from the Delaware River and Bay under freshwater to marine salinity gradient to study organic matter... | ecosystem: Environmental > Aquatic > Marine > Coastal ...
CCCCAAAACCCCAAAACCCCAAAACCCCAAAACCCCAAAACCCCACAGGGATGACTCGACTGTCGTTTTATTAAATAATTAAATGAATTCTACTTCGTATAAGTACATGGGGGGCGTGCAGTTTGTATTTGCTGACATCTTCACCCAGAATGACTCTTTGCCTTGCTTACTACTAACTGATTCAGGCAGGGTGGATCATTCGACTTGCGACATAAGAGGCTAAAGAGATCATAGTGAGCCCCGATAGTAGTGGTTACCACTTTCGAAAGAAGACTTATTGTTGATTTGATCCTGCAGGTTTTCTGGGTCGACGTCTTCTTTCATACCCTTCGGCGGAACAGCGCGCTGATAACTTCGGTTTGTCATGTAGTTCGCTACTTAGTATTATTGGGAGCTGAAACTCGCTGTGTTGAGGTAGTTTGGTGGGCCGGCCGATATGCCGCCAGTGCCCCCCGCGTTGCCTAAGCTCTGACTCGGCAGATGTGGAGTTTTGCCAGGGGCTGAATTCTTACCTGGTCCTCGCTTGGAGGCATTATTTTTAGCCTGTTTCGCCTATGCGACATAGTTGTTCAAACGGGGTGCCTTATGTGGACCATTGTGGAATATTATGGGGTTGAAGTCGGCCATGTTGCCGCCTTCGAGTTGCCCTTTCTTCTTCGATCCTGTTGCTTTGCTCGCGGAGGCATGCAGCGAGTTTGTATGTGAGTTCGATACTGAGTTGCCTGCTGGCTGGGAGACGCCAATTGTCGTACTCTTCTTAAACTAGTTGGACTAAGCATCGGTGAGAACCGTGGGTATGGTGCCGGTATTTGACATATGTGCTAAAGCTTCGTAATGATTCGAAATCGATGCACGGTTGGTCGGCGTCTCTTAGGTGGCCGTGAGTGTGTTCAAGGGCTGGTGGGAGCTCTGATTGGAGTTCAATGACTGCATAGTCTAAAGAATGAAATGAAATTAAGGTTAATCATTGTGACACTTACCATTGGTGCTTTTTCTTAGTTTTTGATTAGGGAGACTGGTATCTTTTGAGTGTGAGAGGTCAAGTGGCGCGGACCTTCATCTTCTTCCGGCATCTCAAAACCATCATCATCAAACGACTCGCTTTCTACTTCAGGCTCCGGCTACTGGTCCGCTTAGTCGCTAATCTGCCTGGGTGATTATTAACTCGCGTCTTCTTTCTTCAAACTTATCTCTTCTTCCGAGTCAACCCCGTCAACCACTTCACTTGATTCGACATCGATGTCGATGTGATTACTGTTGCTGAACTTCTCCACTTAAGTTTCTTCATGAGGTCCGTATTCTTCAACCGGCTTACTTCGAATTTGGCGCGGAGCCACTTCCACCTGCTCAGCCTCGTCGCCAACGTCATCTTGGTCGTCATCGGAGTCAATCTCGATGGTCAAATTGCGTTTGGCGACAATGATATCCGCATTAAACAGCGAATTGTCCTTCAAGCCGCCCGTTTTGTTTGTCTTACCCATCTTTTACTTCATCTTCTTTTCAAACTAAATACCGCCGCTCCCTTTCAAGACCAAGTTCTGAGTTGACTTTGACTGCTGCACTTTCGAGGGGATAAGCTTTTGATTGGGCGAGGATGGAGAGTTGTTCAAAAGTAGGTTTTTGTTCAGAATTGCACTGGCCGAGGTCAAGTCAACGGCGGAGTCTTTATTATTATTAACACTTCTGTCCTCGATGAAGTGCCTCAGCTAATGTGTTTTAGTTTTGATTAAAGCCGTATTTCCTTTTTCACTGCCTGTGGAGCTTGGACGTTTCTAGAGCAGCGAGGAGGATACTTGTTTCGAAGCTCGTCTGGCAGCGATACCGGATGGCTGTGGATCCGATTTCTTCAGATCAGCTACTACGTCTTGAATTGACTTGGCTTCGGCCTCGGGCGGGAAACCCTGGATCGAAGTCAAGCAAGCCTTCTTTAGAGTGCTTTTGTCGTCCTTACCATTGAACATGCGCTTGTGGTGGATGAGCACCTTATCAGGTAGTCCATCGAGAATCCACTCGTGTTGCAGAGCTTGCAGCGGTGAAAGCCGGTTCACAGGGTCCCAGTCGAGACAGAGACTCAAAAAGTCCAAGAAGTTCTCATCTTGGCACTTGTGGAGCACGCCTCGAAGTGTTTTTGTGTTGGGGCGACGACGTTTGCCGCGTGAGTTTGTCACTGGAATTGGCTCGTTAGAGTCTTTCTCGAAAAAGAGATTGCGGCGTGCTGAAAGATCAAGGATGTAATCTTCAGGAACGCCAAGTATTTCCATAACATACGCCAACTGCTCAGCTTCACTCTCGCCCGGAAAGAGCGGGAACCCTGTGTACAGCTCAGCCATAATACATCCGAACGACCACATGTCGATTGCCGCACTGTAAGGAATTCCCAGAATAATCTCGGGCGCTCTGTAGAACCTGGATTAGATATAGGTGTAGATGCGCTGGTTCTAGAAACAACTGCTGCCGTAGTCGATGATCTTGATTCCTGACTTGTTGGGCTGCTTCAGGAGGATGTTCTCGGGTTTCAGGTCACAGTGGATCAGTTGGTGGTCTCGCTGGAATTTCAATGCTTGAAGAATTTGAATGGCGAACCGTCTAATGAGTCCAAGAGAAACTCCCTGGAAGTTGTTTGTTTTGATGAATTCGTACAAGTTCATGCTCAGTAGCTCAAACGATATCAGCAAGTGTCTCCTGAACATCTCAAAATCGATTATCCTGACGATGTTGTTCTCATCATTCTTGTCTTTCTCCTTGAGGAACTTGAGTATTTTTAGCTCGACTCCTGCCTAATGCTAGAACTTCCGCTTGTTCCGAATTACTTTCACTGCCACGATCGTCTACGTCTTGTGATCGAAGCACTTGAGGGCTTAGCCGAAGGAGCCCGACCCCAACCTGTCCACAATTTCGTATCTGTACGCCAAGTGATCCTTCATCACTACTTGGTAGTCGCCACGGTCGTCGTCGTACCCAAAGTTGTGCTGTGACAGAGTTGACCCTTTTATCTTTTTAGATTAGAGACCGAGGAAGTAGACCTCCGGGTAGCCTTAGATTTCGATCTTTTCATAGTCAGACAGACTTCCCTTCTCAGAAGCCGTCGTGTCATTATTCGAATAGAGCAGCAAGGCTTGTCGACTGCTCATGGGGAAGGTGTCAACGACACCGATTGAGGATGAAGGTTGCTAGGGGTTTGAGTTGTACTGTCTCGCTTGTTGTTTCGGCGAGCTCGGGTAAGCCGTTTCGGGACCATCTGCCGCCATGTCTCCATTTCCTGCTGCCACTACTTCTTCAACACCTCTATTGAGGAGGTGTGTCTAGCTTTGTTCTTTCTGCTGTAGCTATTAATGGACCGTGATCTGCTTGAGCGACGAGGTAAGATCTTTCGAAGTCGCAGTCTGCGCAAGGTTGTTCTACTACTTCTATATTTGTACTTTCAGCTGCGCTTTCAGTGAATTGATTTGTTTTGAGTTCTGTTGGGTCACGTCGACTTGTTGAGCGATTAACTTTTGGAACTAGAGTTGGCTGCCCTGGTCTGACTTGATGCTCTGGTTCACTATAATCTCGTTCGAATGGTCCAAATTGTGATTTGATGTGTAGCCTGGGCCGCTGCAAAGGTTAGCATTCTGGAGGGACATCGAAATTTATTAGTTGCTCTCGTCTCTGCTGACTCGCTTCTCGTGCAGACCGATCTGCTTGCTCGAGTGGCTCTAAGAAAGAACTAGATTGAGTGCTTTCACGAGCTGCCTTTGTGAGACTGAAGTACTCAAATTCTGTGGTTTCTAAACCGCCGTCGCTGTTTGCTAGGCATCAATTTGCGTTTAACTTAAGTTTTTTTTGAATTTGGTTGCGGGAGTTGAATTACTGTTCTGTTGCTGCATGCCGTTCGAGGTCTTCTCCTACTGATCCAAACTCTATCTCTTCGTGTTTTGCGCGCTGTCCTCAACTTACTCCTCGATTATCGCATCGTTAGGAAGCGGTCCCTGTCCTTGACTTGTTGCTTTAGTAGCTTGGGTTTTGCTTGGATCCCCCAGTATCGCTTAATTTGAAAGTGTAGAAGTGTTGATAGTAAGCGACTTCATCTGTGTCTTTTGATGCTTACCAGAAGCGGCATATACTTAAGGATGAGGCTTCGAAGGAATCGAGCGAGAAGAACTAGTCTTAGCCAGTGATCCATTCTATGGAGGCTTTTGAGTTGACCCTTTGTCCATCTGCTTCAGCCAATCGTTGACTCCACCACTAGAAGTGACTGCACTTTGACCAGCCGTATTACCTTTAGTTTGGGCAGCATTCGTAACAGAGGCACTCGTGAGCAGATTGTGAGGCTGGTGAAGCTGAGAGGCGCTCAGCTTGAGGTTCATCTTTCGTTTGTTCTGTTGTTAGAGAGCTCCAGCGGCTGACTTGTGCGAGTCAACTGCGGCCGCGTGTCGACTGCTTCCTGTCACTCCTGATTTGACCACTGTCGATTTGAGGACCATTTATTAGCTCAGGGAAGTGACTTGGTTAGCATTTGTTGATGAGGTACTCTTTGGACTCAAGACAGCTTTAAGGTTACTTTGAGAGTACTGGGCGTTTTGTAAGGCATTTCTGTTGACGAGGGAAAACTTCGAGCTGCCTCCAGTCGACGGTGGGTTGTAGCCAGCGCCGCCTGAAACAATCTTTGTCGAGTTCTTGACCGGAGATAGGCTGTCTTTTTGTCCATCAGACTGGTTGATCTTTACCGAGACACATTGCACGGTGGAAGTTTGATTAAACGATTTGCCAGTTTTCAATTTGCCGCCGATTGAGATGCCTCGAGTTATCGACTTGTCTTTTGAGTCAATAGATCCTTTCGAACTTACACTGCTGCACTCGGTTGGGTTCTTGGGGCGAGTCATCGTGAAGCGAGAGTTGTTAGAAACATTGGAGACTCCACCGATGCTTGCATTCTTCGCATGATAAGCCGGACGGTGAAAAGTTGGTGGCACACCGCCAATAGTCTTGTACTACTGTTGAACTGCTGGATTGTTTGCATCGAACTGTTGTGTATGATGCTATTGCTGGTAAGTTTGAGGCTGCTTTGATGAGTGGTAGTTGGCGGCGCTTTCCAGAGCTATCTTCTTTATTTGAGAGCTCTGAATGGCGTCCTAGTTAGTGTGTTGCGCTAAAGTGAACGGGTTAGCTTTCTTTTTCTTGGCATTCTTGGCGCTCAAAGGATGGTTCGTTTGCAAAGACATTCCGACAAGAGACTGGTTAACGCCACCGGATGAATTTATCTGAGCACCAGCTGCCTGTGCACCCAGGGTACTGTTGTATTTGTCGACTGACTTGATTGTCACGTTGTTGAAGCTCGAGTCAGACATGAGTGCAGTTTTGCCTGTAGTTCCGTGCTGTTCCACCAGTTATGCCTTTGCCATGCTGCCCACGATCTGCCCTGACATCCCGCTCGCCCTCTTGAACCCAGTGGTCACCTTGCCCGAGCTTTTCTTCGTGTTGCCGAGACTGTCGCGATTACGAGCTTCCTGCAGCTGCTAGCTCTGCTTCAAGTAGCTCATTTGGTTGTTGTTGACTAAGAAGTTGCTGGATGAGTTCGTGACGCCCGCTGTTCCTCTCTGATGACTTCCGATGACCTGTGTCGACTGGAAGCTGCTCGGATTAGTCGAGGAAAGTGTGGCCGGTTTCTTGGGTTTCAACTTTTACGACAACACTTCTTGCTGCCGTTGAAGAACTCCTGAAGTTATTTTGCCGCCAGTGGTATGTTGTGAGCTTTGAGCTGGGTATACGTTCAGACTTCCCTTTCGATGACTTTTGGCGGCTACAGTGGTCTTCTGCGCCACAGGCATAAGAGGTGTCGCTTTCTATCAAATAACAGGCATATTAGATATGTGTTCAGTATAACGGCATTTTCAACCAGCAAACTTACTTTCGATTTTTGGCTAACCTATTCGGTTGCCTTCGAGTTCCTTGTGGCGTACTGGCCAGTAGCTCGAGTGTTATCTGTGGTTGGTTTGCTTCCACGGCTCGACTGCTGCTTCGAGCCGGAGTACTTGACCGTGGCGCCGAGGACTATTTGGTCAATGCCAATGCGGAGAGATTGCTGTTAGGGCTTTGCTATCTTCTTCAAGGAGGGGTTAATTTGAACTCCGCTTTTAATGCTCGAAGTACCTCCTCGTGGACTTTGCCCTATTCAAGTGAAAACAAAATTGATTAAACATACTGAAGAGGAGATGACTGAACGGCAGTCCGATCTGACTGTCGCAGTAGAGCGAATATGAAGTTGACGGCCGTGCATTGGATAAAGTGGGTCATCTTACCAGAGATATAGCTTTTGCTTGAAGAAGGTGCATTAGAGCTGCCAGTGGAGTAGTGTCTCGCATTGTTCGAATTCTTGGGTGAGCCGTACGCGTTCAAGGGATCGTCGGAGTAGGGTTCATCGCTCGCGCCCAGAGCATGATTTCTGACTCCGGACGTATGCGAAGACGCTTTAAGCTTGTGTGTTGAAGCGAATTGCGAGTTGATCTGACCTGGCTTTTTCTTTTTATCAATTGTGCTTTTTGATGATACTCCGACGCCGCCTTTGGATCCTACTTTGGTACTTTAGACCTAGTCATTTGGGTAAGCAGAGAGGACAGCCTTATGCGCCCTGTTCTTGAGAGAAATGGCTGGGCCGTGGGCACTCGCTGTTTGTGCGGCACTGCCACTCCCGCCCGAGGACAGCGACAAATTGCCGACCTTTGCTCGCATAGATGGTTTCATTTTTAAACTATTATAAGTTTTATTTAATTTAAGTCACAATCAATACCCACTCATCCACCACGCACTCTCAAACGAGAGCCAGCCAGTCCTCACTCACACTCGCTAAAGGGAATTACGTCGCTCTTTTATGGTGTCTAGATTGTCAGCAGCGGGTTTATAATTCCAGTGTCTCGCCTTGGCAGTCTCAACGTGTCTTCCAGACTGACGCTTTCAGGTGCGCCACTAGTAGCTTTGGGCGACTGCTCGGAATCTGAGTCGCCTTTCAGCACGCCTGTACCACCCTAGATAGATGCATGATGATGGTCTTTCTTCAGAGTGACGTTCCGACGGACGCCGCTTTTCGTGTAAACACCACGACTTCCGTGTTGCTGGGAGCGAATCTTGTCTCGTGGGCTTGGCATAGGTGACTTTTCGTGTCGGGAGGTGCTAATCTTTGATTTGCTTGCTTCATTTGTTGAGACTGCTTCGCTGGGCCTGTTTGGTCGAGACAAATAGGCTCTCAAGTCGAAATCATGGACAAGGTGAGAAGCTCGTTGGGGTGCTAAACTATGTGTCATCAAACTGAACTCACCCCTTGCTTCCTTTTGCTGCTATATCTACCGCTGCTTGCTGGAGATGAGGGACGATGCATTCTGGGCATAGGTTAGGTCGTTCACTGTCCAAGCTCCTGGCTTTGGTTTCTCTCTCACGGGGGTCACTTCACACCGCTCAAGTTAAGCGTGCGCCACTTGAATTTAATACTATTCTTGCTCTTAAATTAGTTTTTCGATCTCGATGAAGGGCTTGAGATCGACGGTGCCAGATATACTATTCACAGTCGTGCCAGTTCCATCAGCCATCATCTTTGGTGAACCATTTCTGCCACGCGTTTGAACCAGAAGGTTAGGAGTAGGCGAAGGGGTTTCATCTGCTTCCTAGTGAACTGCAAAGTAGGGTGATGGCTGCACAGCGGTGCTTATCTTGGCCCTCCTCTCGTAGTAACTCTACAACTTGGTCTTCCTCACCTAGGACTTTCCCTAGCAAAGAAGGTCTACATAGCAGCTATCACGGCGTTTTTTAGCGTCGATTGTGTTGTCCAGCGGAACTCTAGCTTCTTAAGAGAACGGTCTCTCCGTTACGTCGTCGCCGCCCATTTCGATGAAGTCACGATTTTCGGAACCCAGGCCACCCAGCTTGTTGTTTAAAAATATCTGTGCGCCTGGGCCAGTGGAGCCAGGACTGCCGAGTGCTTAAGATTACGCCAACCGAGGCGACTGCTATGATTGCTGACAGTTTCTCGGACTCACATTGTTGCTCTGGTTGCAAATCTTGAAGGGCTGCATCTTGAGGAACGCGTTTGTCGTCGAATTACGAACGTGTAAGAAGTTGAGGACGGGCACTTTGCGTGGTGAGTTACTCACTGCGCTTTTGCGACCAGTTTCACGTCTGTTCATTCCAACTACCCCCGTACTCTGGATCATTTTCTTCCCGCCACTCAGCCTATTGCTATTTATCATGAATGGAGGCACTCGAGCTGTACTTGGCGAAGTGATGTTTGAGACCTTCTAGTGGGTGGCTTGCTGCTTTAAATACGTGTCAATGGTGATATACTTTCTATCGTTGGTGAGTGGCGACAGAGGGACAGTTCCTTTCTAGGTCATGTTACCTCGCCGCATCTGCGAGCCTTAGACACTGTTGGGCTCGGTACTAACCACTTGAGTGCGCTAGAATGGGGGTCCTCCTCTTGCTCCTAACTTCTAATTATGTGACGTCATACTGCTGTCGTTATGAATACTGGTGCTACTTCCTGCTGGAGCCGAAGTGTTTTCAGATTTGTAATTTGGATAACCAGAACCTGACTCAGTTAGCGTAGGAGAAACCATGTGGCGAGTGATGAGAATTGGTTAGTTTTACATCTTTGAAAAGCGCAGTTGAGGTAGATTTTTGTGTGGTGATACTCCTGAGGATTCGCATTCATTTGGAGCTGGGATTTTATTTCCCAAAGGTTTGTACCTCTGCTTCTTGGTGGAGGATGACGAAGGCACGTTCTGAGCCCTTCCAGCTCCTGACACAGTGCCCGAGCCGGCACCCCCTCCACTGACACTCATGGTGCTCACCTTGTTTTACTTAAGAACTGATTGGCCGAGTTTGTGCACTCCGCTCGGTTTTAAATTGTAGCTGGCGCGCTTGGCCTCTTTCACAGGGTTGAGCTCCAGGCTGAGCACCTTTGGGTAATTGTGCGGCGAGTTGAACGTAGTCAAAAACACTTTCTCCTGTTCTAGGGTCGGTGCCAGGGTCGGTGGCTTGAAATCCATTTTCTCCTGCTCCAAGGTGGGCCCCTTGTCGTCGTTTGAGGGCAGATCGCCTAGCTGGGTCGCCATTATGCGTGAGTTAGGCGACAGTAAGTCCCGCATCTAACTGAATTGGTTATTCAAGAACGTTTTCACGTCCTACTCGTCCACAAAAGAGTTGTTGATGGAATCTTCGTCAGTCTGCTCTCCAATGCTTCGCTAATGGTCCGTTGTGTTCTAATCAACGACCATTTGCTGCTACATTGACATCAATGATTCATATCTTGGAGATGGCTCTAACCTAGAACTCAAAGTTACTGGCGCGAGGGGCTTGGGCTTATGAGAAACTTAAATCAGTTATGGCTCGATGGTTTTCAGGTTTATTTCTTCGTATGAAGGATACGGAAAAGTATTATCTTTGCTTTGCTCGGCAAGACTTTCTCTTGCTGTCTCTGAAATCGGTCCAACTTCGCCTGCAGTGGACGTGGCCGCATCACGAGTGTGGTGGTTTTAGGGCGTGTTGAGCATATTTGAGAGCTGCTTCGACCGCATTTGGTTGAAGTCGCCAAACTTGTTCCAACTTTTTTACGAGCTGTTGAATACTCGGTTCATCGAAATTGGACGGCCTTGCTGTGCTGACCCTGGACCAGTTAACTGACTGTTTGGTAACGCCTGTGAACCTATGATTCCGGTCGCCCGCATGGATTATCCGTCTGACTTCATCAAATCCTCGCAAAAGCGGCCTCCTCGTTTTGTCGGGTTGAAGGTCGGTGACATCAGCGGCGATGTCACCTCATCTTTCTTTTTCGTGAGAATCTCCTACAAGTCAAGGTTTTTGACACCACTATGCATGCTATGCCCTCCAACGTCTCTTTCAGATGCCAGTCTTTTGGCGTTCTTTCTGCTGCCTTTGAATTTCTTTTGAGTCGCCTTAAGGTAACTGCCTCGCAGGTTATAATTTTGCTTTTTGACGTTAAAATGATGGTTCCCGTGATTATTGCGCAAGTTAGATTGTCGCAGAGCCAGCGAGCTTGAGTTGAGGAACGGCTCATGAGTACAAAGGCTTCCCTGCGTCTGCATGGTGACGTTGGCCGATGGGAGCGCTTTGTGCTCAGACAGTTGCGAGTTGTTTTGGGCGTAGAGCGTGCCTGGGTAGTTGGAGACGATGGTGGATTTGTTTTCGAGGGGGTTGTCTTCTTGGTCTACGGTGGCCTCGCCCAACTAGCTGACCCTCGTCTGCAGTCGACTTTTCGGTTTCGAGTCTTCCGGCTACACTATCATTTAATTTTATTATCTTGTATTAAACATCTACAAATATTCAGACTAATTGCTTCACACGGGGTTTTGGGGTTTTGGGG
>Ga0208544_10003197_pt1 | contig 10343 bp, 8 predicted proteins | sample DEB08_DNA_9_FD_184526 | JGI IMG/M metagenome (GOLD analysis project Ga0208544, IMG submission 184526) | Aqueous microbial communities from the Delaware River and Bay under freshwater to marine salinity gradient to study organic matter... | ecosystem: Environmental > Aquatic > Marine > Coastal ...
GCTCTATCTAGTCAGGGAGCTTGGCAGTACTGGTAGCCTTCAAGTAGGGATTCGCCTAGTGCCTACTGGCAGTGCTACTAGGTTCACATTCCTGAGTCGATCACCGGCTTGCTTAGCCAGTGCACGTTCTCCCTACTCTATCTATACCCATCCTGCCGATACTATGGCCTTCTGAGATGATCCGCTTCTGCGGTTCGGTGGTACACCATATACTAAGCAAGGCCCGTGCCAGTTTTGGATAAAATAGCTAAGTGCTTGATTTATAAGGCATTCCCCCATATATACATACTTGGCATAGTACTTGCTAGGGTGACCATTTACGTCACATTGTGACCCTAATCTACGTCACATAGTGACCATTTACGTCACCACTGGATAGATATACAGTAGTGCCGCAGGCACGGCCTGCTATTTTTGTTCCTAATAACATAGCCGCACCTAGCGGCGCTATAAGCAAGATCCGTGCCATATTCACTTTGACATCATCCGCTATACCCATAGTGATATCACTTTCCCCCATATCGTACACCCTCATAGGCTTCCTGTGAGCCGATCCTAGAGGGGCAAATATATGCCGTATTACGGCCCCTAGAAAATGGACGCCTTACAGGCCACCACAGATAGAGCCACAATCCATTAATGACACCCATTAAAAGGGTGACCAGCTTAGTGATTTGAACATTGGCATGACTCTTGCTAGGCTACTGAATACGGATAGTCGCGGTCATATTGGCATGGTTAATGCATAGCACAATAAAAGAATCAATTTAGGCCAAGGGTTAGTAAGTAATCACTAACCTATCCCCAATGAGGATGATAATCTAAATGATAACCATTTCCATCTGCGAATGATGATGCGAATGAGAATGATTCGTATTCAAACTGGGACTCCACCACCCCCACTAAAGGGGGGAGGGGAGGGGGATATATATATACAATGGACGAAAACAAAATCTCACAGAAATGTCGGGATTCTTCATCGGGGTAGTCGGGGAATGGTTACCGTTCGTCGGAAAATACAAAATACTTACAAAATAAATACATAACAGAAACAACAACTTATAAATTAGTTTACAAAAGTGTTCACATTTCAACATATACCTTATAGGGGTATTAGATATTAGATATTTAAATATCCTCTCTCCCCTTAAGGGGGAGGAGAGTATTAAATACTTATATATTAAACAACTACATTTAATATTAAGTATTATATATTTGTTCTTAAGAACAATAACCATTCCTTGAAGATCCCCACTAAGGTGGGGTAGGGTTTTAATCTTTTACTATTGGAGTAAGTTAATTTGGCTAAGGTTACATCACAAGTACATTCCAATGTACATCTCCTTGAGGGGATTAAGGTTTGTGCTAAGTGTAAGGACACCTTGCCCATGTCTTCCTTTAGTAGTAGGGGTGCCTCTAAGGATGGTTTGCGTGGTGAGTGCAAGACCTGTGCGTCAGCAAATACTCGTAGGCTTCAGCAGGAACGTAGAGAGTACTTTGCTGAGTATCAAAAGAGTAGCCCCAAGGCACAACAGACTCAAATGGTTGCTACAGCAAAGGCTAGAGCCAAGCGCCAAGGAGTTCCTTTTAACTTAACAAAGAAAGACTTAGAGTGGCCCACTCATTGCCCAGTGTTGGGCATAGAATTGATTTACCGTGGAGATGACAATGCAGGTGGTCTCCAAGCAGGTAGCCCCACAATAGATAAGATCATCCCATCAGAGGGATATGTCAAAGGGAATGTAATGATTATGTCACACCTAGCTAATCGAATGAAGAACAATGCCACTCCCGAACAGTTAAGGGCATTCGCTGAATGGGTAGGTGCTACATATGAGTAAGGTAGTTTTGAATGACATTACTGGAAGCTATGGGTCTGTAGCTGCCCTTAATGCTTTGTTTGATTTAATCTCCACAGGGTTTGATAATACCCTGTCCCGTGATGGGACTAGTCCTAATACTATGCTTGCTGACATTGATCTTAATAACAATGATCTTTTAAATGTGCAGAGGGTAAATGCTACAGAGTTTTTACTCAATGGTACTTTGCTAGCGCCAGCAGGATTAGTGGCTGAAGATGCTTCGCAAATAACTTTTACTCCTGACGGTACTGGGGCGATACCTACTACGGTTGAAGATAAGCTCCGTCAGACTATATCCGTTAAGGACTATATACCAGCCTCACTATATCCCGATATCCTTGCTGGAACAAGTACTGTAGACGTATCTAGTTATCTACAAGCGGCATTAGATGCTGCCGCCTATGGAGTCTTAGATTTTGGGAATGCAGGAGCAAGAGCAAAATTTAGAACAGAGAGCACCCTTAATATCACAGGATATGGCACAACTATTTTGGGACGAAATGCCATCATTGATTACTATGGCACTGCTCATGCAATTGGATTTAATTTACTAAATGGCACCACTTACAATACTGAAATAACTATAGATTCATTAGCTATATATCTCAATGCTGGCACATCTACATCTGGAATACTATTACAAACAAGTTATAGTGTATTCAATAAAGTCAATGTGCTTATCCGGGCAGGAGTTACTAATGGTAAGGGCATTACTCTTGTAGGTGATGAGACTAATGGTACAGGCCCATATTATAACAGGTTCGATACTTGCCAAGTTCAGGGTGTGGATAGCACAGACCATACTGGCTTTTTTATGTCATCAACCACCCCCTTATACCGATCTGCTAACGCTAATACGTGGATAGGAGGGCGAGTTGGTCAATGCGCTGTGGGCTTTCATATTGAAGGTAATGGTAACTCTATCTACAACGTAGCTATAGAGAATGTTGATACAACTAACGGTATCTGTTACCAGTGGAATTCTCCAGCAGCTAATACCAATACCCAGAACAGGGTACATGGGGGCTATATCGAAAATGGGTTAATCGGATACCAGATAGAGGCTGATGTTAACAATGCGGTAATCGAGACTGCGTACATAACAGGTCTGGGTACGGTACTGGATGACTCTTCCACAACCACAAGTATTAGCGGGGGCACAATAGCAACTAGATCTCCCACAGGCATCCAATTAACTGGGCTGATTCCAAGCACAGATGTGAACACTTTAGATTACTATGAAGAGGGTGCTTGGATACCTACTTTAGTAGGCGGGACAACTCCGGGGGATTACACTATTGCAAGTACAACCGCGCAGTTTGTTCGTATCGGCAGGCAAGTTACGGTATCCGCTTTGCTAACGGTCACTATTAATACTCCCGGCACAGGGACTCTTAGATTCGGGGGTCTACCATACCCTAAAGGCGCTTTACAGTTTTTGACTGGCAATGTAACGACTAATGGCGTTGTATTAAATGCAGCAATTCAGAATCTATCTTGTGGTGCTTGGACTAATGGATCTGATTCTACTTTTATAGTATCAGGATCACGAACAGCCGCTGCACCCCTAGACTTACAAGTTGGTGACATTACATCAGGAGATACTTTTATTGTGGCCATAACCTACTTCGTATGACACTCGACGACCTAGCAACAGGCTTCACATACCAGTCGGACGGTAAGTTTGACTCATGGCGTATACTGGATGTGAGCGACCTGCACGGAGACTGCGATGACTTTGCATGTACTGCCCTGTACATCGCCACAGGCTCACTGTGGTCGTTCTGGATGGCTCTGGTGTTTGGCTCTGCCAAGATCCACTTCGTGACTACAGCCAACGGTGGTGGTCATGCAGTGCTGAAGTTTGCTGGTATGTACATTGACAACTGGTCACGTAAGTATGTGACTAAGCAATACATGGAAGACACCTATGGACATAAGTTCCATAAGTGGCAGTACCCATTCTGGGTTACAGCCATTAAGATGTTACTAGGGAAATTCAAAGGTGCCTGAAGCATACCAACAAAAAGAGATTGGTAGACTATCACAGACTACTAAAGAACTAGAGATAGCTGTTGCCCTTGCTAGTAGTAAGGCAGGCATTAATGAGAAGATACTTCAACAGGTGTCTACTAAGCTGGATCTTATATCCAGCAAGATACATAGCCTAGAGGATAATATTGTTACTAAGAACAATTTAGAAGTAGCAGTGAATACAACACTAAACAAACATGCAGCTAAAGTCTTCTGGGCTATCTTGACCGTAGCAGTTGGCTCAGTACTTACATGGATTGGGAGCATACTTAAATGATTGGCCCTTGTAAAGATGGAACAGGTAAGTGGTTGACCTTGGCGATCTTCTGGGAAGAACGTCATGCTGTACATGAACCATCCTTTACACTGAAGGGGTATGACTTGGAGAAGGATGGTGTAGTGTACCCTTCCTTGAAGAACATCTTCTTAGACTATGCAGATCCTACTGAGTATAGCTTTGCTACTGAGGTACTGGGTGGTTGGGATCATTGGCAAGCTATGAATAAGAGCTATGCTCTTGCTCCAGTCTTCCAAGGATGGAGAGAGGAGTTGGAGATTAAGTTACGTTGTGAAGCCCTTAAAGCAATGAGAAGGGCTGCATTGGAAGAGGGCAGTAAAGGTGTTAGTGCAGCCAAGTACTTAGCAGAGAAAGGTTGGGAGAAGACCAGAGGTCGCCCATCCAAAGATGAACTAGCTAGGGAAGAACGTGTTCGTACTAACATCAAAGCTGAACTGGATGAAGATGCTGAACGAGTAGGGATGCACTAGATGACTAATAAGTATACAGCAATGGCTAGTGCAATTGGTAGTGCTTCTAGGGGTACAGACGTTGAGCGTCAGTACTACCAAGCTCTAGCTAAGGTGAGTGAGACACAAGCTCTCATCAGTACAGCACTGGTTGATCTCAACTCATCTGGCATCACCACCTCAGCAGGTGCAGTAACCCGCTGGCGTAACATGGCTAACCGTAATCAGGCAGCATACTTCAATGGCACAGATGCCTATGTGAGTACACCTGACAGTGGTGCCTTGGCGTTGACTGGGGCTGTGCAGACTTGGACATTCTATGGTGTGGCTGCGAGTGACTTTACGCCTGCTGAATTTCAGGCGCTGGCGGGGAAGTGGGTAGGGGCAGGCACTAAATCGTGGATCGTTGACATTGACAACTCCCCTGCCGGTAGTTTGCATGTGTGGTATTCCACGGACGGGACAAACACATTAGGTGCAAACTCAACGGTAGCGCCAACACTCACGGACGGTCAGAGTTACGACATCAAAGTTGAGCGAGTAGCATCGACAGGAGTATGGACTTTCTATACAACTCCAGCAGGAGGAGCCTTCGTCCAATTAGGTGCAACTGTAGCTGGAACTTCAGGGGCGTTATTTACCTCTACTACTTCTTTAGATATTGGCGCTTACGCATCAGGACTCTCCCCCTTCACCGGCACCATCCAAAGATTCACCCTCCACGACGACACCCGCCTAGCCGCAAGCTGGGATGCCCGTGAGCAGAGTGACTATGCGAGTAGTACGCTGACATCAGGTGGAGCAGTATGGACATCAACCAACGCCATCTACCGTGACGCCTACGACCTCGACACCATCCTTGGCACAGCGGCAAACCTCCGGTCACACAGTTCAGGCGCGATGCTGCTCGATGGTGTGTCGGGTAGTTATGCGAGTGCGGCTGATAGTCCTGCTAATAGTGTTACGGGTGACTGTATTCTTTATGGGTATGTGCAGCCGGTGGATAATACTCCAGCTTCTGGGCAAACTATTATTAGCAAGCACCTCCCAACCGGCAACCAACGTGGTTTCACGCTAATGATAGACCACTCGCCAACGGCAGGAACACCTCAGTGTTATTTGAGCCTAGATGGGACTTCTGCAAGTGTTTACCAAGGAGCCGCTGTAACGCCCTACGCAGATGGGGCGGGATACTGGTTATTCGCCGCCATAGATATCGGCACAAACATTACCTTTTACACCTCTCCATCTGCACCCACGGCAGATGTCTCAACAGCATTTGCAGCAGCGACACAACTTGGATCAGCAGTTGCAATTACGCAGACCGCTATCTTTGACAACACGGCAACCTTAGAAGTTGGTGCTTATGCCGCAGGCGCAGCCGAACCCCTCACAGGCCAAATCCACCGTGCCGGTATCATCAGCGGTATCTTGCCGCAGGGGTTGGAGTTTGGGGAGGATATTCTTCCTGCTGGGGATTGGACAGACTCCGGTTTCGGTGCGCCTTTAGTGCAAGATGGCGATACGGTCGTTATCCTTGAGAATGGGGCAGATGGCAGTACCGCGAGAGCGATTAAGGCTATAACAACGGTTGTTGGCGTGTCTTATGTCTTCAATGCTTACCTTGCTTCCTCAAATATAGGTGGGGCTGTTGGTGCGCTAAACGTATCAAATAGTCCCGTTGCTGCAGCTCCATACGCTACCGTGGCTCAGGCCGCAGGCACCGCTTTTAGCTTGCCATTCACGGCCACTGCCACCACAACTTATGTGGCGCTTGTGGTAAACACGCTAACTGTAGGAGCGACCCTGACATGGGACGATTCCCTTAGCTCCGTCAAACCCACCGCAGCCATCGCAGTAGACTTCAACCCAGCCCTCGCAGGACGATCAGCTACTGGGCTGGATAGTGATACCTTTGTGTCATCTGATGGTGCTACCTACACACTCCACGGTGGCGCAGTAATCCAGAACAGCGGGCAGGATGAGGTTAAGAGTTACGGTGCAGCAGGGCTTGAGACTACGGTGGCACCGGCGCTGATTACTGGCGAACTAACTCAATTCACGGTTGCAAAATTAGACGCTTTAACTGGCGTTGCACAATTTATTTCTAATGCAAGGGACGACATCACAAAGGCGCTTTATCAAGCGGTTAATACCACTGGGAATTACCAGATTAACGCAGGTGCATCTTTGATTCCGGGAGCGGCAAATACTGACCCAAGATTACTGACAGTGAGGTATAACAAAGACACGACAAGCTCAGTACAAGCTAACGGATTGTCGGAAATAGTTGGCGATCTGGGCGCGGAAGACATGCAGTTTGTGACACTCTTTGCGAGTGATGCAGTCGCCAACACCCTCACCGGCAGTATAGCCCGATTCATCATCTTCGACAGGGCATTGACAGACTATGAAGTACTCCTAGTACAGAGATACTTAGGGTCTAGTCATATAGATGGATACCTAGTTAGTACCCTCCTAGATAAAGATAGTTCAGTGCTAGAGGCTGTCACTATTGATATGGATACTGGAGTACTAGTAGCTCCCACAGGTTCTATTGATGATGTTAAGAGGAGTGCTCTCAGTTCATTGGGGTATGAGGGTACAGTACAAGATATGGAGAAACAGTACCTTATTGACATGGGGTATACTGGTGGATTGGATGACATGGGTAGAGAGTACTGGGGTATCTAAGTGGCTAAGTACACTAAGGATGAGATTAGGGAGGCTGCTGAAGCAGACCTAATCACATTCATTAAGTTAGTAGCTCCACAGAGATTGCTTGGTAATATCCATAGTGAGTTGGTGGAGTGGTGGAATAGGTCTGATGCTAAGACACATCAGCTTACCCTACTCCCACGAGGACATCAGAAGAGTAACATGATTGCGTACAGGGTAGCATGGTGGATCACTAAGAATCCAGAGGTTACTATCCTATACATCAGCTCTACTGCAAACCTCGCTGAGAAGCAACTGAAGGCCATACAGGACGTTTTAACTAGTGCAGTATACACTAGGTACTGGCCTGACATGATCAACCCTCAGGAGGGTAAGAGAGAGAAGTGGACAGCAGGGGAGATATCAGTAGATCACCCCAAGAGAAAGACAGAGGGTGTACGAGATCCCACAGTCTTTACAGCAGGACTGACTACAAGTATTACAGGCTTACACTGTGACATAGCTGTACTGGATGATGTGATCGTACAGGAGAATGCTTACACTGAGGATGGTCGTAACAAGGTTAGGACACAGTATAGCCTCCTATCCTCCATTGAGAACCCCGGAGCTATGGAGTGGGTAGTAGGTACTAGGTATCACCCAAGAGATCTGTACAACGATCTACAGGAGATGCAGGAGGATACCTATGATGATGAAGGTGAGTTGCTAGGCAGTGATAACATCTATGAGATCTTTGAACGAGTAGTAGAAGATCAGGGTGATGGTAGGGGTCAGTTCCTTTGGCCTAAGATGCGTAGAGCAGATGGTAAATGGTTTGGGTTTGATGTTGCTATCCTTGCTAAGAAGCGAGGACAGTACTTGGATAAGACACAATTTTATGCACAGTACTACAACAACCCCAATGACCCCACAGGGTCTGGGATCTCAGCCAGTAAGTTCCAGTACTATGATCGTAAGCATCTATTACAGAATGAAGGGGCTTGGTACTACAAAGATAGGAAGCTGAACTTGTTTGCTGCTATTGACTTTGCATTCAGCCTTAAGAAGCTGGCTGACTTTACAGCCATTGTAGTAGTAGGCTTAGACTTTGAAGGTAACATCTATGTAGTAGATGTGGAACGATTCAAGACTGATAGGATCAAAGAGTACTTCGAGAAGATTATGCAGTCTAATGTTAAGTGGGGCTTTAGGAAGATTAGGGCTGAAGTAACGGTAGCTCAACAAGCTATCGTACGGGAACTACGTGAACAGATCAAGCAGTATGGTCTTGCACTGTCAGTAGAGGAGCATCGTCCTAGTCGCCATGAAGGAACTAAAGAAGAGCGTATTGCTGCTGTGCTTGAGCCTCGTTATGACAACCTTGCTATGTGGCATTATCGTGGTGGTCATTGTCAGACTCTTGAAGAAGAGCTTATTGCATCTCATCCACCACATGATGACATCAAGGATGCTTTAACATCAGCTATTGAAATATCAATTCCACCAAAGAGAATGGGTTATATGCAGACAGCAAAGAGTAATGTGATTAGTCACAGTAGGTTTGGTGGAGTATCTTACCGCTAATGCAATATTTAATCAGACAGGGATCTCCTATACATGAGTAAGGTACAAGAGTTACAGAACCTTCTGCAACCAGAAGTGCTGGCTGCTGATATAGTATCCAAGTACAGCCAATGGAAGGTACAGAGGGATGTCAAAGAATCTGAGTGGTTGGAACTTAGGAATTATCTATTTGCTACCGATACTTCTACTACTTCTAATCGTACTCTACCGTGGAAAAATTCTACTACAACTCCTAAGCTCGCCCAGATACGTGACAATCTACACGCTAACTATATGGCTGCTCTGTTCTCTAATCCTGATTGGATGAAGTGGGAAGGTGACAATGCTGATGATAACATCAGGAAGAAGCGTGAAGGCATAGAAGCCTACATGAAGAATAAGATTAAAGGTGCAGGCTTTGAACTTGTCATAGCTAGACTGCTCTATGACTACATAGACTACGGTAATGTATTTGGAGAGGTTGTCTTTGTTAATGAAGAGATCACTGATGTAGATACTGGAGAGATCATCAAGGGGTATGTTGGGCCTAAGCTCGTTCGTACCTCACCACTAGATATTGTATTCAATCCTACAGCCCCTAGCTTTCAACAGAGTCCTAAGATTGTACGGTACATTAAGTCTATTGGTGAGTTGGAGCAAGAGCTATTAGAGAGACCTGACCTTGACTATGATCCACTTATTATGCAGAAGATTAAAGATAATCGCATGGCGATTGGGGCGTACAGAGACAGTGATCTGGATAAAGCAGAAGGCTATTTGCTTGATGGCTTTGGCAGTATGCGCGAGTATTATGCTTCGGGGTATGTAGAGATCCTAGAGTTTGAGGGTGACATCTATGACAATGCTAATCAGACATACTACAAGAATCATCTGATTACTATTGTTGACCGTAAGTATGTAGTGCGTAACAAGCAGAACCCTTCATGGTTAGGTCATGGAGCTAGGGGTCATGTAGGTTGGAGAGAACGTCCTGACAACCTGTATGCTATGGGGCCATTAGAGAACTTGGTTGGTATGCAGTACCGTATTGACCACCTTGAGAACCTTAAGGCAGATGCTCTGGACTTGACTATCCATCCTCCAGTGGTAATCACAGGGGATGTAGAGTCCTTCATCTGGGAACCCGGAGCAGAGATCCATGTGTCTGATGGTGATGGTTCAGTAAGTCTGCTGTCACCTAACGTGGCTGCATTCCAAGTTAACAATGAGATTGCTTACATCATGAGTCTCATGGATGAGATGTCTGGTTCACCTAAGGAAGCTATGGGTATTCGTACCCCCGGTGAGAAGACTGCCTTCGAGGTACAGCAGTTACAGAATGCTGCTGGTAGGATCTTCCAAGATAAGATTGGTAAGTTTGAGAAGGAGTTCATTGAACCCATCCTCAACATCATGCTAGAGGTTGGTCGTAGGAACCTCATAGGGGCTGATGTAGTCCGTATCATGGATGATGAGTTG
>Ga0208544_10003201_pt1 | contig 10337 bp, 10 predicted proteins | sample DEB08_DNA_9_FD_184526 | JGI IMG/M metagenome (GOLD analysis project Ga0208544, IMG submission 184526) | Aqueous microbial communities from the Delaware River and Bay under freshwater to marine salinity gradient to study organic matter... | ecosystem: Environmental > Aquatic > Marine > Coastal ...
CGTAAAAAATCAAAGAAGTGGAAAACGGGCTTTTTACGTATCGCCAAAGAGAACAACTGCAAGATTCAAATGGGTGCATTAGACTTCCCTAATAAGCGTATCGTATTGGGCGATATGTTTGAGCCCACCGGTGATAATGAAGCTGATGTTGCCGCCATTATTGAATACTACGGTCAGTTTAAAGGCAGATATCCCGATCAATTTTAATTAAGTTAGCGTGCGCTTACTTATATGGAAATAGCTTTAGATACTCAGATTATTCTTGTTGGTGTGGCTTTTTTTGCGGGCCTTATTTCGTCGATTGCCGGCTCTGGGGGCATTCTTACATTGCCCGCTCTACTCTGGGCTGGATTACCACCATTAAACGCATTGGCCACCAATAAGGTGCAAAGCTCACTGGGCACTCTTTCGTCGGCCTGGAATTTCTTCCGTAAAGGTCATCTTGATATTAAGCCCCTTTACAGTGCCGTTGCTATGGCGGTGCTGGGGTCTGTAGTAGGCACTTTTCTGGTACAGAGTCTCGACGGTGCAACCTTGACCAAGCTCATTCCTTTTCTGCTGTTAGCCATTGCGTTGTATTTTTTATTCTCTCCTAAGGTAAGTGAAGCAGATTACCCACAGAAAATAAGCCAGCGATGGTTTGCCTGCACCGCAGCTCTGGGTATGGGGTTTTACGGGGGATTTTTGGTCCGGGGCATGGGTTCGATTATGCCGTTTTTGTTTGTCTGGTTGCTGGGTCATAATCTGGTAAAGGCAACCGCTGAAACCAAGTTGATGATTCTGACGGTCAATGGCACCTCGGCACTTATATTTGTATTTAGCGGCTATGTGATTTGGCAGCTGGCCATAGGCATGTCAGTGGCTCAGGTAATAGGTGCACGATTGGGTTCTAACCTTGTTATGAAACGTGGGGCGGGTTTTGTGCAGCCGATTATCACGGTGATTACATTGTTAATAGCGCTTAAGTTACTGTTCTTTCCCTAAGCGGAGGCATGCTCGTGGATTTTATTATTACCGTTGCTCTGACCTTTGTTGTAGTGATGTTGGCGCTATTGGTTTTTCGCTATGTGGGACTGCCGATTTATCGTGTTGAAGCGATTAATATTCAACGCCTGTTAGAATCTGTGCTGGCAGAAACCGCCAGCACCACTGATTGGGATGTTTTTGTGGGTATGCCCATTCGACAGAGCCCAGAACTGGATAAAATCCGAATTCAATGTGCTATGTTAGAGGTCAGTGAAATGACTGCTGAGCATGGGCTGGTAAGGTTTTCCCCCGCCGGTCGTCGAGAGTTACAGCAGATACTCAATCAGCTAAGTACCTTAAAATAGGTGCCTTAGAATAAGTACTCTAGAGCAAGTACTTTAGAATAAGCACCATAGAATAGGCACTTTTAATGAAGTGCTTTTATCGCAGTAACAATTAGAGGTAAACCCCATGACCGAGAACACACCTTCTATTGCCCGATTTTTGGTAGTTTTTGCCGCCTTTGTAATTGTTGTGTCTGGGTTAAAAATGGCGGGACCGCTCCTGGTGCCATTTTTATTGGCGGTTTTTATCGCAATGATTGTTTCTCCGATACTGGTTTGGTTAAAAAGCTTCCGCATCCCCAGTGGTGTGGCGATTGTGCTGGTAGTCATGCTGATCTTATTGGTGGGGCTAATTCTGGCCGCGGTTATTGGCTCATCACTTACCGACTTTCGTCAGGATATTCCTGTTTACTCGGAAAAACTGTCGGCCATGAGCACAGGCGTGCAGCAGTGGTTAATGGTGCGTGGCGTCGAGATAGATGCGCAGCAATGGCAGAGTAGCTTTGATCCTGGTGCCGTAATGAAGTTAGTTGGCAGTACTCTGGCCTCGTTTGGCAATGTTATGACCAATGCAGTGATGATTCTGCTGACGGTAATTTTTATTCTTGCAGAGAACATGGGTTTTGGTGAGAAGCTGCGCCTAGCTCGAGGCAACGATGTCTCTCAGGCCTGGTTGACCAAGTTCTCTGACAGTGTGCACAGTTATTTGGCGATCAAGGCAGCCATTAGTTTGCTCACAGGCCTGATTATTTTTATCTGGCTGTGGATTCTCGGTGTCGATTACGCAATTTTATGGGGTTTACTGGCCTTTTTGCTTAACTTTATCCCCACGGTAGGCTCGTTTATTGCTGCTGTTCCTGCGGTGCTGTTGGCATTGGTGCAGCTCGGCGTTTTACATGCAGGGCTTACTCTGGGCGGCTTTGTGGTCGTTAATCTGGTGATGGGTAACGCGATTGAGCCGCGCTGGATGGGTAGAGGATTAAACCTCTCGCCACTGGTTGTGTTTGTATCATTGGTACTCTGGGGTTGGGTGCTCGGCCCTGTGGGGATGCTCCTGTCTATTCCCCTGACTATTATGATTAAAATTGCCCTGGAAAATCAGCCAGAATCTCGTTGGATTAGTATTATGCTGGGCGGCGCACCAGAACCTGAGCCTGACCTTGAACTTGAAGCTCCAGTGGTAGAAACCGAAAGCTAGGCGCCCTCTGTTTCTAGCAAGTAATAGCCTCTGTAAATAACACAAAACCCCTCAATTTAGGCGCTATATTTAGTCAATATTACGTTGAACTAGCCGCCTCGCCTCATTCTTCCTGTGAATAGCATCACAGATTACCTCCGACTCAGTTGGTACCATCCTGCGACTTACTCGCTTTAAGTTGGGCAGTTGTTGGCTGGAACAGCTATAAATTAAATTTATTACAACTTTTACTAAATTTTTTTACAACGGACGTAAGGCTACGCAATGAATTCCTGTTTAAGAACTCGGGTTTGCAAAGGATTCACCCTGATCGAATTAATGATCACGATCTCCATACTGGGCATTCTGCTCGGTGTAGGTCTGCCATCATTTGTCACCTTTATCAACAACAATAAAATCACCTCAGAAGCCAATGACTTAATTTATAGCTTTCATATGGCGCGCAGTGAAGCCATCAAGCGTGGTGCCGAGGTGCGTATCGCCTCGATGAACGGCACTAGCTGGGCTGATGGCTGGAAGGTGGTAGCTGACCTCAATGGGGATACTGATTACATTGATGCCGGCGACATTATTATGCAGTGGGACCCTCTTGACGGTGGAAGCGCATTGACCGTTGTAGCAACCAATGCAACTAGCAGTGTCTATGTCTCGTTTAATGCCAGAGGCGGGATGATTCCCAATAACGCTTCCTTTATATTTACGCTCACCCCAAGCGATTGCGATACCGTTGCCTCACGGATTATTTCTATTACTCCGACAGGCCGCGCCAACATTGATCATGGAGATTGCAGCTGATGATTATTAACAGACGCGGCCGCCGCTCTCATCAAACCGGTGTGACCATGATCGAGGTCCTCGTCGCTATTTTAGTGTCGGTGATTGGGCTCTTCAGTGTGATGAAGCTGCAGCTTACCGCTGTGACCAATACCCATAGTTCACTGTCTAGAAGCCAGGCCGCGATTATTGCCAGCGGTATGGTTGATCAGTTGCGGGCTAACTCAACTGCTGCTGTGGCGGGTAGTTACGACCTTACATTAACGGGTTCGGTTCCTACGAGTGGGGGCCTTGAGGTTGCCGATCTGACCCAGTGGCGGGCCGACTTAGCAGCTACCTTGCCCGCTGGTACAGGCTCAGTGAACTGCGTGTCTGCAACGGCGATCTGTACCTTAGTCGTACAGTGGGATGATAGTCGTGGTTTGTCTGGTGGCACCACACAGCAATTCTCGTTAGTCGTGAGGTTGCAATGATGAGAAAACAGTCAGGCTTTAGTATGGTTGAGTTGTTAGTCGCCATGGTCATTCAATTTATTCTGCTCGCCGGAATGGTGTATGTTTATTCGAGTAGCAGAATGATGTTTACGGTTAATGAACAAATGTCGCGGGTTCAGGAAAATGGACGATACCTCACCGATGTTCTGCTCTATGATATTCGCATGGCGGGCTACTCAGGCTGCCGCAGCCTGAGTGAAATTATCCCTAATATTATTGCCAATTCCCCACCCACTTTTGCCAGTCTGACCGATGGCATTAGCGTGTTCGAAAATGGTGCGGGTTGGACTAATCCAACAGCCTTTACGAGAGTTGCGGGTACGGATGTAATTACTCTTCAATCTACTCAGGGCAGTGGAGTTAGTTTAAGCGGCAATATGACGGCCGATAATGCCAATATTCAAATTAGCAGTAATCCTGATGGGTTGGTTGCTAACGATCTAATTTTGATCTCGGATTGCTCTCGTGCCGATCTCTTCCGTGCCTCATCGGTCTCTAGTAGCGGCTCTGTCACCATTGCCCATGCTAACAATGTAAATACCGACAACAAACTCTCCAAAGCCTATGGAGACGACGCACAGATTATGTCGTTTGATGCCCATACGTACTTTATTGGCACCGGCGCTAACGGTGAACCGGGGTTTTATCAGCATTCATTTAATTCAAATACTGCCACACTTTTAGCGGAAGGTGTCGAAAGCTTACAGCTGTTGCTGGCGGAAGATACCAGCGACGATCAGGAGCCAGACGTCTATGTGAACGCCACCGCTGTTATTGATTGGGAAGCGGTCATTGGTGTGCGTGTGGGTCTGCTTATGCGTTCAGAGAGTAATGTGGCAACTGAAGTCAGAGCTTTTACCTTTAATGGGGCCAATGCTAACAGCGCAAATGACACCCGGGTGCGCAAAGCTTTTTGGAGCTATGCCGCCATGCGTAATCAGATTAATTAGGAGAAGTATGAATTCCATTAAACAACAGGGTGCCGTGCTGGTATCAGTGATGATTTACATGCTGGTGCTATCGATGCTTGGAATATCTTCCATGCGCGGTGCTGCGATGGAGGAGAGAATGGCCTCCAATGAATGGGAGCATTCTCGGGCCTTTCAAGCAGCAGAATCTGTCATACAGGACGCTGGTGTCTGGTTTCTTTTTCAGCCAGATCTAATTGAGCCGACTACCGATGGTTCAAGCGGCGTATGGCCGACAGGCACAGTGGCCAATGCTGTGGTGGATTCTAGCTTTGACTGGTCAACTAATGGGGTTAATTACGGCGACGACTCAGGTAACAGCACAACATTATTTGGTGACCTTATCGCGTCGCCGCAATATGTGATTGAGGAGGCGGGTTTTGAACCTGCAGACAATGATCCAGATACATTGGCTAAAAAGACCGGCGTCTTTTATTACAACGTATCGGCAGTGGGTTATGGCCGCTCAGCGGGATCTCGTTCGGTCCTCCAGGTCACTTTGGAAAAACATAATAATTGAGGCAGGGAAGTCATGAAAACAGGACGTTTTTATAAACAAATTATCGCCCAGGCATTTTTCGCGACAGCGATTATTGGTTTTGCTATGCCAGCATTCAGCGCAGAGCATGATTTAAGTGATACGCCACTTTTTACCCTCGCGGGTGTGGATCCTAATATCGTTTTAACCATGGACGATTCGGGGAGTATGGCCTGGTCATTTATGCCTACCAGTGTAGGTGATGATCGTTCTACTAAAAGAGCAAAATCCTCAGCCTTTAATAAAATTTATTACGACAGAGATGTGCTCTACGAACCTCCTGTCAATGAAAACGGCGTTAGCCTTGGCCATGCCTCTTTTTCGGCGGCCTGGGATGATGGGTTTAATAAAACGGGGAGTGGTACCTGTACTGTAAATCTCGGCGTCAATTACAGACCCAGCTGGGGTGGAATTAATAGAAATCACTGTGGTTCGTCAAATCCTTCCGACGGGTTTTATAATATTTATTCTTCGAGTAGTTCCGAGCCTGCGTATTACTATGTAATAGATAACAGTCTTTCAAACTGTGATAGCACAGTCACCGATGATGACTGCTATAGCAAAGTTATTGTGAGTACCACCTCTGGTAGCGGTGTTACCGAGAGCACTGATGAAAGACAAAACTTTGCCAACTGGTATTCATATTATCGAAAACGTGTCTATGTCACTAAGAGTGCAGCAGCATTAGCCTTTGATCGTTTTAATGAGAATATCCGTGTTGGTTATCAGCGTATTAATAACAACTCTCTAACCGGCGTAATGCCATTTTCTGGCACTCGTCGAGAGAACTTTTTTGATTGGTTATTGGCACTACCTGCCAGTGGAGGAACACCTCTGCATCGGGCAATGGACAATGCAGGCACCTATTTTGAAGATGATTTGCCTTACCGGGATGACCCCTCAGATTCCAGTTCTACTGAACGGTCTTGCCGACAAAACTTCCATATTATGATGACCGATGGGGAGTGGAACAGTATCCCCAGTGGCCTAGATGTGGGTAATGTTGATAACAGTACCCATACATTACCCGCCAATGATTATGGCATCACAAGCTATCCAGTATTGCACCCATACCAAGATGGTAATTCGAACTATCTAGCTGATATTGCCTATAAATATTGGTACCGAGATTTGCGTCCGAGCCGCACTAATAATGTACCGATTAATGTTGATGATCTGTCCTCCGATGTCGACGGTGATGGCGATGCGGATAACAACGATATTTTTTGGAATCCAGTAAACGATCCAGCCAATTGGCAGCATATGGTCAACTTTATGATTGGTCTAGGTGTATCAGGTGAGCGTGATTTTCCTAGTGATTATGATGATCTGCTCGATGGCACCCTTAGCTGGCCATCGGCCGGTGGCGGTAATGACGAGGCAAAAGTTGACGATCTATGGCACTCGGCGATTAATTCGCGAGGAGCCTATCTTTCTGCACAAAACCCTGAAGAGCTGGTGAGTGCGTTTACCGATGTTATCAACAGTGTGTTAGATCGCACAGGTTCATTTGCAACAGCGGCCCTTAACTCAGGGACTATCTCTTCGGACACTGCATTGTTCTTTGCCCGTTTTACCACCAATGACTGGACCGGTAATTTAGTCGCACAGCCAATCTCTGATGGTACTAACTGTGGCCCTGTGCCACTGGGTAGTATCTGTGAGTCAGCATGGGATGCGGGCTGTCGGTTGACTGGAGGCTTCTGTCCTGAACTAGGCAGGAGAGTGGGTAAAATAAGACCCAATGACAGAGTGATTATCACCCGTAATAGTGATGGCGGGCCAGTTCCCTTTCGCTGGACCTCGGCATTGGATGCAACGCGTAAGGCGTCGTTAAAACAACCCAATAATAACCGTGGTAGCGCACGACTAAATTACCTACGTGGTGCCAGAGGCCAGGAAGTGGCTAAAGGTAACGGTGGTGAATTCCGCAATAGAAAATCAGTACTTGGCGATATCATTTCATCCATTCCAACCTATGTTGGGCCCCCCGCTCGGTTCTATTTTTCCTCAACTGATTTTACCGAGGGTGCTAGCTACGCGGCCTTTAAAACCACCTATAGCAGTCGCGATCCAATGGTTTATGTGGGCTCCAATGGCGGGATGCTACACGGTATAAAAACCGCGGATGGACGGGAAAAGCTCGCCTACGTTCCTGCTGCCGTGTTCGATAACCTATGGCAGCTATCACTCACTGATTACAGTCACCGGAATTTTGTTGATGGCCCTATTGGTGAAAACGATGTGTATTATTCGGGGGCTTGGCACAGCTTATTAGTGTCTGGTTTAGGTACAGGAGGGCAGGGTTATTTTGCTCTAGATATTACCGATCCAACCTCATTCTCTGAAGCCAATGCCACCTCTATCGCCCGTTGGGAATTTACCGACAGCGACGATGCTGATCTTGGTTATACCTTTTCCAAACCTTCTCTGGTGCGTTTAGCCAATGGTAAATGGGGTGTAATTGTTGGCAATGGCCTCAATGCCACTGAAGCTGACGGCAATGCCAGTAGCACAGGCAATGGTGTGATTTTTATTCTAGATGCCGAAGATGGAAGTCTTATTGCCAAGCTTGATACCAAGCAGGGAGCTGCAGATGATCCCAAAGGACTGTCTCGTCCCAATGGCATTATTGGTACATCGGTTGTGGATGAAGACGGCGACTTTATTGTTGACCGCCTCTATGCCGGTGATCTGTTTGGCAATGTTTGGGCATTCGACCTATCTAGTACCAATCCCAGTCACTGGGCTTCTGACTATGGTCCGGCTAACAATCCGGATCCTCTCTTTGTAGCCATAGCCAATAATATCGAACAGCCAATTACCTCCGACCTCAAAGTGAAGAGCCACCCTTCACAAGAAGGTTTTATGGTTTATTTTGGTACCGGTAAATATTTGGGAAAAAGTGACTTAACTGACCAGAGCCAACAGACCTTCTATGCCATCTGGGATCGTATGGGCACTAACTCTGATGGCTTTACTCGCTCAAGATTACTGGAGCAAACCATTACAGAATACGCAACAGCCTCCACGGATTTACGTGGTCGGGTGGTTAGCGAATACCCCATTGTTTGGGATGATGGCAGCTCCCCCCAAGGAGCTGAGGAAAAGCTTGGTTGGTATATAGATTTACCTGAAGCCGGTGAGCGAGTGCATCAGGCACCCACTCTGCGAGATGGACGGGTGATTTTTGTCACTGTAACGCCGGCTAATGATCCCTGTGCCGGTGAAGGTACCAGCTGGCTAATGGAAGTTGATGGCACTACAGGTGGCCGCCTAAACGAATCAGTATTCGATTTTAATAAAGACCGCGTCTTTAACGACCAAGACATGATTAATGTGGGCGATACAGACGGTGATGGAGAAGATGACTATATCCATGGTTCAGGTATCCAGCGTAAAAATGCCGGCATACTTTCACGCCCCGGCATTATTAATCATCCAGATGGTCGCACCGAATCTAAATATGTAACTACATCGAAGGGTAAGGTCGAATCCATATTGGAAGACTCTGGTCGCAATCGCCATACGCCATGGCGAGAAATTCGTTAATGGTATATGTAATAGGAATAGTGAAATGAACATGATTAAAAATACAGTAACGCTTATGTTGGGATTGGCTATTTGCTTACTAACAAGTCTGGCTATGGCCGCGGATCAAAAAATAGATCCAACGTGGAAAACGGTGAAAACAACCATCGATTTTGTCGATCCGAAAGGTCGTCTCATCGTGGTGGGCGATCGTGAGTTTAAGGTGCCTTTCAATACCCCTATTTATGATGTTGGTGATAAGCCTATTGCCCTATCCAATTTGCGAGTGGGTAATCCTATCTGGGTATATTTAGATAGCAGCCGAGCTAAGATTAAGCGGATTAATAAACTCAAATAAAATCAATGGAATAGAAATGAATTATTCTAATAGCAGCAGAACTAATACCCCGGGATTTAGCCTTATAGAGCTAATGATTGTAGTGGCGATTATTGGCATTATTAGCGCGGTTGCCTACCCTAGTTACACCGCTTATGCGACCGAAGCTAGACGCACCGACGCACAGGCAGTATTAATGGAAGCCTCGCAATTTATGGAGCGTTTTTATACTGAAAATAATCGCTATGACGTGGATACTGGCGGCACCGCTGTTGCCCTTCCTGTAGCCCTAAGGGAGGCGCCTAGAGATACTGGCGCCAAGGCTTACGATATTGCCGTGGCAGCCGCCGCAGCGACCTACACCCTAACAGCCACGCCTAAAAATGTGCAGGCAGGTGATGGGTTTTTACAGATTACCAATACCTTTGCCAAGGGCTGGGACAGGGATAACAGTGGTGGACTCTCTACTGCCGAGCAAAGCTGGAGCGATCACTAATCAAATAAGCGCATAGGGCCGCGCAGGGTCGCCAAATCTCACCTATTATTAGTACAGGTTATAGGGAAATTAACTGTACATAAAAGGGTGAAAATGAAATTCAAACCAACCATTACTATCGTGGCGCTACTATCAGTGGCGCTCAATATTGGCCTGCTTGCGCATATTATCTCTAGCTCGAACAATGCTGAGTTAGAGGTTCAGGCTGATACAGTGCAGATGGGGATGCCTTCTAAAAGCCTGCATCAGGCAAACTACAGAAAGCTTCTAAGCAAAGGTCTCAGTGACTATCAGGCGAAAAGTCTTATTCTGGATGCTCTTGGAGCCCAGCCATTTAGCACAGCGCCTGATAAAGCCAATTATTGGACGCCCAGTGTAGCGAATGTCAGGGTTCAGCGGATTCAATCTAGGCTAGATTCCCAGCGCAAGATACGAATATCACTGGTCGAAGTTTTTGGCGAGGCTGCAAAGACCGACTCGGCATTTAGCCAGCTATTTCAGCCACTTGCCCAGAGATTACATTTTTTGTCATCCGACCAGCAAATCGCAGTGCAAGAGCAGCGGGTCAGCGCCGAGATAAATACCTTAAAGAGGTCTCAGTCTGGTAACTATGACGGTGAACAGGCACGGGTTAATGTTACCGATCTATTACCCGCAGAGGCAGCCTTTGAATACGGCGTGCGATATTCCA
>Ga0208544_10003204_pt1 | contig 10333 bp, 6 predicted proteins | sample DEB08_DNA_9_FD_184526 | JGI IMG/M metagenome (GOLD analysis project Ga0208544, IMG submission 184526) | Aqueous microbial communities from the Delaware River and Bay under freshwater to marine salinity gradient to study organic matter... | ecosystem: Environmental > Aquatic > Marine > Coastal ...
AGTATTTGTTTTTTAGTCGATTCAAATTTCACTATGTTTTCCCATTTTTCAAGGGAAATCTTCCAATTTCTTTTTCATATTAAAATTTTAACAATTCACAAAACTTGACCGTTTCTAGTATAGATAAAGAAAATATTGCCTATCAAAGAAAATTAGAAGTCGAGTTATATACCACTCAATTAACGGGCGCTGCTGCCTCGCATACTTTATTACGAACTTTGGTGAGCAATTTATTTCAAGTGTCTCAAGGTAGGTTTGGCGACCAAAAACGATTGCAAAATGAATTAGCAGACAAAATAAAAGCAGAAAATGGATTTGATTTTATCCAACATGCTAAAATTAGGGAGGATTTACAAAAGGGTAGAATTGGTTTGTCTCGAAATCGTTTGCCCGCGGAAACGAGTATTGAAGATGTTTCGATGGAGGAGGTGGCTAATTTAGCGGATATTACGGATAATCAGTTAGGTATCAATGCTTTGAAAGCGGGTAAAGTAGCAGTTTTAAGTTTGGCAGGCGGTGTTGGGAGTCGTTGGACGAAAGGAGCAGGGGTAATTAAAGCAATCTTTCCTTTTACTGAAATGGAAGGCAAGCATCGAAGTTTTGTAGAAGTACATTTGGCTAAAACAGCTAAAACGGCTAAAACCTATCAAGCCAAGCCTCCTCATTTAATCGCTACCAGTTATTTGACTTATGATGCGATTGCGACGCAATTAAAACAAGCCAAAAATTATGGCTATAAAGGCGATATTTATTTATCTAAAGGAAAATCAATAGGACAACGATTTGTTCCAATGGTGCGAGACTTACGCTTCTTATGGGAAGAAATGCCTCAGGAAAAATTAGACGAAAACAAAGAAAAAGTGCGAACTGCTGGGCGGTCTGCTTTAAAAGGTTGGGCAAAAGAAAAGGGAGAAGGCGCAGATTATGTAGACAACTTAGCCAAACAGCGTTTTAGTCCATTAGGGCATTGGTATGAAGTACCGAATTTACTAAGAAATGGGGTTTTAGCAGAACTACTACAAAAGTATCCTGCGGTAGAAACTATTATGTTGCATAATATAGATACGCTTGGCGCTAATTTAGACCCTGTTGCCTTGACCCAGCATTTAGCTTCTGGTAATATGCTGAATTTTGAAGTCGTTCCAAGAAGATTAGAAGATAGTGGAGGAGGACTAGCCAAGGTCAATGGTAAAGTCCGTTTATTAGAGGGTTTGGCGCAACCACACGAAGAAGATGAATTAAAATTAAGCTATTATAATTCCATGACTACCTGGATTCAAGTGGATGATTTACTTGCTTGGTTTGGATTGACTAGAGCTGATTTAACTAAAGATGCGGCATTTTTATATGAAGCGGTTCGGAAAGCGGCTCAACGTATGCCAAGTTATGTGACTATCAAAGAAGTGAAATATCGTTGGGGACATGGGCAAGAAGATGTTTATCCAGTCGCTCAAATCGAAAAATTATGGAGTGATATGACGGCTATGCCTGATATTTCTTGTGGCTTTATGGTCGTCGATAGAAAACGAGGGCAACAATTAAAAGACCCTGCTCAATTGGATGCTTGGGTGAATGATGGGAGTAAGGCGTATGTGGCGGAGTTGTGTGGGTGGGATTGAAAAATCTTACATCATAAATCATAAATCTGTCACGTTTTTATCTAGATGGATTTATGATTTATGATGTAAGATTTTCAAGGTGCTGTAAGCTGCCTACCCCAAACTACCTATTCCACCAGGATGTTCCCAATAATATCTATAAGTATCCCCTAATCGCCCAGTCTCATCTCCCAAATCAAGCAGAACCGTTTCCACTCGTTTCCCACCTACTCGTTCATAAAAGTCAATAGCTGGCGTATTTTCTGCCAAAACTAAAAGATTCATCCCCTGATTAGGATATTTTGTGGCTACCCATTTACCTGCCAGACTCATTAAATGACGACCGATACCTTTTCCTTTCCAATTTTTAGAAACATGTAAGCTATCTAAATAGATGCCATATTTTGACTCTTTTTTATTGAAAAGGCGAGTAAATCCACATAGTTTTCCATTATCTTTTGCAGTAATGATATGTTGATTGTCAACTGGATTAGCAAATATTTCTGTCCATACTTTTAATCTCGATGCATGGATTAGATGATCTAAAAAATAATCATCTAAGATGCCACGGTTATTTTGTTGCCAGCTTTGTGCATGAAGGGTGGCGATGGCTTCTAAATCTGACGGCTGGGCGATTTGGTAAGTAATCATAAATACACGATTAGCGTTATTTTGATATGGGTAATTTTTAAGATGCATCAAAAGATAGGTTACACTTTATTATCTTTTCTTCTACCACAAAAAATACATGCCTACTTTTTTGAATCGGTAATCTTTCATTTCTCTCTGCTGGTTTTTCGTATTTATTTCCTTTTTTGTTTTGGTTGATTTGCTCATTTTGTGTAGTTTCCTGCCCTAAACATAATAATAAAACAAGAACTTATTTATATTTTGAATATATATTTTTTAATATAGCAAATATCAACCTATCCCTCTCTTTTTTCAACCCGATTCTTGCGGACTTGACCAAAACTACAAATTATCATCTGTTTATTAAACCAAAAGAAAAACCTTCAAACTTTTCAAAAAGCTTGAAGGTTTTTGCGTAGACAATTCATTCGAGAGAGTATACGTTTATCTGAATGAATTCATCCGTATAAGTTATTGAAATTAATTTTGTGCTACCGCTAAATCATCTTTTTCTCTACGTAATTTCATTCTTTCTTCTAAGGTTAAATTAACCGTTTCTTCTATTTTTTCTTTAATTTTCAAGGTAGTTCGTCGATTTTCTTGGTGGAGTGTTTCACCACAATCAACGCCATTGCCACAATCATTGATTAACTGGGTTTCGCCATAACCAACAGCAGTCATTCTTTCATTGATTTCATGACCTAATTTTTGCGTTAAATAAGACTTAGCACTATTTACTCTTCTCTGAGACAAATCCATATTATAAGCATCTTGTCCTCTAGCATCAGCATGACCACCTAATTCAATAGCTAATTGCGGATTATGCTCAATGATTCTAGATAAAGAATCCAAAATCCAGAAAGACTTTGGTTGTAATTCTGCACTATTATATTTGTAATAAATATTAGGAATCGCTACTTCTTCTCCAACCGTAATTGAATCTAAAGTAATTGGAAAAAGGTATCGGTCTGCGTATTCTCCGTTGATTTCGAAAGGTGGATTATTTAAGCCATCTACACAAAATTTCGCTTTTTGAGTACAATCAGGGTCGTAAGTAATGTTGATTTCTTTAGCGAAATAATTAGGTGCTTGAATCAATAAAGTTAGGTCGTTGCCATAACTCATATTTTCAAAATAAGTAACACTACTGTACTTATTGGTCGGCATTTCTGTATAGTCTCTTTTGAAAATTGTTTTTTGTTGGGTATGATCGTAGATTTCGATTAAAACGTCGGTGTGATTAAGTGGTGTATTGTCGGCTTTGAAAATTTCAAAACCAAGCATGAATTTTTCGGCACTTCTAGCTGCTTTTTTAGGGTTTTTAGGACCATCAATAGTGGTAAAAGAGCAGAAAAGGGTAAAAGCTAAACAAGCTGAGATTAAAACTCGTGTCATGGGTAAAGATTGAATATGTTAATAATTTTGGATATAATTAGAAACTTTGGAAGAACTCCAAAAGGCAAGAATAGTAGTTTATATAATGTCAAGAATTGTGGGATTTTGACAAAAATATAGCTATAAAGAGTGTTGTGTTCTGGAATTATTCATAAGTTTCTGGTTCAATATACGTCATGTATTTGAATAATGTTTGCAAATAATTTAATTATAATGTTTAATTGTTTGAATATGTATGATTTGTGACAAAAAAAATATATGTCTTTTTTTGAAACTTAATTTGGATGGTGAAAAAAGTGCATTTTGGAGAAGTGGGGGTTAATTATTCCAAATGATTTTTAAGAGAAATAGGTTAGCTTATTTTTTCTTTTGTTTATTGTGAACCTGTTTTAATGCCCTTACCAACAAAGGAGAAACTTCTAATTTTTTCGCGCTCCCTATTAATTCTAGCTCTTTCGACACTTAATGCTTGATTGATTTCAACTTCTTTTTTTAATGTATATAAATAAGGCGGCTGTGGGAAACAGCCGCCTTATTAGAGATTAACTATCCTCTTTCAAAGTCAATCGTTTCCGATTATCATCAGGATTTCTATCTATCAATTTATTAATCGGGTCAATGCCTGCCTTAATGGGCAATTCATCCACTTCAATTTTAAAATTCATAGTCTCTTGATTGATTTTATGCTTTTGCAAATAGATCAATTTATCTTCACCTGCTTCGTCTTGTCCATAAACGCCAATATCCACCCAATCATTAATGGCAATCTTATTTTCATTGCCCAAACTATCGGCACGATACTTAATAGCAGAAATATCCAAATTGACTTGATATTTATCGCCTACTTTTTCGTAAGTTGCCTCGGTTGCTCGATTTTCAAAAAGGGTAATGGTTTCAAATAAATCAGCAATGATGTATTGTAGGCTATCAGGGGTGACCTTTCTAAATTCTTCGAGGTAAACATCCGAAGTAATATAACGGTCTTCCTTATAAGCCCAATCATTAATAATCCGCCTTAAAGCCAAGTTGACACTATCTTCGCTAATATAATCCTGTAAAGCATACATTAATAAAGAACCTTTTCGATAGTGAATATAACCTTGTCCTTCTACATGGTCTAGCGGTTGTTCTTTCTTAGATTCAGTAGCACGACCTCGTAAATAGCGATCTAATTCTAATTTCAAGAATTTTTGAATAATTTCAGGTTTTAATTCCTGTTTCATCACCATTAATGCGGAATACTGCGACATTGTTTCCGAAGACATGGCATTTCCTTGAACCCCTGCTTCGGTTACTTGATGTGCCCACCATTGGTGCGCAATTTCATGAGCCGTTACATAAAATGGAATATCTACATCATCTTCCCCTACATCTAACATAAAGCCAATTTCTTCACTAAAAGGAACGGTATTACTAAAAGATTGGGCAAAAGACCGATAGCGAGGAAACTCCATAATCCGCAATTGGCGATATTGATAAGGACTGAAATTTTTGGTGAAATAATCCAACGATTTTTTCATGCTGCGCATCATTCGCTCCAAATTATATTCATGCCCTTTATGGTAATAGATTTCTAAGTTGACGTCTTGTTTGCCATTAGACCATGTATCTTTGATAACCTCATATTCTGCGGAGACAATGCTATAAAAATTAAGAATTGGCTCATCCATTTTATAATGATAGTATTTTCGACCATTTTCTTCCCATTCCCGCTGAATATATCCGGGGGCAATCGCAATTTGTTCTGGGCTGGTACTGATGGTAATTTCAAACCGAATCCTATCCGCTGTACCACCTAAAAGATTTTCGGTTACACCTATTGGATGGTCTCTTGGTCGCATTCTATCTTTGACAGGTAAATCATTATCTTTTCTATCATCATCACTATTTAATTCGTTGCCAGATTGATACCCAAAAGTGGGAAAGTAAGTATTATTAAAGAAAGTTCCATTTTGCAAAATTTCGGTATTAGACCCGCCTTCTACAAAACCATCCGTGTGGAATTTTGTAACAAAATCCATTTCAATGCTATCTCCAGCAGCGACCGGATTTTCCAATTCATAAATATAAAATTTAAAATTGTCCCAACTTTCACTAATCGTGGTTGGAACGTTAAACCTTACTTCATCTTTTACTTCGGAATCAACGTTTCTCTGCAAGTAAATTTTCTGAATGGGCTGGCTTGTTTTATTTTTTAAAACATAAGTACCTCTAGCTTCAAAATCTCTAGTTTCAGGATAAACATCGACGGCGACTTTAGTCCCCACTATTTTTAATAGCGGCGAATCCATGTACTTTTTAAGCGTTTTTTCATAAGCTGCTTGATCTGCTTTGGAATCATCCGAATTTTGGTACTTGTTAACGATATTAGTATTATAATAAATATAACAACCAGAAAAACCAAAGAGCGTTAATGCACCCAATCCAAAGGTAATTAATGACCGATTTAAACGTAATTTGCCTAACTTCCAACGCATCGCCATCGAAGATTCTGCCCCTCTAACGGAAAAAAATAGGACTAATGCAAATAAAGCTAAGCCTAAACCAAACCAATAGCTACTAAACCAGGTGAACGGTTGGAAATAATGCCCAAAACCATTCATGTCTGAATATCGACCTAAATTGCCTGAAGCAAAGCGAAACATATTATGCTCAAAACCTAATTGAGTGATAACTAAGGTGGAAATAAAGAAAACCACCATTAGTGCATGTCCTAAAAATTTATGATTTACCATCGTATGAATAAAGAATCCAAGGAAAGCAAATAAGACCCAATTGGATAAATCATCTATAAATAAAGACCGTGCATAAACACCTAATTCATATTCCGTAAAACCCATTAATGTTTGTGCAGTAATACCAACTAAACCAATGACACTCAGTAATAAGATAAACATATAGACCATCGACAAAAACTTACCAACTAGGGAGACATAATTAGGGTAGGGGAGTGCATCGTAAATTAAATTGATTTTGACATCTCTTTCCTTCCAAATCAGTTCACCAGCGTATAAAACGGTGATGATAAAAAAGAAAATATCAAAAGTAGTTAAGATATTAAGTACTCTATAAGTGGTGGGATAGACATCAACATCATACATCCCTCCGCCTAATCCGAAAAAGAAGACGATAATAGTATAAGCAACACCACCAAGCGTAATTGCTAAAAAAGGAATTTGATTGACAATCCATTTAAAATAGAAAATAGATAAATCCAAGGTTTGCCTTACTTGCGTCCCTAAACCACTAAATTGTTGAACAGTCGGTATTTTTACGGTAGTTGCTCTTTCAATGGAATTGGTATCAACCGCTGTTAATGCCTTTTTCTTTTGTTTGCGAGAAGCATTTCCAACTAGGTTGAAATCAAATTTCCAAAAAGTAAATGCTAAAGATAAGAATGCAATACCCATCCATAATAGCCGATTCCATAAAACTAAGCCACTAAATGAAGTAGTTTGGGCATTCTGTTCTGCTACTGTCCAATATCGAGTGAGGTGACTATTCGTATTAATGCCAAAAGGGTCTAATAACGCACCTAAATCTTGGTTTTCCCAATCCCCCATGACCTCTTCTGCTGCTGCGTAGATAATGAACAAGAAAATACCTTGTACATAAACAACTAATAATTTGCGACTTAAAGCTCCACTTGAAAAGAAGAGGCAACCCATGATAAAAATATTGGGAATCACAAAAATTAAAAAGGGTTGAATCATATGCCCTAAATTATAAGGCAATAATTTTTCTTGGTCGAGCCAAGGCATTAAATAACCAATGGCTAAACCCAAAAATAAACCCAAGAAGATAAAAATAGTAATTGCCATAGACCCTAAAAATCGACCGCCTAAATATTGATATTTGGTAATGGGGCTAGTAAATAACATGGAGGCAGTCTTATGTTCAAAATCTCTTAAAATAGGGACGCCCATAACTGCTGAAACCAATAATAGCCCTGGAATAACCGATAAAATAATTAGAAAGAAAGCAATGGTCGTTGGTGCATTTTCTTTGACTTGACCTGCACCGCCACCCACTTGGATGACATCTGTCGTAATGGCTAAAAATGCCATTAAAAACATAATGCCAAAATAGATATAAGTCGCCGGACGTTTCATCCGATATTGTAATTCAAATTTGAATATTTCCCACATGATTTTAGTGATGAGTGATGAGTTATTAGTGATGAATTAGATTGTTGGACAGTTGAATACAGTATAGCGTAATGATTAAAGTTGTTCAGCTAAAATATTAAGGCTGAAAACGAAATTATCTACTACTGCCTACTGCAAACTGCCTACTGTAACTACTCGCTTTCCAAAAATTTCTGAGAAATAAACATCTTCCAAATCTGGTTGAATTTGTACAAACCCATCGCTAGGTTGTCCGTCGCTCAATACATGAATAACAGGTTTACCTGCACTTCTTCTTTCTGAAATCACATTATACGTTGCTTTATAGGTTTCTACTTCGTTCTTAGCAACTTGCTTACGCCAAATTTTACCACTAATACGTTCCAATGCTTGGGTTGGTGTACCTGTCAATAAAACTTGACCTTGATTGATGACTGCCATATTGGTACATAATTCCTTCACATCTTCCACGATATGAGTTGATAAAATGACGATAGTATTTTCGCCTATTTCACTCAATAAATTCAAAAATCGATTTCGTTCAGCAGGATCTAAACCAGCAGTTGGTTCATCTACAATTATCAATTTTGGATTGGCTAAAAGTGCTTGTGCAATCCCAAAACGTTGTTTCATGCCCCCAGAATAACCACCTAAATTTTTCTTTCTATGTTGGTATAAATTGGTTTTTTCTAAAAGCGCTTTAACGACTTCTTTTCGCTCGCCTCTATTTGTAATACCTTTTAGGACAGCCAAATGATCTAATAATGTTTCTGCGCCAATTCTCGGATAAACCCCAAATTCTTGTGGTAAATAACCCAGTATTTTTCGGACCTCCTCTTTTTGGGTTAATACATTTATATCTCCTAATGTGATCGTCCCTTCATCAGGTTCTTGCAAGGTCGCAATAGTCCGCATTAAAGTAGATTTACCTGCGCCATTTGGCCCTAAAAGACCAAACATACCAATAGGTATTTCTAGCGTAACATTTTTTAAAGCTTGAACACCGTTAGGATAAGTTTTTGAAAGGTTTTGGATGTTTAATTGCATAATCGAGTGTATAAGGATTTTATTTTAAGATGGGTGAAGATGGTTAATTAATGCTATTACTAGTTAATAAATCTGTTCAAAGTTTACTTTTTATAGACTAATGTGGCTCAATTTACATTTAAAAGTAATGTTATTGTGATTAATAGAATGGCGCTAAAGATTAAAAATTGAGATTAGATTATTCACTTCTCTATTAATCCGTGGGGTACTAAAATCTGTGGGGAGTTTACTATTTATCATTTAAGTTTCCCCACGGATTTTAGTACCCTACGGATATTGAGCGTTTAAGTAACTTTCAATTCCTTCCTTAGTCGAGTCAATTCGACTTTCAATTCTTGAATAACAGTTTGAAGTCCTGCATCCTCTATCAAATTATGCATTTCCGAAGGGTCGAGTTCCAAATCATATAATTCCCACGCATCAATATCATTGAAAAAGTGAATCAATTTATAACGGTCTGTCCGAACACCATAATGTTGTTTCACAGAATGCCAACCATGTGGATACTCAAAATATTCATAATAGACAGAATTTCGCCAATTAATTGGTGTTTTTCCTGCTAAAACAGGACGTAATGAATGTCCTTGAAATTCAGCAGGAATATCGACACCAGCAAAATCTAAAAAAGTAGGAGCAAAATCCACATTAACCACCAAATCTTCATTAACTTGACCAGCAGGAATTGCTTTAGGATATCGAGCAACTAAAGGCATGCCCATTGATTCCTCGTACATAAATCGTTTATCATACCAGCCATGTTCGCCTAAATAAAAACCTTGGTCAGAAGTATAAATGACCAACGTGTTTTCTGCTAAACCATTATCATCCAAATATTTTAAAACTCGTCCAATATTATCATCTACGGCTTTGACCGAGCCTAAATAATCCTCCATATAACGTTGATATTTCCATTCAATCAATTCTTTTCCGCTGAGGGGATTGTCTCTAAATTTCTTCCGAATAGGGTCATAATAAGCCTTCCAAGCTGCCTTTTGTTCATCCGTCATTCGGCCATAATTATTATTTACCCAATTATTAGTAGGGTCAAATTTTCCACCACCTCCGCCTGTACCAACAGGAATGCCTTCATAATCTTCGGGCATTAATTTCATATCCAAAGACATAAACATATCTTTTACATGCATGTCCTGTTCTTTGGCAGCAGCCGAACGAGTTTGGTAATCATCCCAAAAATTATCGGGCATTGGAATATCTTTAAATTTTCCAAAATCTCTTGGATGTGGCATCCAATTTCGGTGCGGTGCTTTATGATGATACAACATGCAAAAAGGCTTGTTTTTATCTCTACTTTTCAGTGTATTTAACGCCATATCTGTGATGACATCAGAAGTATAGCCAATGGTGATAGACGTATCCGCAGTTCCACCATTTTGTCCGATTTTAACCATTAGACTTGTTCGACATTGATAGTCAACAAATTACGTAAAAAATGGTTGTAATAGTATGGACTATCAAAATATAAATACAGAACGGCAATTTAAAGATGCTACAGGGTATGGCAAAAGCGATTTTAAA
>Ga0208544_10003207_pt1 | contig 10328 bp, 5 predicted proteins | sample DEB08_DNA_9_FD_184526 | JGI IMG/M metagenome (GOLD analysis project Ga0208544, IMG submission 184526) | Aqueous microbial communities from the Delaware River and Bay under freshwater to marine salinity gradient to study organic matter... | ecosystem: Environmental > Aquatic > Marine > Coastal ...
AAATTGAAAGCAGATTTAGAAAAGTAAGATTGATAAGATTATTATAGATATGTATACATTTTCAAATAAATTAAAGACATTTTCTTTTATTCTAATGATTTTAGGGGCATTAGGTGTTGGATATGGTTTTATGACATCTCATAAATCTTTAGATGAAGTAAAAACAATGCTTGCTGAAGAGGCATCTGGTCATGGTGGTGCACACAGAGAAGAAGCTGCACACGCTGTTGCAGATTCGGATTATGCTCAAGCTGAAGAAGCTCATGAAGAAACATCGTATGGTGAAGAAACTCATGCAGAAAATGCACATCATGGTGATGCTCACGCAGAACACGTGCAACATCAATTAGCAAACAGACCTTGGTCAGCACTTTACGTTGCTGCATTTTTCTTTATGATGATTGCTTTAGGTGTTTTAGCTTTTTATGCGATTCAAATTGCTGCACAAGCAGGATGGTCGCCTGTTTTATTTAGAGTTATGGAAGGTATTACAGCATATTTACTTCCCGGTGCTTTAATTGTAATGGCGATTGCTGTAGGTTCTCATTATTTGGGTCATGACAGTATTTTCATGTGGATGAATCCGGATGTTATAAATCCAGAAAGCGAACATTACGATAAACTAATTGAAGGGAAATCATCTTTTTTAAATCTACCTTGGTTTATTATAAGAGGATTAATATTTATTGCCGGTTGGAGTGCATATCGTTATTATTCACGTAAATTCTCGATCGCTCAAGACACAGCAGAAGATAAAAGTAATTTCAAGAAAGCATTTCGTATTTCAGCAGGATTCTTAGTGTTCTTTATTTATACGGAATCTATGATGTCTTGGGATTGGATTATGAGTGTAGACCCACACTGGTTTTCTACATTATTTGGTTGGTATGTGTTTGCTAGTATGTTTGTAAGTGGTATTACAGTTATAGCGTTAATTACTATTTATTTGAAATCTAGAAATTACCTAGAATTTGTAAACGAAAATCATTTGCATGATGTCGCTAAATTTATGTTCGCTTTTAGTATTTTCTGGACATATTTATGGTTCTCACAATTTATGTTAATATGGTATTCAAATATACCTGAAGAGGTAACCTATTTCGTAACACGTTTCCAAGATTATAAATTACCATTCTTAGGTATGGTGGTTATGAATTTTGTATTCCCAATATTGATGTTAATGAATGCTGATTACAAACGAATTCCATGGTTTGTAGTTATGTCAGGTTTAGTTATCTTATTTGGACACTATATTGATATATTTAATATGATTATGCCGGCTACTGTTGGAGACAGATGGTTTATCGGCATACCAGAAATAAGTTCAGTTCTACTGTTCGCTGGGTTATTCATATTTGTTGTGTTTACGGCTTTAACAAAAGCACCATTGCTTGTAAAAGGATATCCTTTTAGAAAAGAGAGTGAAGAATTTCATTATTAATAAGTTATAAATAAAGACGAACGATACCAATGACTGCGTTATTAACAATTATAGTTTTAGTATTTATTTTGATTGCCATTTGGCAAATGGTTAAGATTTTCGATTTAGCTCAAGCTAAAAACGAAAACACTACCGCTGGGGTTGCTACCGATAAGGATAATACAATGAATGGTTATTTAATGATGGGCTTTTTAGCATTCATCTATATCATAACTATTGTATGTTTTGTTAAATATGGTGATTTACCTTTAATGTCCAATTCAGCATCAGAACATGGACAAACTATTGATAGTTTAATGGTAATTACCATGATAGTTATCTTTTTTGTTCAAACTGTAACTCAATTTTTATTACATTATTTCGCTTTTAAATATAAAGGTGAAAAAGGAAAAAAAGCTTTATTTTTTGCAGATAATAATAAGCTAGAAGCCATTTGGACTATAATACCAGTTATTGTTTTAGCTGGTTTAATTATTTATGGTTTAAATGCGTGGATTACCATTATGGGTGTTGACGAAAGTGAAGATCCACTAATAGTAGAATTATATGCACAGCAGTTTAACTGGAAAGCGAGATATGGTGGTGCAGATAATACTTTAGGTAAAGCTAACGTGCGTTTAATTGATATTGACCGCGCCAATATTTTAGGTTTAGATGAATCTGATCCTAGCGCGCAAGATGATGTCATTACTACAGAATTACATTTACCGGTTGGAAGACCAGTCTTATTTAAAATGCGTTCTCAGGATGTTTTACACTCAGCATACATGCCTCATTTTAGGGCTCAAATGAATTGTGTGCCAGGAATGATTACACAATTTGGTTTTACACCGACAGTTACTACGGCTGACATGCGTGAAACACCTCAAATGCAAGAAAAGATTACAAGAATTAATAAAATTAGAGTTGAAAAAAGCGAAAAGCTCTTGGCTAAAGGGGAAGAGGCTTTAGAACGTTATGAATTTGACTATTTGTTATTGTGTAACAAGATTTGTGGAAAATCGCATTACAATATGCAAATGAAAATTGTTGTAGAAACTCAAGAAGAATATGATGCTTGGGTAAAAGAGCAAAAGGAATTCAAAAATTCGCTAATTAACTAATAAAAAAGAAAAAACGATATAAGATTATGTCAGCACACGCAGATACTCACGCTACCGATGACGACCACGGACATCATCATAAAGAAACGTTTGTAACTAAATATATATTTAGTCAAGACCATAAAATGATTGCTAAGCAGTATCTGGTTACAGGCACTATTATGGGGGTTATAGGTGTTTTAATGTCTATGATGATGCGTATGCAAATAGCATGGCCAGAAGAACCTAATGTGCTTTTTGAGGCGTTATTAGGTAAATGGGCCCCAGATGGTGTTATGGATGCCGATATTTATTTGGCATTGGTAACTATACATGGAACCATAATGGTGTTCTTTGTATTAACAGCTGGATTGAGTGGTACATTTAGTAACCTGTTGATTCCGTTGCAAATTGGTGCACGAGATATGGCGTCGGGTTTCTTAAATATGGTTTCTTATTGGTTATTCTTTTTGTCAAGTATAATCATGGTTATTTCCTTATTTGTTGAGGCAGGTCCAGCAGCAGCGGGATGGACAATCTATCCTCCATTAAGTGCACTTCCAATGGCACAAGGTGGTTCTGGTATGGGTATGACACTCTGGCTAGTATCTATGGCTATATTTATTGCTTCTTCTTTGTTAGGATCTCTTAATTATATTGTTACTGTAATTAACTTACGTACAAAAGGAATGTCTATGACAAGATTACCTTTAACAATATGGGCATTTTTTGTAACAGCCATTATAGGTGTTATTTCATTCCCAGTATTATTGTCTGCAGTGTTATTGTTAATAATGGATAGAAGTTTTGGAACATCATTCTTCTTATCTGATATATTTATTCAAGGTGAAGTGCTACATTATCAAGGAGGTTCACCAGTATTATTTGAACACTTATTTTGGTTCTTGGGACATCCAGAGGTATATATTGTAATATTACCAGCGATGGGATTAGTGTCTGAAATTTTAGCATCTAATTCTCGTAAGCCCGTATTTGGATATCGAGCTATGATAGCATCTATTTTAGCTATTGCATTCCTTTCAACTATAGTTTGGGGTCATCACATGTTTATTTCAGGAATGAATCCATTTTTAGGCTCTGTATTTACTTTTACTACTTTATTGATTGCTATTCCATCAGCAGTGAAAGCATTCAATTGGATAACGACACTTTGGAAGGGTAATTTACAGATGAATCCTGCCATGTTGTTCTCAATTGGTTTTGTGTCAACATTTATTACAGGGGGATTAACAGGGATTATTCTAGGTGATAGTGCATTAGATATTAATGTACATGACACCTATTTTGTAGTGGCTCACTTTCACTTGGTTATGGGTATTTCTGCATTGTACGGTATGTTTGCTGGTATTTATCACTGGTATCCTAAAATGTTTGGTCGCATGCTAAACAAAAACTTAGGTTATATACATTTTTGGGTAACAGCTGTCTGTGCTTACGGGGTATTCTTTCCAATGCACTTTATAGGTATGGCAGGTTTGCCACGTCGTTATTATACAAATAGTAATTTCCCATTATTTGATGATTTAGCTAATGTAAACGTCATTATAACTATGTTCGCTTTAATTGGTGGTGTAGTTCAAATAGTATATTTATATAACTTCTTTAGTAGTATATTTTATGGAAAGAAAGCAGTTCAAAATCCATGGAAATCTACTACTCTAGAATGGACAGCGCCTGTTGAACATATTCATGGTAACTGGCCTGGTGATATTCCTCATGTGTACCGTTGGCCTTACGATTATAGTAAGCCAGGTTACGATGTAGATTTTGTTCCTCAAAATATTCCTTTAAAAGACGGCGAAGAAGAGTTACAGCACTAAATAGTCAATACATAATTTATAAATAAAGCTCATCTATTAAAGATGAGCTTTATCTGTTTATAAGTATTTATATTCGATGAAATGCAAAGTGTTTCAAAATAATACGACGAAATACAAAAAAATCAGTTAAATTGTACAAATAATTAAATCATAACCTTATCTATTTCAAGATTTCGATTTTTTATATCTTATTAATAACTCGATTTTAAATTTTTAATTATGAAGACCAAACCTAGTCAAAAGAATGCTTTATTCTATGCGTTTTTTTATTTGTTGCTATTTGGGATGTCTTACTCAGGATTCTCTCAATGTCCAACAATAACTGATCCCACCCCACCCCCTATTTGTGGCGCATCGGACTTTACTTTTAATGATTTGAATACTTTTGCTACAGATGGAGGAAACGGTATTGTCTGGTATGATGTACCATCAGGAGGTAGCCCATTTAATGTTAATGAGTTAGTTACAGAGGGTCTATATTATGCTGATGATAGTTCAGGAACTTGTGGTTCTAGAGCATCATTGACTATTGATTTTGAATTAGGTACTTCTGGTCAAAATTTAGATCGTATTTATTGTAGTAATGAAAACCCAACGATACAAACTTATATAGATGATGTTTTACAATCTATTATTCCTGTTGGCGGTTCTGTTGAAGTTTACAATGATTTTGAGTTAACTGATCAAGGAAATGGTACAGATATAATTCCAATTGGAGGATCTGATTATTTTATTGTATTTGTCGACAACTCAGGATGTAAAAGTCAATTAGAATTGGCCCTATTAGGAGTTTTTGGTTCACCTGCAGACCCTACTCCGGCAAACCTTCAAACATTTTGCTCTGATACTAACCCAACAGTTGGTGATTTAGACCCAGGGACTACAGCCACTAATTTTAATTGGTATGCTAATATTGATGGTTCAGGTAATCCTATTTTGCCTGCTTTATCTTTGCTCTCACTATTAGTGGATGGAAATAGTTATTACATACAAGTTAAGGACGTTTTTTGCGAGAGTAATGCAGTTGAAGTTATAGTAAATATTGATGTTCCTGTTAATCCAGGAACACCTGGTAATTTAGAATATTGTGATGATAGTCTACCTGTATCAGATTTTGATTTGTTTGATGAATTGGGAGGGACTCCTGATATGACAGGTACGTGGTCAGGACCATTAACAACTTCAAATGGAAATAGAGGTACAGTAAATATTTCAACATTAACTACCGCAGGAGCCTATACTTTTACATATACAGTTCCTAGCCTAGGAGTTTGTCCAGATAGTATTTCAAATGTAACGATTACAGTTTATGAAACGCTTACATCTGGTAATCCTTCAGTGGCAAATCCAGCGTCATTTTGTGAAGCTAGCTTACCTTCAGCTTTTGATTTATATACATTATTAGAAAATCATGATTTCGGAGGACAGTGGACACAGGGTACAACAAGTTCAGATCCTGCAGTAACATCAACCTTGGACCTTACAGGCTTTATTCCAGGAAATTATAGTTTTACGTATATTCAAAATGTATTACCGAATCCTTGTCCAGAAGAATCAACAACAGTACAAGTAATTGTACTTAAAGATCCGAATGCAGGAATCGCTATCAATCAGATATTTTGTGAAAATGATCTAATTTCAAATTCATCTTTTAATTTATTTAATACTTTAGATGGTTCCCAAGATAATAACAGTGGAACTTGGACAGATTCGGCCAACACAACTATATCAAATTCTATTGATATAACAGGGTTTACGGTTGCAGGTAGCCCTTACTTATTTAATTACACAATCGATAATGGTACTTGTTCAGATACGGAGCAAATTTCTATTACTATTGAGCCAGCACCAGAGTCAGGAACCCCAGTAACAGCTTTCCCAGAATTTTGTGAAGGGGAAGGATCAGCTAGTTTTGATTTATTTACCTTATTAGAAGGGGAGGATCAAACTGGAACTTGGAGTGATGATGATGCTTCAGGAGCATTATCATTAAATTTAGTTGATTTGTCTGGGTTAACACCAGCAACCTATAATTTCACTTTTGATGTGGATGCTTTAGGAAGTTGTGATGATGTATTAGTTACTGTGAGTGTAACAATAAATCCGTTACCAAATACAGGGATTCCAACACCTGAAACATATTGTGAAAATGATTTAGTAGCGAATTCACCGTTAGACCTATTTGGTCAATTAACAGGAGAAGATGCAGGCGGTGCATGGACAGATGATAATATATCTGGAGCTTTAATAGCAAGCGATGTCGATTTAACATTATTAACGATTGGGTCATATAATTTCACATACAGTATTACCGATATAAATGGATGCTCAAACAGTAGCACAGTTATAATTATTGTCGAGGACGCTCCAGAATCTGGAACTGTAAATCCAACAGCAGAATTTTGTGAAGGGGAAGGATCAGCTAGTTTTGATTTATTTACTTTATTAGAAGGAGAAGATCAAACAGGAACTTGGAGTGATGATGATGCTTCAGGAGCATTATCATTAAATTTAGTTGATTTGTCTGGGTTAACACCAGTAACCTACAATTTCACTTTTGATGTAGATGCTTTAGGAAGTTGTGATGATGTATTAGTTACAGTCAGTGTAACAATAAATCCGTTACCAAATACAGGGACTCCAACACCTGAAACATATTGTGAAAATGATTTAGCAGCTAATTCACCGTTAGACTTATTTGGTCAATTAACGGGAGAAGATGCAGGCGGTGCATGGACAGATGATAATACTTCAGGTGCTTTATCTGGAACGGATGTTGATTTAACTGTTTTAACAATCGGTTCTTATAATTTCACTTATACCATAACAGATTCAAATGGTTGTACAAACAGTTCAACAGTAACCATTATTGTTGTAGATGCACCAGAATCTGGTACAGCAAATACTCCTATTGAATTTTGTGTTGCAAATATAACTGCGGCCCAAACCTATAATTTATTCGATTTATTAACTGATGAAGACCAAACAGGAACATGGAATGATGATGATAGCTCTGGAGCGCTATCAGGTAATTTAGTAACATTAGATGGATTATCACCAGCAACTTATAATTTTACGTATGATGTAGATGCTATTGGAACTTGTGATGATGTAAATGTAATAGTAAGTATTATTATTAATGATACACCAGCACCTGTGGCAGCAACGCCGCAAGAATTTTGTGACACAGCAACTGTTGCTGATTTAGTTGCTACTGGAACAACCATTCAATGGTATGATGCAGTAATTGGAGGTAATCTTTTATTAGACGCAACAGCTTTAGTAGATGCTCAAATCTACTATGCAACTCAAACGGATGCAACAACAGGTTGTGAATCTTCAGTTAGAACAGCTGTAACAGTAATAATTTACCAATCACCAATTGCAGGGGCACCAAATGCAACTGCAATTGTGTCTTGTACTGATAATAATAGTATTGATTTATTTACAGGATTAGATGGTACTGAAGACGTAGGAGGAACATGGACAAATGATGATAGTGTTGGCAACTTAACAGGGAATGTTTTTGATGCTACCGGTGTTTCAGCAGGGACATATAATTTCACGTATTTAGTTACTGCCTCAGCGCCTTGTGTTGATGATAGTGAAACCATATCAGTTACTATTGAAGAACCTTTAAATGCTGGTTCAACTGTTGATCCTACTTTGGATATTTGTAGTAATGAAGGCACAACAGATTTATTAACTCTATTAGGAGGAGCTGATGCAGGAGGCGTATGGTCTCCAGAAATGACAAGTACTACTGGAGTTTTTGATCCATTAGTAGACACTGATGGAACTTATACTTACACCTTAACAAATAGTTGTGGTACATATACTAATCAAGTAGAGGTAACCGTAACTTTAGCACCAAATGCAGGAGTGGACAATTCACTAACGATTTGCGCAGGTGATAGCCCAACAGATTTATTTGCCATATTAGGAACTGGAGCTCAAAGTGGAGGGGTTTGGTCGCCAGCATTAACTAGTGGCACAGGTGTTTTTGATCCTTCTATTGATGCTTCTAGCATATATACTTATACAGTAGTTGCTTTAGCACCATGCTCGCCAGATTCAACTGCAGAAATCTCAGTAACTATAAATGATAGTCCAACGATTATTGTATTAGATTCAGACCCTAAATTTTGTTTAGTAGACAATCCAACAGTTACAGATTTATCAGTTAGCATACGTCCAACGGGCACTGTTAATTGGTACGATGATATAGCGCTGACAATCCCATTAATATTTACTGATAGTTTAGTAGATGGTGAAGATTATTACGCAACCCAAACTAATAGCACAGGTTGTGAGTCATCAATACCAGTTCAAATTAATGTAACCGTTAACGATACGCCAACACCAACACTGGATGACGCGGCTATGGAATATTGTATAAATGATAATCCAACAATAAGCACATTATCATCAAACATTGTTGAGTATGATAGTAACCTAGACAACTTAAGATGGTATGATACTTCAACCGAAGGGTCAGCTATATCAAATAGTTCGCTATTAACTAATATTACATATTATGTAGCACTGGTAGATCAAGTAACAGGTTGTGAAAGCAGTATACGTTTAGAAGTTATTCCAGATTTAACAGCTTGTGGCAAACTTATTATTCCAGACGGATTCTCTCCTAATGGAGATGGAACAAACGATACATTCGATGTAGATAATTTAGTCATTTTATATCCAAATTTTGAAATGGAGATTTATAATAGAAATGGAAATATTGTTTACAAAGGAAATGCAAATTCACCAAGGTTTGATGGAACTTCCAATCAGTCTAGAATTGTCTCAAAAGGGGATTTACCAGTTGGTGTTTACTTCTATATTTTCAATTTTAATGACGGTGAAAATAAATCAGAACAAGGAAGCTTATACTTAAGCAGATAATTTATTAGATAAAGCAAAATTCAAAAAGATGAAACATTTAAATATATATCATAAAATAGCTGCTTTGTTAAGTATAATAATACTGTCTTTTCAAAGTAACGCTCAACAAGATTCTCAATTCACTCAATATAGTATAACATGAGTGTAATAAATCCTGCTTACGCTACTGCGGAAGAAGGGATATTAAAGCTAGGAGGATTGTACAGAACACAATGGGTAGGTTTAGAAGGCGCCCCTAAAACAGGAAGCTTCTTTGCACACACACCTATTAACGATAAAATTGAGATGGGAATCTCATTCACCAATGATAATATTGGCGATGTAGTAAATGAAAATAACATATTTGCAGATTTCGCCTATGTATTACCAGTAGGTATAGAAAGTAAAATATCCTTTGGTGTAAAAGCCGGAGTAACGCTTTTCGATACTAATTTTAATGGATTTCAATTGCAATCAGGAGGCGCAAGCACAGATCTAGCTTTTGATGAAAACATGAGTAGAGCTTTTCCAAATTTAGGAATTGGTGCTTTCTTTTTTACCGACACTTATTATTTAGGATTCTCGGCACCAAATATGTTATCCACTAAACATCTTGAAAATGAAAATGGCATCAAAGCCACTGGCGTTCAAAATGTACATTACTTTCTTACTGGTGGATATGTTTTCGATATTGATGGAAATGTAAAGATAAAACCTGCCTTTATGGCTAGAGGTGTAAAGGGTGCTCCGTTAGCATTAGATATTACAGCAAATGTGTTGGTTAATGAAAAACTAGAAGTAGGATTAGGTTATCGTTTAGATGATGCTGTGAGTGCTTTGGTAAATTTCAGAATTACACCAGAGCTTAGAGTAGGTTATACCTACGATTATACAACTACTAACTTAGGAGATTATAATTCTGGGTCGCACGAAATATTAATTTTGTTTGATGTTGATTTATTCGGATTTAAAAGCGGTTACGATCGTTCACCTAGATTCTTCTAACAATTTAATAATTGGAAAACATGAAAAAATACACATACATACTTACAGGCCTTTTATTATTTAGTGGAATGGCAT